>JGI994J12354_10004924_pt1 | contig 11772 bp, 8 predicted proteins | sample IntmicLarv3ML3BL_FD_12354 | JGI IMG/M metagenome (IMG submission 12354) | reverse complement strand
GAGCCATATCTTTGTTATGGTTTTTTCATAATAGTATTAGATTTAAGGTTAACAAATTGGATTGGGGGTTGTCGGGAGACAGCCTTTAATTGTTTTATAGAGTTTCTTATATAAAGAAGCTCTTTTTTGTATCCAACACGTCGTAGTGTACTCACCACATATAGCAGCCAACTCCGTAAGGTATTTCTGATTTACATTGAATTTAAAAGTACAAAGACTCTTGTTAGTCATGATAAAATTTCCATAACAAACAGAAAAAGTGTAAATTTACGAATATTTAGAATACATTTTTTTACATTCGATAGTAGCGTCAAAGGAACGATAATATTGCAGACAAAGCTTTTTCTGTCATCAAACAATATTAAAATAAAGTAGTCTATTCCCTTTAAATATTAATATAAGAGATACAAGATTATGAATAACTTTTTCAAAAAAATTAAAATTGCTCTCCCTAAAATCTTAAAAGGAGAGATGTCGGATGAAGGCGATTCCGAAGAAATGGAAGAACGTCAAAAGCCATTTGACAATACCGTTTTGGTGAATAAAGTCTTTGAAGTGTATAAAAAACGCTTTAAGGAGGAGACCGTAGAACAAGAAATGTTGTTCCCAACTTGTTTTCGTATCTATCTTCATTCTGATGATTTTAAGGCAAGAAAAGATGCATTTCCAGTAGTCGCTCGTGCTATGGCAAATAAATTCAATGAATTTAACCGTTCTGAAATGCACAAATATAGAGAGAATACACCTAAGTCTCCCATTTGGTTGTTTCAGTTTATTGAATTTCAGGATGGCATAATCGTTAATGATATTGAAAGAATAGAAAGAGGAGATGTATATACTATATCAACGCTTTTTTCGCAGAATTTTTCAAAAAACAAAGATAATATCTCTAATGAAAGAGGAGTTGCGATGACAAAAATCCCTAAAAAGTCTACCAATCCCAAAGATATGTACAATTTCAATGTCGATGCATTTCTTAGTATGGAAATGTTAGATGATAACAAGTTTTGGTTTGATATAAAAAACAATTATGAATATATAACGTCTACTCCAAATGGAAACCAAACACAAGTATATGACATTGGTGCTTTGGCTTATTTGCTTTGCGACAAAAACTTTGTCAGTGGTACAAAATACAACATAATGACCAACTACATTTACATTTCAGGAAAGGATGATTCCCGAGCAGGAAATGAGTATGCAAAAGTAAATTACCCCCTACCTGATTCTATTGTACAGATAAAGCATGATAGCGGTAAGTTCTTTCTTGCTGCTTTTGGCAAAGTACGTTTAAATGGAAGTTTGGTAAAAGAAAGTAAGGGTGGTGGTTTATACTGGGAAGAACTTTATAATAACTCTAAGATACTCATTAATGGCGAAGTGGATATTGAATTTAAACGGACAAAATAAAAACAGAGATGAGGTCGAGTATTAAATATTCTATTTTTATCATAGCGCTTCTATGTAGCATGAAAGTCTGTGGACAGACTGACTCTGAAAATATGATAAAACAAAACATTAAAGAAGCCTTATTGCAAAACAACGGTGACAGAGCACAAAGGTCTTATAATGCTTGGAAAGAATATGCTAATAAAACAGATACTATTGTTGAAAGAATTATAAAATCTTGCAATAATACCCCAACATTCAAAAGCCGTGTATTAATACATTGGGAAATGAATACCAACCCTACGTTTACCGACAACAACGGAGGAAAATATAAAGGACAAACAAAAGATGGAGTTCGGAATGGATTAGGCGCACAGTATTGGGCTAGTGAAGATTTTTATTGGGGAGAATGGAAAGGAGGAAATAGAAGTGGATATGGTATATATACTTGGCCAAGTGGTTCTGTTTATGTAGGTCATTTTTCAAACAGCATAAGAGTTGGTAAAGGAACTTATTATGATAAAACTGGAACGCTTATTTATTATGGTGAATATAAGGATAACGAAAGTATTGAAACCTTTAGCCTGGAAAATTACAGTGCATATAAGTTCTCTGTCTCTAATTATGGAGATGATATTTATATGGGTGAAACAAAAGATGGGAAAAGACATGGAAAAGGTATTTATATGTGGGCAGATGGCGATATGTGGTATGGAAGCTGGAAAGAAGGCTCACGTGATGGCTATGGTATATTAGTGAAAAATGATGGGACTACAAGAGCAGGAACATGGAAAGAAAATTCGTATACTCCATAGTCGTGGGAATTTTGGAGAATGATCATACTGCGTGAAAATAGAAAATATTAAGACCTGAATATATAGAGATATTTTGTATGCAACAAATAAATTTTTACGGTCAAACAGACCTTGGCAAACAACGTCAGAATAACGAAGACAACCTAATTCATCAGGAGATTTGGGACAAAAACCATATTCTTGGTGTCGCAATTGATGGCGTTGGGGGCTATGAAGGTGGCGAAGTCGCTGCCGGAATTGCTAAAAATACAGTTGTAGAAAATTTAGAAAAATATCCTAATGGCGAACGACTAGTATTATTACAACAAGCAGTAACGGTCGCTAATAATCAAATCTATGAAGAACGTCAAAAGCAACCCGAACGTTCCAATATGAGTTGTGTGCTTACAGCGTGTATAGTCGAAGTGGAGAAAAAGCTAATCAACATGGTACACATAGGCGACAGCCGATTATACCAATTCCACAAAGGCATATTGACAAAACTTTCGCATGATCATTCGTATGTTGGCTACCGTGAAGATATTGGCGACCTTACCGAAGAGGCAGCAATGAATCACCCAAAACGCAATGAAATAAACCGTTTGCTTGGAGACCAACACCACAATCCTGACGACAGAGATTTTTTGGAAGTGAACTCATTTCCTCTTTTATCAAATTCCATTCTCTTACTTTGTTCCGATGGACTTACCGATTTGGTTACAAAAGCGGAAATAGGAACAGTTCTAAATCAAGACTTTTCTCTCGAAAATAAAGTGCAAACACTGATCAATTTAGCAAATGAAAAGGGGGGGAAAGATAATATCACCGTTGTCTTAATTGACTATCAAAGTGATGAAATTGTTGAGAGTACTGCAACAATTGAAAATGTACACATAGAAACACCTTCTGATGAAACTGCCAATGAGCCGCAAAAAAGACAAAAGAGGAAATGGCATTGGACCCTTTTGGTTGCTGTTTTAGCATTGCTAGCAGGTATAAACGGCGGTTGGTTTGCACATGAATACTATTCGACGAAAAATGACCCTAAGTTTCCAACAGATACAATTGAAGTTCAGACCAATACTCTCGTAATTGAAACATTGAGTGTTGATAGCTTAGACATTACTGATATGGAGGCTGTTAAGCAACACCTTCAAAATTTGAATGACACAGTTCAAGAAAGAGAGCAAGAAATTGAAAAGTTGAAAAGTATAATTTATATACTCACAAAAACGGAATGATCATGAAAATTGGCAGAATAACAGAATTGGCATGGCTTATAATTATCACTATAATCTTTTGTTTGGGAGTTCTTGTGTTGCGCAGCAACCAGCAAAAACAATTTGTGGAAGTCGAGGCAAATTATGAAAGAAATTTGTCTATAAATCTAAGTCCGGATTTTAAACCACAAATCTTGGCAAATCTGCTCGTTGAAGGTAATTATGTGCCTGACGATACAAGTGCAATCTTTATTGCCGAACATATCAAAATGAAGCTTGACAAAGGAGCGGAACTTCCCAATCTCGGCGAGTTAAACAAACGTTCTTTCCGTATTCCTGCCGATAACATTGACTTAAATGGAGGTTCATACCTGAGAAATCGTTTGGAAAATTCAAGACAATCGCTTGGTCTTAATGATTCTCTACCCACAATAACTGAAAACATACACGATTTCAAACAAGGGAGTTGTGAAATAACAATAAAGGTGCAGGAGTTTGATTCTACAGCTAATTTTGTATTGAGAAGAATCGATAAAAATCTAATCGTCGTACCCAACGTACTAGTCCAAATCAAAGAACATTATTACATCACAGACACAATAAGAGTCAACGAAGAAACTAAAATTGAATATACACCGGACGACTTTGTGCTTGGCTATGCAATTACCAATAAAAACGGAATTGCGACATTCAAAGGCTTAAAAGCTGAAGGCTTTTACAGCATCTTACCCATACAAAAAGGTTTTGAATACGGAAACCCTAGAGGAACAGTAAATGGAGATCTGCAGAAAACATTAAATAAAAACAGTTTTGATTTTATCAAAACTGTTTTTAGCAGAAAGGAAGCAGACTTTATTTTTACGCAACGTGAACATCAAATTACGCCTTTTGACCGTTATACATACTCAATTCTGAAAGAAGACAATGTTGTAACAGTACGCACACCGCAAGAATATCAAGAGACGTTAGTGTTGTATTTGACATTGTTTTTGTTGCTTTGGGGAGCACTACATTTTTATCTTGTTTGGAAAAAGAAGAAAAACGATCAATTTATTTTGCCTTTAATAATGTTTCTGTCAGGTATTTGCTTGTTAACAATGTATTCCATTCACAACCCACTAACCGACAGAATGCTTGGAGATGAGATGATGATGGGAATCATTATTGGCATTATACTAATCGGAGTATTTTCAGAAATCAATATTGTAACATTTTTCAACAATCGCTATATCATACCCTTTGACTTCAGTTTATCTGTTTGGCGTTGGTTGCAGAAGCCGTATAAATCAAAACTTCTATTTATTTGGAATTTGGCGAAAAAAAAGAAGATATATCAATTACTGCTTGTTGTCTTTATACCAATATCTTTATGTTTACTTCCTTTTGACCTGATTGTTTTTGCTTGTAAGAAAATAAAACAAAACGTTCCTCGATTAAACAGAATGAAAGATCTGCCAGAAGGGAGTGGATACTTGATGTTGGCATTGTTTCTAACGTTTTTGCTATTCTTCTTTGGTACTTCGCCACAAGCGGGTGTTAAAGTAAATCTTTTTTTCTTTCAGCCGAGCGAAATAGCTAAATATCTGATTATTATATTCCTTGCTGCCTTTTTTTATAATAATGATACCAAAATCCATACTTTTTCTTCAAACTTTTCAAAAGACGGTTTCAAGATACAGCTTCGAACGGTTTTAACTGTTATATTAAGTTTGGGTGCTTTGTTGGGAATGTATCTAATTTTGGGCGACATGGGACCTGCGCTTGTGATTGCCGGAGCTTTTATCATTATCTATTCTTTTGTGCGTAAGGACTTATTGGAACTTTGCATAGGGCTTATTTCGTTTGTCGGTTTCTTGAAAGTCGCTTCATGCTTAGTGCCTAATTCGCAGCCAGTTTTATTTGCATTTACACTCGCTTGGTTTTTTCTATGGATAATATACGGTCTCAAAATTAACAAGAAAAAGCAATTGTTTGAAAGTGCAATCTTTCTGAATTTAGTCATTGCCGTTTTTATTTTCGGAAGCAATTTGCCTAACGTGGGCGAGCGTTTGCAAGACAGAAACGATATTCATACAGGCATTTGGGATAATGAAGTGCGAGGTGGCGACCAAGTGGCACAAGGCTTGTGGGGTTTAGCTTCTGGTGGAACTTTCGGGCAAGGTTTAAGCAAAGGAAATCCCAATTTTGTACCTGCGTCTCATACCGATATGATTTTTACAAGTATTGGAGAAGAGATGGGTTGGATTGGATTGCTTTCGATAGTACTTTGCATTGGAATCCTTCTGTATCGTAGCCTGCTTGCAGGTAAACGGGCTGGGAATTCCTTTGTTTTTTATCTTACTACAGGCATTGCCATAATTACAGGTATACAATTTTTGATAATTACACTCGGTAGTGTGGGCATTATTCCGCTTACGGGGGTTGCCGTACCTTTTTTAAGTTACGGGAAAGTGAGTTTGATTATGAACATGGTAGCATTTGGAATTGTGTTCTCTATTTCCGGGAATCGTGCTACTGATAACCAGAAAAAGCAGTTGAAAAGATATGATTTAATGATTGTCACCTGCAAATATGCTTATATCGCCTTTGCTTTTGTGCTTTTAGGAACGCTTTTTTGTTATCAATTTTGGGAACGAAACGAAACACTTATTCGCCCTGCATTGATGAGCAATCCTCAAGGAGCCAGAGTTGTATTATATAATCCGCGCATACCGCTTTTGATAAAAGAAATAAAAGCCGGAAACATCTACGATCGAAATGGACTTTTGCTTGCAACTAATGATAAAGAAGAGATTGAAGAATCGTTAAGTGCCTACAACAAAGCAGGTGTTTCTGAAGATATATACAGAAAAGAAATCAAACAGCGAAAAAGACGCTATTACCCCTTTGGCGAAAATATGTTCTTCATGCTTGGCGATTTCAACAACACCTCTGTAGCATGGAATGATAACGACAACGATCCACATGGATATATTGCTGAACGCCGCCATCTTGCTGATTTACGAGGTTTTAATAATCTGAAACACAATAAAGAAGGTAAGGTTCAACAATTTGAATTAACTACCCAAAAAGACAAAGCCACATTTCTATATGAAGTAGAAAAACAGTACAAATACACTGATTATGATTATAGTTTCCTGATACCATATCTTAAAGCAGGCATTCACAGTTCCAAAGTGGAGCGCTTTAACGAAAAACGAGAAAGACGCGATATTATGCTTACAGTGGATGCTGCATTACAAACCAAAATGCAAAATGAAATAGCCACTTATGTAGCAAACAATTTCAGAAGCGAAATTTGGAATAAATTACGCATCTCAGTCGTTGTACTCAATGCCTCCAATGGCGACTTGCTGACTTCGGCAAATTACCCTTTGCCAAATATGCAGATGCTGATATTGAAACAGGAAGAACAGAACCAAACAAATAGGTACGGTTATAATGAGAAAGATCAAAAAGAAAAAGCTTATACCGACCGAGATTTGGGATTGACCTACCAAACAGCACCCGGTTCTACAGCCAAAGTTATGTCTGCAATGGCCGGACTACAAAAACTGGGCACAAAAGCAGCAAACAAAACTTACTATATTGATGGACGAGAAATTGTAGAGACGGGTATTGAGCCACATAATTACAATGTGACAATGGAAGATGCCATTGTGCTGTCATCCAACAACTATTTTATAAATCTTGTGAATGACCAAGATTTATATGAAAATCTGGATAGCATTTATCAAACAGTCGGTGTCAGAATAGACCGAAAATATACAAGTGTTGCAAAGGAAAACAATGCACTAACACCTTACTTCTTTACAAAGAATACTGATGAGGAACAAAAAAGGAAATATGATCGTGAAGTTGCAGCAGTAGGAAGGAATGGCATAATGCGTTACGAAAATTATATTGAGAGAAGAAAAAAAGAACCACAATACTTTGAAAGAATAAACTGGCATGAAACAGCTTGGGCATGGGGACAAGGATCTATGAATGCCACTCCCCTCAATATGGCTCGTATTGCTTCTATTGTTGCCAATAATGGAACTTTTGTAGAAACTCAATTTGTCAAAGAAGTTAACAAAACATTGAAAGTAGAGAAGCCTCAAACCTCTCAAATAATTTCCAACGATGCAGCAACTATTCTTAAAGGATATATGCAAAGTGAATCCGACAAACACCGTAGTAATGGACATAGATTTCCAAGATCAGAGAAAAAAGAAACTCGAATGGGTGGGAAAACCGGTACACCGGAAAGAGATTTACGCTATAAGACTACCAATAAAAAAGGAATAGAAATCACTATTGTTAGAAGATACAATGATGGTTGGTATATCTTCTTTATTGAATCTCCAAAAGAAAAAGCTCCGCTGGCAGTAGCCATCCGGATGGAACGTCTTGGAGCGGGTATCTCAGGTAATGCTGTGCGCTTGACAGATAAAGTAGTAATAAAAGTCCTGGGTGATTTAGGATATTTAAACGATTAACAGAATAAAACAATGTCACAAATAAAAAATTATCAAGAAGAATATGACAACTTTTTTTCACTTGGGAAAGGGGGAAATGCGGAAGTCTTTTTGGCGCGACACAGGAAATTTGGATATACTTGTACTGTCAGGCGTTTATTAGAACCTGTAAAAGATGAAAAGTCGGAAAAATATCAAAAATTCATAAATGAATGTCGACGATTATTACTACTCGACAGTGGTGGACATGCACACATTGCAAGGATCAACAAACCTCAACTGCTTTATAACGACGACTGTAAAACAAATATGGCTTGTGTGGAAATGGAATATATTAAGGGTGAAAATATCTTCGAGTTTCTGAAGCGAGAAGATGGTTTTATTCCATCAAGCGAGGTCGTAAACTTTATTAAAAATATTGGTAGTGCCTTATCGTATTGTCATTTCGAAGCATATGAGTTCTTAGCAGACAAGGATATTGAATATACCTATGAGTTGGATAGCGAATTAAAAGGCCAAACATTCAAAGTAAAAACAGGCAAGGATAGGAACAAATTGAATATTACTCCGCTACAGGAACAGGAATTAGTTTCACTATTTAAAGTAACTCACAACGATATTCATGAAGGTAATATTATTCGAAAATGCGACGGCAATTATATTTTGATTGATTTTGGTTTGGCTGCATTTGGGCACGAAGGCGCACGCACAAGTATAATCCGACAAGGTGCACGCGAATATTGGGCACCCGAAAGATTTGACGGAATATTTTCAGAACAAACTGATATTTATTCATTTGGGATACTTGCCTACCAAATGCTTACAAATAATTTGCCATATACCTATCGAGAAGAGGACAGAGCGAATTCATACGAAGGAGAAGAATCTCAACTACACAGAAAGCATGCTGATCCTAATATTTCTATTCCCGCTATCGAACCCTTGCGTAAAGCCACCTGCGAAGCAGTAGGTAAAAAATGGACAGGAAAAGACTATCCAGCATGGCTTGAACAAGTAATAATGAAATGCCTCGAAAAGAAACCCGAAAAGCGTTATGCCAATGGGAAGGAACTCTACGAAGATATAGAATCGCAAATCAAAAATGCAACTAAAACACCTTATATTGAAGAAGTTGAAAAAATAAAAATACAAAACGAAAAACTTTCTGATCAAATAGCACATTTTAATGATCAAATATATGAGTTGACTTTCTATGGTCAAACATTATCTGAAGAACTAGAAAAACAAAACAAAACAAAATCTGATCAAATAAGTAAGTTAACTCTCCGTAATCAGAAATTATCTGAAGACTTAGAAAAACTCAAAACAAAGAAAAAAGAAACAGTTGTAGGGACAAAAATTGTAGAGAAAATTGTAGAGAAAAAAGTTTTTATCGAAAAAAAGGTGGCTAAACCGCTTTGGGTTGCGCTAACCATAACTTTCTTTATTATAAGTATTGGACTAGGGGGTGCTATTTTTCTGCAATCAGATGACCATATTTATAATCAAAGCAGTTCTCAATCACACAGACGTCAAGATGCAGAAATAGAGCGATTAAATGCACAAGTAGAAGATCTAAACAAACAACTTTCTGCAAAAGAAGATAATTCGGCTATGCGGAAGATTGTTGGTGATAAAGACAGAGAAATTGCTAATTTGAGACAGCAAATTAATCAATTGAATGCAGACAAAACGAGTCTGCAAAACCAATTGGCTACGGCAAGAAGTAATTCAGGAGGTAATTCCACAAGTTCACAAAATCAAATTAACAGTTTGAACAGCAAAGTTTCTTCTTTAGAAAAACAGATTACAGATAAAGATACAGAAATAACAAGGCTAAGAAGAGCATTGGCGTCAGCATTAGGGCAATAACTTTGATTATTAAAAATTAGCACAACTTAAAGAAAACACGATATGATTAAAAAACTTTGGTATGACTTTATTGGAAAGTCTGAAACAGAAAAAATAGTAACCCATGATAATATGGTAGATGCAAAAAAAGAATTGCATGATGCTATTGTTAGATATTTTTTGCAATATTTTTTAGGGCATAAAAAGTTCACTGATACCATTGTAATATGGATAAGCGATACTCAACAAGAATATCAAAACTATATTCGTAGTGATGAAATGGGATTTAAAAACGATTTGTGTGTCGAATTAGATAATCGCCAATTATATGCCATTAGCAAAGCTAATATCGAGTTTAAAACAAAAACACCACCACAGGAATTTACAAAGATTTTAGACGGTGTCTATATTCAGTTGATAGCCAAGAACAAAGATGTAGAAGAGCAAGAAGAGGTTTTCTATCAAGCAAAAATAACAAACGTAAAAGGTAAAGGCTCATTGGAAAAAAACAAATATTTACTTGATGTAAACAAACAAATCGAATATAATATCGGCAGAGGCGAAGGGAGTGGCAATCATATTATAATAAAAGAAAATGACTCTGCAAACAACGAGATTAATAGTCGCGTAAGCCGACAGCATGCAAAAATAGTGTTTGTTGTTGGCAAAGGTTTTTACTTGCAAACGTGCAACCCAGAGAACCGTACAATTGTAAATCGAAAGAATCAACGTGTTTATGACCTGACTGATTTAGAAAAAAGAGTTCTCTTGCAAAACAACGATGAAATCGAACTAGGGAAAAGCGTTTGTTTAAAATTTGAGATTATTGATAACAATACAGAACTTAAATAGATTAGAACGCTTTGTTAGTAAACAATAAAAAGAGATGGTAATGAATAAAATCTTTTATCTTTTAGTATTATTCATTTGGGGGGGAAGGGATGACAGCATGTACACAAAAAGAAACCAACCTTTCAGGAAATGGAATAAAGGAATGCTGGGGAGAACCAGGGGTAGACTGGTGCGATTGTGACGCAACTTACGAGAATGGCAAAAATGCTGTTTTGGGAGAAAGATATACTTTTAACTCTGGGGACTGTGTTTATATATATGAGAATGGTTGGCGGAAGGGGAGTACAATCAATGAATTATTGATATCGTGCAATGATGAAGAAATTCTGAGTGAAGAAATTTCACTCACATACTGATAAATAAAAAGTGTCCAACTGTTATTAGTAGAGTAAAATGAAACCTCCCCTCAATATATTAACTTTTCCACTCCTGCTTGTTGGTCTTGCACTTGCAGCGGTAGAGTTTTATCCTGTATTATTGTGGGGAATAAAACATTATGCTTTGTATAAATGGTTTGGAGCAGGTTTTGGAGCATACTTCATGTTGCGACTATTACCTTTTTTTAGAAAAAATGAGGGCTTTATGCAGACCTTTTCGCACGAACTTACACATCTGATTGTTAGTTTGACGTTTGGGCAAAAAAATCACTCTTTCCGAGCATCTGACGGCGAAGGAGGCGAAATGCGGCATAGTGATAGTCATTTCGGCGGCATTTTTATTTCTCTTGCGCCATATTGTTTGCCAATTTTCACTTATGCCTTTTTATTTTTGCGAATAATCGGTGCGTGGAAACAGCTGATGTGGTTTGATATATTCATAGGTTTTACACTTGCTTTTCATACTACTTGTTTCGCCAAACAAACGGGAAATCGTCAAACCGATATACAGCAGTACGGTTATTTTAAGTCGTATTTGTTTATTGCTGTTTTGGGGTTGTTCAATATCACGATTATTCTTTTGTGTATTAGGAAAGGAATCATTAATTCCGCAACCTATTTGTTTTCAGAATATTGGGATGACATTGTAATGGCGTGGAAATATCTGTTTTAAAAATGATTACTAGCGACCAACAACAATACACCACAGCAGTCAACCAATACTGGGAATTCTATGTTCCAATCCAAATAAAATCAGTAAAATTTATGCTATCTCTTTCGCCAAATGATTAGTGTATTCAACCTGATAGAGTTGTTTGCTTTTCACTAT
>JGI994J12354_10004923_pt1 | contig 11772 bp, 11 predicted proteins | sample IntmicLarv3ML3BL_FD_12354 | JGI IMG/M metagenome (IMG submission 12354) | reverse complement strand
TACCCGACTTACCGCCGATACGGAACCCTTTAACATATGCGTTTGTCCCTCCGTTAGCAAGAACCGCCGCTTCTAACGCATTTCTCATTATTTCAGAAGTTTCCGCAGAGATAACCTGACGCTTTTCATTGGTATTCATCTTCTTTACCGTGTTACCGTCGTGGTCTTTTATCTGCGAAACTATATGCGGAGTAACAAGATGTCCGCCGTTAACAACAGCGCAATATGCGGAAATCATCTGAATGGGAGTAATCGACATCGACTGTCCGAAACTTTCAGACGCAAGAGTAACCGCACCAATGTCGTTTTTAGCATAGAAAATAGGACTAGCCTCTCCAGGAAGGTCAATTCCCGTTTTTTCTGTAAAACCGTATGCCTTAAAATAGTTAAAGAACCTGTCCACTCCAAGTGACTGTCCAATTCCGACAAACGCAGGGTTGCACGAATTTACAAGCGCACCTGTAAAATCAAGCGAACCATGCCCCGTGGTTTTCCAACAGTGCATTTTCCTATCTTCAACAATCACAAAGCCCGGACAATTCCAATGACTGGCCGCAGGAGTTATAGTTTTTTCTTCTAAAGCGGCAGAACCTGTAACAACCTTAAAGACCGAGCCCGGGTCGTAAAGCTCTGTTATAGCCTTGTTCTTCCAGTAATACTCACGTATGTTACCTTCCGTCGGCTCTACAGGCTTCGGAAGTGTAGTCAAATATGCCTTAGCCTTCTCTATCATTTCGGGGTCAGAAATAACAAACGGTTCGTTAGGGTCAAAGTCCGGCTTTGTCGCCATACCAAGAATTTCGCCTGTGTTTACGTCCATGGCAATACCAAGCCCTCTGTTGGCGGCGCCGTATGTCGTAACAGCGGACTCTACAGCTTTTTCAAGATAGCTTTGTATAGTCTGGTCAAGTGTAAGCACAAGGTCATTACCCGGTTGCGGGTCATAGTACTGCTCGTACTTTGCGGCAATATTTCCGCCAACGGCATTTTTGGCGGATACGCGACGACCGTCAATTCCCTCAAGCTCTTGGTTATATCTCTGCTCTAACCCATAACCGTCCTCGCCCTCTGTCCTAAAGCCAAGCACAGTCGAAGCAAGCGACCCGTTCGGATAATATCTTTTCGAGTCATCCTCAAGATGAACAGAAGAAAACTTTCCCTCTTTGATAAACTCGGTTACCTTATCCGCAACGTCGTCCTCAAGCTTCTTTTTGACTATTTGATACTCATAGCCTGTTTTTTTGCTCTTTTCTAAAATTTCTTCTTTCGAAACTCCTACAAGCTCTGAAAGCCCGTCTGCAACTTGCTCTCTTAATTCGCCGATATCAATACCTTTAGATTTCGCCTCTTCAAGCATCTTCTTCGGGTCAATGTAAACATTGCTTACCGTGGCACTTACAGCGAGTATATTCATGTTGCGGTCGTATATGGTCCCGCGCGGGGCTTCAATAAGTATCTGCGACCTCTGCTGTCTTTTGGCAATGTCATGGTAAAGCATTCCGTCCTCTGTCGCACCGAACGATACCCACGCAATGCGCCCGATAAGTCCTATCGCACACAATGTCAAAAACACACTTCCGATTAAGTGTGTTGTATTCTTCATTCTTTTGGTTGGGGTCTTAACAAAGCCTCTTGCCATCTTTTGCCTTTATTTTTTCAGAGTATATTATGATATATATTCAAGGCTCTCTATTAAAATAACCTTAATAACTTACTAAAAAATCCCTCGTCTTGATTTTTAACCGACACAATATTCCTTACGGGAACACTGAAGTACTCAACATTGGCAACCTGTGCTCTAATCATCCCGAGTTCTGCAGTAGCAATAAGTTCGATATTATTCGAAGAGAAAGTCTGCGAAAGCTTCATGTCAAGCTTTTTGTTCTTCGACCTAAGTTCAGAAACCTGAGCATTCGCATTATTGATTTCAACATCAACCTCGTTCATCTTGACATTACTGTAAAGCATAAGCATAGCACTCGCAATAAAAAGGGCAACAATCAACACAGTGCGGAAGATACGCACCTTTGGTTTTTGCCGAGCCACAGGTGGCTTTGCAACAGGTTTTTGAACATAAGCAGGCGCGGCCTCGATACGTTTGTTACGAGTACCTTCGAAATATTCAAAATCGTATGCTGTTGATGAACGTGCCATAATAATTAGTGGTTTAGTTTTAGTTTATATTCTTTCAATAACGCGCAGTTTTGCGGGCTTCGAACGAGAGTTTCGCTCAAGCTCTTCCGCGCTTGCTGTTATAGGTTTTTTGGTAATAAGCTTTGCAAGCGGAATCTTCCCGCATGTGCATATAGGAAAGTCGCTTGGGCAAGTGCAAGGCGCCGCAAATGTATTAAAACTCTTCTTCAAAATCTTATCTTCAAGACTTTGGAAAGTTATAACCGCGAACCGTCCTCCCAAAGCAAGCAGATTTATTCCCGACGCAAGCCCCTGTGAAAGTTCGTCAAGCTCGTGATTTACTGCGATACGCAAAGCTTGAAAGACCCGCTTTGACGGGTTTGGCTCTCTTCTTGCTGCCGCCGGGAGTGCTGACAAAACGATGTCCGCAAGCTGTGTTGTGGTTTCGATTTCTGCTTCTTTACGGGCTTTGACAATTTTACCAGCAATGAATCGCGAATATCGCTCTTCGCCGAACTCAAAAAAAAGTTTCGCAAGGTCTTTCTCCTCATATGTGTTTACTATGTCTGCCGCTGTTTCACCCGACTGACTCATTCTCATGTCAAGCGCCGCGGGCTTCGCCCAGCTGAACCCTCTGCTTCCTGTATCAATTTGGTGGCTTGATACTCCAATATCAAGCAATATTCCGTCAACTTTGTCTATCCCTAAGGATTTCGCAATGCTTTCCATTTCGGAAAAGCGTCCCTCTGAAATCAGTACATTGCCATATTCGGAAAACCTATCTTTAAGATGAACCAGAGCGTCAGGGTCTTGGTCAATGCACAAAAGCCTTCCTGTGCTAAGCCGCTTTAGTATCTCGGCTGAATGCCCCCCGCCGCCGGCAGTACCATCGATGTAAACTCCGTCGGGTTTTATATTCAGAGCTTCTATGCATTCTTGCAAGAGAACAGGTATGTGATTGAACATTTATATTCCCAACTCGTCCATGCTCTCGAAAATCTTGTCGAGATCTCTTGCGGCAACCTTGCTATCCCAAAGAGTCTTATCCCAGATTTCTATATGGTCGCTTCCGCCCCAAAGAGCAACGTCTTTCGAAAGATTAGCATAATCTCTTAAATACTGCGAAATCAGTATTCGTCCGTTACCGTCTATTTTGAGTTCGTCAGCATTGGAAATAAAAAATTCGTAAACGTCAAAAATCTTGCTTCGAGGATTAGAAGTTATCTTTTCTTCGAACGCCTCCCACTTGTCAGGAGTAAAAACCCAAAGCGATTTATTCTTCTGCGCATCAAGTCCACAAGTAACAATATATGTTTCACTGTGCACACGAAGCTTAGAGGGAAGGCAAATCCGCCCCTTAGCATCTATTGTAAGAGCTTTACATCCTGTCTGCACTGTAATTATTCTTTGTTGAAAACTATGTTAAAAAAGTTAGATATCGGGGAAAACAAAACACAATCCTGCACTTCTTCCCACCGTAAGCTTATTATATAGCTTATTCATTACTTTGTCAAGCCCCAAAATATGGGAGTAAAAAGGAGATCGAAGCACAATATAAGCGAATAAAATTGAATAACTTGCAATTTCGCTAGAGTTATGCTATAATCTAGGAATGAAAAAACTGCTTAAAAGCTTTGAAAGAAGCATTATTTTTTTAATAAAGTTCGTAATGTTAAGCCTTTGCTATCTGATTTTTTACGGACTTTATCTCGAGGCAATACCGGAACTCTATCGCGTTACAAGCCAAATAACTATAATATCGGCGTTTATTTTCGCCACAACGGGATTACTGTTCATACGAATTTACGGCGGATTTGCCGTCGGCGAGAAAAAAAGCAAAGAAATAAATCACGGACTTTTCCTCGCCGCTGTAATGACTGACTTTGTGACCTTTGCGGTTATGTGCATGGTTCAAAAAGTCATACTCCCCGTAACTCCGCTTTTCATAATCGTCATAGTCCAATATCTCATAATCGGAGCAGCGGCACGTGTCGGAAACGGCTTTTACTTTGCCCTTCACCCCCCCGACAGTACTCTGATTATATTCGGTGACGAGTCGAAAATCCCTGTTTACGAGGCAAAAATAGGACGCTATAAAAAACAGTGGAAAATAAACGAGCGTGTTCACTATAACCTCGACTCGCAAGACCCCGACGAAATCGTGTTCAAACGACGCGAAGCAATCCGCCGACACGCTGCAACTTTCGTTGTGGATGTTCCACCCACAGAGGCGGCAAGCATAGTCGAGTATTGCTACAAACACAATCGAAAGGTATTCCTCTCACCGTCCGTCGCGGACATAATCAATAAGACCTCAAAGCATTATATCATCGATGATATCACCGTGTACGCCACTACCCTCTCGGGACTCTCGTTCGAACAGATGTTTATAAAGCGGTTCTTGGATATTGTCTTTTCCCTTATTGGAATTATCCTTGCAACTCCGTTCCTCATTTTCTCTTTCATACTCGTTGCCATAGGGCGCGACGGTCCGATATTCTACCGCCAAAAGAGGATGACACGCGGTGGCAAAAACTACAATGTGCTTAAATTCCGCACAATGAGTACAGATGCCGAAAAAGATAGCGGCGCGGTCCTTTCCGCAGGAGAGAACGACCCGCGTATTACCAAAGCAGGAAAAATCCTACGAAAACTCCGCTTTGACGAACTTCCGCAGTTTTTCAATATTCTGTTCGGCGATATGTCAATCGTAGGCCCCCGCCCCGAACGTGAAGAAATCGCAGGAGCCTTGCATAAAGACCACCCAGAATTCCAATACCGCCTTAAAGTCAAAGCAGGACTTACAGGTCTTGCGCAAATCCGCGGCAAATATAATACAGACCTTTTGGACAAACTCAACCTCGACCTCGTTTATATCAATAGCTACTCAATTTGGCTTGATATAAAGCTTGTACTCCAAACTTTCATAGTGCTGTTAAAGTCTGACAGCACAGAAGGAGTAAAACTGGAAGAGGAAGATAAAAACGAACAAACTACTGATAATGAAACTATTTAGACCAACCGCACACTTCAAATCGGTTTTTCAAATAACACCCGAAATACTGAAGAAATTCGGCATAAAAGCCGTCATACTCGACGCGGATAACACTATCCGCAACGTCGCACAGCACAAAGCAATAGACGGAATAGATGTCTGGCTTCAAAGCGTAAAACAAAGCGGAATTAAAGTAATTCTGCTTTCAAACAATTTTTCGTCCAACGTTCGCCCGTTCGCAAAAAGTATCGAGCTGGACCACGTGGCAATGGCGCTAAAGCCCATGCCTTTCGGAGTTCTGCGAGTACTCAGAAGGCTTGGCTCTAAGCGAAAAGAAACTGCAATGATTGGCGATCAGGTTTTCACTGACATAGTCGCAAGCAAGTTCGCAGGAGTAAAATCGTTCCTTGTTGACCCTCTCGAGCCCGAAACCCACTGGTTTTGGGTATGGAGAAGAAGTATAGAAAGAAAAGTTATTAAAAGTAAAAAAGATAAAAGATAGGAAAAGGATATTTATATGGCAAAATTTTTCGACGAACCCTCCCGCACCTTTGGCGAGTATCTTCTCGTTCCGGGTTACACAGGCAAAGACACTATTCCAAGTAACGTTTCCCTTAAAACTCCCCTTGTGAAGTTCAAAAAAGGTGAAAATGCGCCCCTTACACTGAATGTTCCGCTTACCTCTGCCATTATGCAGTCCGTTTCTGACGACAAACTTGCAATAGCTTTGGCGAAAGAGGGCGGGATATCTTTTATCTTCGGAAGCCAATCTATCGAGGCGCAAGCCGAAATGGTGAAAAACGTTAAGGAATACAAAAAAGGCTTTGTCGTGTCCGACAGCAACCTCACACCCGAAAACACTCTCGCCGATGTGATAAAGCTTAAAGAGCAAAGCGGCCACAGCACTGTTCCCATCACCTCTGACGGAACAGGCACAGGCAAGCTTTTGGGCATAGTAACAAGCCGCGACTATCGCATAAGCCGTATGAGTTTAGACATTCTTGTCAAAGACTTCATGACCCCGTTTGAAAAGCTTATAACCGCTCCTGAAACTGCAACTCTGCCCGAGTGTAACGACATCATTTGGGACCATAAGCTTAACGCGCTTCCGCTTGTGGACAAAAATCAAAACCTCAAACACATAGTATTCCGCAAAGACTACGACAGCCACAAAGAGAATGTGAACGAGCTTTTGGACGAGCATAAATCCTACATGGTCGGCGCGGGAATTAACACTCGCGACTATGCCGAACGTGTTCCCGCTCTTGTCGCAGCAGGCGCAGACGCACTTTGCATAGACAGTAGCGAAGGCTATAGCATTTGGCAAGCAGAAGCGATAAAGTGGGTTCGCGACACCTACGGCGACACGGTAAAAGTCGGTGCAGGTAACGTCGTTGACAAGACTGGATTTGACTTCCTTGCAGATGCAGGCGCAGACTTCATCAAGGTCGGAATTGGCGGCGGAAGTATCTGTATCACTCGCGAACAGAAAGGCATAGGCCGCGGTCAAGCAACTTCTATAATTGACGTGGCAAAAGCTAGGGATGAATATTTCGAGAGAACAGGGGTTTACATTCCTATCTGCTCGGACGGCGGCATAGTCTATGACTATCACATTACGCTCGCCCTCGCTATGGGCGCAGACTTCGTAATGCTTGGAAGATATTTTGCCCGCTTTGACGAAAGCCCCACCAACAAAGTAAACATTGGCGGAGCATTCATGAAAGAGTACTGGGGTGAGGGTTCTGCCCGTGCAAGAAACTGGCAACGCTATGACCTTGGCGGCTCAGGCTCTCTGAGCTTTGAAGAAGGAGTTGACGCATATGTTCCGTACGCCGGTTCGCTTAAAGACAACGTGGGATTAACTCTCGCGAAGGTAAAAAGCACCATGTGCAACTGCGGAGCGCTTGATTTGCCTACGCTTAGAAATGAAGCGAAGTTGACACTAGTGAGCGAAACTTCGATAACCGAGGGCGGCGCACACGACGTTAAGCTGAATAACTAATGAACATCGAAAGAATGGAAGATTTTTTCACAGCCCGTGTTGACGGATATGACGAACACATGCTGAATAATGTTGCGGGCTGTAAAGAAGGATATATAGAAGTCGCGCAACTATTCCCGGCCAACGCAAACGCTCTTTTAGATTTAGGTTGCGGAACAGGTCTTGAGCTTGACGAAATATTCAAACTCTTTCCTGATATTAAAGTCACAGGAATTGACTTAACGCAAGCAATGCTCAACAAATTGAAAGAGAAACACCCGAATAAAAGCATCAATTTAATATGCGCAAATTATTTAGATTATGAGTTTGGTAAAGAAAAATTTGACACAGTCATATCTTTTCAGACAATGCATCATTTTTCTTACAAAGAAAAAATAAAGCTGTACACAAAAATCAAAGATGCACTCAAAATCGGAGGAATATATATTGAATGCGACTATATGGTTCTTGAACAAGCAGAAGAAGATTTTTGTTTTTCCGAAAAACAACGCATTAGAAAAGAACATGGTATCTCTAAAAATGATTTTTTTCATTATGATATACCATGCACAATAGAAAATCAGATTAATTTGCTTTCAATAGCAGGCTTCCATCACGTTGAGAAAGTTTGGAGAAAAGGAAGCACAACTATTGTCGTTGCAATAAAATCCAGTCGCGCAACTGCGGAGCGCTTGATTTGCCGACACTTAGGAACGAAGCGAAGCTGACATTGTTGAGCGAAACTTCAATAACCGAAGGCGGTGCGCATGATGTTAAGCTGAATAATTAGAATATTATGGAAAAAGAATTTAATTACTATCTGTTTCACCCATTAAGCCACCAACACTACCCGACTTTGGTGGCTTCGAAAAATGGAAAATATGAATTCGAGCATGCTTATATAGAAAACCCGTCCCCGATGGAATATGAGTTTCATAACATGGATATGAAGAAAAGCATAACATATCTGGAAATGGTAGACTGCCACAATACTATGGGCGGACGCGTGATTTCTAAAAGAGTGTACGAGCTTTTGAAAGAAAAAAATCTTCTGAACACACAATACATACCCGCCAGTGGCTCTGGCAAGAAAGACATAAAATATACTGATTATTACTTTCTTAATAACTTTAATTTTTTATCAGTTATCAATCGTGAAGAATCCATGATTTCGTGGCATGACAAAAAAGAAAAAACGCGAATGACATCTGCCGCAAAGCTTGTTCTTGACATAGAAAAGCTTAATAGTTTACCTTACGAGCAGACGCAGCTTTTTCGTCTTAGCGAAAATCACACAAAGTGGTTTATTCACAAAGATTTGATGAAAGAAATTCTTTCTTTAGAACCTAAAGGTTTCGCATTTATTCCGGCAAAGTTGAAGAGAGATGTCTGGTATTTTGCTTAACCCGTAGCTAACAATAAAAAAAGCCCCCACTGCAGTTAGCAGTGGGGGCTTTTTTTATCCCTCTAAATTATCTTCCGAAAGCCCGAAACTCTCTTCCGTCTTGTCGTCTCGCGGCTCTACATGAACCATAATGTCAAATACATTTTCAAGCCTGCTCTTTATCTCCTCCTCCACACTGCACGCAATAACGTGAGCCTGCGAAACCGTAAGACTCGGGTCAACCTCTATGTCAATGTCGATGTCCCAATATCCCCCAAGCTTGCGCATCCTTGCACGGTGCGGGTTGCCCGCTCCCTCAACGCTTTTCACAGCGTCGAAAACCGTCTTGTACTCCCCCGCCCCGGTCGCGCCGTCCATAAGGTCGACACTCGTGTCCATGAATATGGACAAAGCAGTCTTGATAATCCACGCTCCGATAAGTATGGATATCACAGAGTCCGCCATGCCTGATTTGGTAAAATACGATATGACCAAACCGACAAGCACTCCAAGCGATAAAAGCACATCACTCGCCATATTTTTCGCATTCGCCTTAACCATTTTCGAACCCGAAAGCTTGCCGAAATAGTACTGACTAAGTGCCAGCAAAAGCTTGACAACGATAGACACAACAGCAATAACAGCAGCAATCATAGAGGGCATCGGCGAAGCTTCACTCGACACGAGATTTGTGATTGAGTTCACCGCAAGCTGTCCGCCCATAAAAAACAGAGTGAATGCGATAAAAGCCGTTCCGACAGCCTCTGCTTTCGAGTGCCCCCATGGGTGCTCTTTATCTGCGGGTTTTGCTGCAATTCCCGCCACGATTAGCGTCATGAGGCTTATAGCAACGTCCGAGAACGAGTCGATGGCATCCCCGACGAGAGCATTACTCTGCGACGTCAACCCGAACACGATTTTAAGCACAGCCAAAGCAGCATTGCCGCAGAGAGCGATTACTCCTGCGGCACGAATATAGCGTTGTGTTTTTGTTGGCATAGTTTTATTTATATGCAAATGAAAACGGTATACTACATCACTTCACCAAAGCAAGTTCTGATATATACTCCAGAATTTTTTCCTCTATCTCTGTCCGCGCCTCATTCAAAAGCGGATATAACCCTGTTTCAGTGTCTCCGATCATACCAAGCAAAGCGACAAGCCGCCATGCATTGGCTCTTATCTTGTTACCCTCACTCACATGATTTTCAATTTCTTCTTTTCGTATAGCACCTTCATATGTAAACCGCAAGCGACGCTTTTCTTCATGCTTCACTCGCCCCTCTTCAGTAGGAATCAGCTTAGTTGGCGTCAAAAGCTGCGTGTCGATTTGCTTCGCTATCAAATCTGCGTGTTCTTCCTCACCGCACGAGCGCAAAATTCTGATTTCAAGCCCCCACATAGCATGAATGAATATCCAAACGACATATGGTTTCTTGAACGGAACATCATGAGTCAGCAAGATACACTCCATAGCAAGCTCGTCTTCGCCGTAAATATAAAGCCAGTAAGAAAGATGGCACAAATTTTCGCAATCTGTCCCACTTTCAAAAGAGCACTTTTTGATAAGCTTGTTACAAAGACTTTGCACCTTTTTCTTTTGGCATTTTTCTTTGATTTTTTCAAAAATTTCTGTGTTCATTGTTTTTGTTGGCATAGTTATTCTAATTTAGCTTAAAGCTATTTTTTCCATCGCGGTCGAAACAGTAAGAAACATTTTTTCTACCATCCTCGTTCCCATCAAAGGAAAAGTGATAGTGAACAAAAATCTTTCCCGCGACAAATGCAGTTTTATACCAACTACCGTCAATTCTATCCTCGACTATTTGTTCTCTATCGCCTGTTCCGTCCGCCTTGATACGATAATAAAAAGACTCATCTCTGTATTCTTGAAAATAAATAAAATCCGTGTCTACGAACACAACCTTAACAGCATTGTCTTTCGCCGTGTAAATTACTTCCTCGTTTTCCCCATTAAGATCAAAACGCTTGATAACCTCGCCATTTTCCGACTTGCAAAATATGTACTCAGTTGTAACATGAAACTCATTTAAGCCAATATCATTCTCGCTCTTTCCAGTCTCAATCACAAGCGACCTTGTGCCATCTAAAATATCCATCTTCATTAAACCATGCCTCTTTTCAGCATCATACGCAACATAATAAAGCGAATTCCCCACAAGGCTAAACCCCTGAAGTCCAACAATACAATCACTTCCATCAACTAGCGTTTCAATCTCTAAAGTATTAACATCTATGCGATTAATCTCAAAGAAACAATCCTTTACTTTACTTTTTTTGCAAAAATAAAGCCAATCATCGCTTAATACCATAGGTATCCAATCAATGTTATCTAGCTCTACAAATTTTGTTTTATTCCAACTGGGGCTTACGCCTTCTTTTTTCAAATCAATCAAATAAATCCCGTCATAACTTAAAAAATAAATCTTGCCATCTTTTGATAAGTTTAGATTTTCCGCAACACCGTCAAAAACCAACTCGCTCTCTACAGCGAGATTGTCCACAGACACCCGCCTTATCGAACCGGCATACGGCAAATCTGAATGGTCTATATAATAAACCATCTTTCCGTCTGACACAGCAAACCCGCCGTTATTCTCTATAACATCAGGTGCGACTTTTTCGCAACCCGAAAACAAACTTACGACCAATACTCCTGCAAGAATAATACTAACTATTTTGCGCATAATTCTTTCCCGCCTACCCAAACAGCTCTTCCACAATCTCCTTACAGCTCTTCACTTCTTTCACAAGTCCCGCAATCTGTCCCGCCATGAAAGAGCCCTCGGTCTCGTTGCCGTCAACCGCTGCCTTGCGGAGCGAGCCTATCATGTGCGTCTCAAACTCCTCGGGGTCAACTCCGTCCTTCTCAAGAGTTACCATGTTCTTGGTAAATCTGTTCTTAATCTGCCGCACAGGATGTCCTGTCGAGCGCCCCGTCACAGCACTGTCAGTGTCCTTCGCTCCGACAACCATGTTCTTGTAGTTCTCATGAATTGTGCACTCTGCACTCGCAAGAAACCGCGTGCCGACCTGCACGCCCTCTGCTCCTAAAATAAACGCGGCTTTCACGCCACGACTGTCGGCAATTCCTCCCGCTCCGATAACAGGGATTTCCACTGCATCAACCACCTGCGGCAAAAGGCACATAGTAGTCTGCTCGCCAATATGTCCGCCAGCCTCCATACCCTCTGCAACCAACGCGTCAGCGCCCGAGCGCTCCATACGTTTTGCAAGAGCAACCGTAGGAATTAC
>JGI994J12354_10004922_pt1 | contig 11774 bp, 13 predicted proteins | sample IntmicLarv3ML3BL_FD_12354 | JGI IMG/M metagenome (IMG submission 12354) | reverse complement strand
TCATTACGCTTAACCAGTCAGAGCCGAACAAAGAACTTATACCATAATCCTGTTTTCCGGCGGGTATGTACCTGTAAACAGCTATAAGTTTAAGCAGCTCAATATCCCTTGATGAAATAAGCAAAATTTAACCTCCTCTCAACGTAATGCTTACTACTCTCGGTAGGTGTAAGCATTTTGCTAAATGCTTATAAGTCAACGGGTTCTTTCAAACGGCTTGTATACTGACTTTCAAGATAGGGCAGTTGTAATATTTTAATATGTAAATCTTACAGCACTAAAACCTGTAGTTTTTGCATTTTGCTTACTACTGCCTGCTTAGAAAAACAATGATTTTTCGTTATGTTTTTGAAAAAACTCCGCTGCATCTTTACTATCAATTACATAAATGCAGCAGCAGGCTTTATCATCATTTGTGGTCATGAGGCAAAGGCTTGTATGGTGCTGGTCATCGTCAGGAATAATGCCGCATAGCTTTAAGGCGTTGGGTATTTGCTTCCAGCCTTTATTATCTTGATCGAATACTTTGCGGTTTCTTACATTACAATGCTCATCTATTATGATGAAAGCTTTATCATAAAAAGGAACAGGTTGAGCATTTCTATAGCTGACAATAAGGCGGATAATTGTATCTGTCAAATAGTCAGTAGCTTTTATAGTGAAGTGGGGCAGGAGAGTGTGGAGTTTAACAGCCAGCCATTTTTCATTATAAACTACTACTTTCCCGCCAACGGGAAATGAAACAGGCTCAATATTTTTCCTAATTCCTGCAAATACTTTTCTGTTTATCTCTAATGAGTTTCTTGAAGCTACGGTTGTTTTTTCTAAATTTAATGTCAACTTTTCCAGAGATTTCAAAACAGTTTCTTCATTTAAAATATATTTTGATGCAATGGTATAATCGGTAATGCTTTGCTGCAAATCTGGTATGAAGGTATTAGGAAGTAAAATACTTTTATTATTTATCATTCACAAAATTTCCTTTCTTTTATTACAAGCGTTTTTCCAAATCTTCACGATTAGTAGTGATTAACGACATTTCCCTTTCGCTTATATGGAAAGCCACATTAATCCTATTCCGCCCGGCACAAAGAAGCCCGACACCTCTGTTGTTTCGGGTTATCTGCATATGCTCCTCATCTGATAAGCCTATGACCTCTTTTACACGCAAAGCTTCTTCTTCCTCAAGGGGCATTATGACTTTAATGCGGCTGTTGTTAAGAATACCCCGACCATATTTACCGTTTTCAAGGGCGAAAAAATCGTTGACATCCTGAGTTGCAGCAAAGGCAATCCCTCCGTAAGCTCGGATAGTTTTAAATATCTCAAAGGTGAAATCCGCAGCCAAAGAGTTTGAACCTGCGCCTATAAGACACCAAAGCTCATCTAGGAGAAGAACCTTTTTCCTCGCTCGGGATTCTTTGCATTTATCCCAACAAAAATCCAGCGCAAGAAACATACCTAATGGAAGCAAATCCTTTGACATCTCAGATATATCCAGAACAATATATTTATTATCCAAGTCAACATTTGTATGTTGTCCCAAGCTTTTAGCCGAGCCTGTAACAAACCTTGAAATGGATAAAGCAAGCCCATTTGTTTCCTGTCTTTTCTGTAAAGTATTATGCAAATCTTTCAGGGTAGGCATTTCCTTTGTACTACCGTCATCGTAATAAAGGGAATTATTTTCATGGGTTACACCTTTTTCCCCGTAGCACTCAACCAGTGCAGTATCGAGGAAGTTTCGCTCTTCGTCGGTGATATTTTGCTTCAGCAATGAGAAGAATATATGCAGCTTTTGAATTTTATCAGCAAGCAGGCTATCATCTCTGAACGAGCCTAACTCTGCATCGGTATCAAGGGAGGTACGGCGGATTTCCATAATATTTATACAATCCTTTGAGGCAGGGGAGAGCTTTATATATCTGCCGCCAATGCCTTCGCAGGCAGGGCGGAACTCGTGCCCCTTTAAGGGTGCGATGATAAATGTCTGTATTCCCTGTTCCCTGAACCTGACGCCGACAGATTGTAAAAGACTTGTTTTCCCTGCGCCTGACATACCCAAAATAGAAGCATTCCCGTTTGAATATATGGCGGAGTTGAAGAAATCTATAATGCAGGCTGAACGATTATGCTGATTGACTCCGAGAAAAACACCGCTTTGGTCGCATATCTCAAAAGACGAAAAAGGAAAAGCCGCCGCGACACTTGAAGTTAGGGCATTGCGCCGCATTTTACGCTTCATATCATCATCTTGTTGAAGTAGTGGCAGGCATGATGGGAAACAATCACCATGTTTATAATCAGCTCTTTTACAGTACATATCTTGGGAAACACAAAGGTTATGAACAGCAGAAACACGTTGTTCCAAGGTTTCTTCGTCATCAGCCGTAATTTCAATCATTGTGTGCATATAGTAAAAATCTTCGTTATACCTGTTCATGCCTTCTTTAAGATATAGACCTGCGGAAATGGCGCTGCCCAGCTCCTCGAAGTCCGAACGGGTATCCTCAACATCACACATACGGGAACGGTTAATCATAGTATACTGGTTGAACTGCCCGAGCCACCTATGGGTTTTACAAAGAGTGGGTAAGGCCTAAAACCGCATAAAATAAAGGTTTTTGGAAATTGGTATTAACAAAATATACCTTATTATACCTACCGATAAAGGCGAGGAAGTGTAAAACAGTGCAAAAAAATGCAGAAACACCCAAAATAAATGCAACGTACAACAATGGAAATGCAGTCAGAAACATTAGAAGTGCAAAATAAAACATATGAAGGGGGGGAATTTGAATGGGAAAGCAGCTAACTAATCTGCAAAAAAGTGTTTTGGAGTGTGTTAATCAGGGAATGTCTACAAAAGAAATAGCAAAACAGCTTGAATGTTCTGAAAGCACTGTAGGGCACGTAAGAGCCAATAAAAAATTAAATGCTGTACACGAATCATCTACCTATGACACCATAAGGCAAATTATCCCGAAAGCCATTATAGAAATGGAAAAAATTATTAATAATCCTGATGCGGGGTTTGATGCCAAAATAGCCGCCAGCAAGCAGATAATCGAATTATCTAAAATAAGTGAATCTATATTGCCCAAAGATGATATAGAAATTAGGGTTATTTATGAGTAACAGGCCGCCGCAGAGGAGGCGTTTTTTTTGAGTTCAATACAATTTAATAAAGCATTCAAGGCGGCTAACGAAACGAAAAAACGCTTTCGGCTGCTGATGGGCGGAGCTGGCAGCGGTAAAAGCGTAAATGTGGCACAGGATTATATTGTCAAGCTGTCCAGTCCTAAATATGCGGGCTGTTCCTTGATGGTTGTAAGAGCATCAGAGGCAAGCCATTTAACAAGTACATTTGCGGAACTGGCAGGGGTTATATTAAAACTTGGTTTACAAAGCGTTTGGAAGATGAAAACAAGCCCTATGCAGATGTATAACGCTGTTACGGGTAATTATATATTATTCCGGGGCTGTAGCGATATGCGGGCATTAGAGCGGCTTAAATCCGTTACCGTTCCACAAGGTAAATTATGCTGGGTATGGATAGAAGAAGCTACAGAGCTTAAAGCAAATGATTTTGAAATAATAAATGACCGTTTGAGGGGTAACATAGAAAAAGGCTTATATTATCAAATAACTTTGACCTTTAACCCGGTAAATACAGGGCATTGGATTAAGTCAAAATTATGGGATTTTAAAGATAAAAACACATTCAAACATAGAAGTACTTACAAAGATAATAAATTTATTGATAAAGAATATAAAGAAACAATGGAGCGGCGGCGAATTGTTGACCCTGAAGGCTACAAGGTTTATGCCCTCGGTGAATGGGGAGAGACAGGCGGCCTTATATTTACTAATTATGAGGTTAGGGATTTATCGCGTTATCAATTTGATACATATACCATAGGCGTTGACTTCGGCTTTAATCATGCAAGCGTTTGCTTATTAGTCGGACACCGTGACGGCGATATTTATATTATAAAAGAGGTTTTTAAGAAAGGCCGAACCAATTCGGAATTTATAGAGGATATAGAAGCGGTCGGGATACCTAAAAATATTCTTATGTATTGCGATAGTGCAGAGCCTGACAGGATAAAAGAAATAAAACAGGCCGCATTTAAAGCCTATCCTGTTAAGAAAGAGCCGAACAGCGTAAAACAGCAAATAGAATACTTGCGGCAACGCCGTATTTACATAGATGGCAGTTGTAAAAATACCATAAGAGAGATACAGGCGTACAGATACAAAAAAGACCGCTCAACAGGCGAGTATATCGACGAACCATTAGAGGTCGAAGATGATACGATTGCGGCATTACGCTATAGCATAGAGCCTTACAGACGGTTTAAACGGCTCGTTGTGTTGGATAAGAAAGTATTTGGATTGTAGGGGGTGATAGATATTGATAAAGATTATATTTTAAAGCTGATTGAAGCTAAATCCACGGATAATATAAGACTGACTAAATTGCTTGATTATTACAAAGGACAGCAAGATATTTTATTTCGGGTATTGAGTGATCCGACAAAGCCCAATAATAAAATAGTCGCAAATTATTGTAGCTTAATAGCTGATTTTTTTAACTCCTACCTTTTGGGCGTTCCAATTAAGTATTCTTCCCAAAATGAGGGGTTTTTAAATGAAATTCTAAACATATTTAATTATAATGATGAGCCGGAGCATAATGTAACGGTTGGCGAAAATATGAATATATTCGGCTTGGGTGCGGAAATTCTTTATATTGATGAGGACAAGCAGATACGCTTTAAAAGCCTTGACCCAAGGGAAACAATATTTATTCATGCCAAGGATATTGAAGCAGACTTGGAAACCTGCATTCGCTTTTTCCCTATTACGCCGGATACATACACCGTAGAAATTTATAATAAAGAAACGGTAGCAACATATACCATGAACAGCACATTTTCAGAATTGGAAATGATTAGCGAACTGCCGCACTCTTTCGGGGGCGTTCCACTTGTATCATATGCAAATAATCAGATTTTGCAGGGCAGCTTTGAAGGTATCGTTGAATTGCAAGACGCTTTGAATAAATTATTATCCGACGAGCTGAACGACTTCGAGCAGTTTGTAGATGCTTATTTAGTATTAACAGGCCTACAGGGTACAGAAAAAGAAGATATAAGCAGAATGCGAGAAAATAAAGTTATTCTGCTTGATAACGAAAGTAATGCCCAATGGCTTGTAAAAGATGTAAATAATACCCATATAAAAGAGCTTAAAGAAGATGTAACAGGCCGCATATATACTATAGCTAAAATGCCTAATACAGAGGATTTTAAATCATTAGAAAGCGGCGTGGCTATTAAATATCGTATGTTACCAACAGAAACACAGGCAACAAAGCAGGAGAGGTATTTTAAAAAGGGTATACAAAGGCGCATTGAGCTTATAGCGAATGTGTTAAAGCTCACAAGCCCGGCAATTGGTGACTATAGAGAAATAAATATAGCCTTTGAGCGTAATTTCATAATCAATGATGAAGTCGAACGACAGAAAATGCTTATTGATGTTAATTCGGGCTTGGCTACAAAGATAGAGTATCGAATGAGATTTTATAACGAAACTTTCGACCAAGCTAAAGAGGCAATACGAAAAATAGACGAAGAAAGGCAGGATAATAACGATGGATTCGAATACTAATAATGACAACAACCAAGCTACAGGGCAGGAAAATGATACAAGCGGCATAAATAATGCTGTTAGTGCTGAAATGCTTACAGAAAAAGGCATTAGTGCTAATATAGCGCAGATTATCGCCAATGGTGACTATGATAATTTAAAAGCGGCTATTGATGGCGTTGTTTCGGAAGAAATGGAAAAAAGAATTGTTTCCAACATTCCCAAGGCTAAACAAACAGAAGATTTTAGTTCAGAGCTTAAAAGGTTTGAATCTATGGGCTATAAAGACAGGTTGGCGCTTATGAAATCTAATCCAAGGTTATACAATGCGCTTGTTGAGAAAACTTTACAATAAGGAGAGATAAATATAATGGCTGATACAACTTTTTTAATTGATTTGATTAACCCTCAGGTAATGGCAACTATGATAAGTGCAGAGTTACCTAAGAAATTAAGGGCAAGGGGCTACATGCGTGTGGATACTACCCTTACAGGCCGCGCCGGGGATACCATAACCATACCACGCTACAAATACATAGGTGAAGCCACAGACCTTGCAGAAGGTGCAGAGGGTACACCAGTAAAGCTGGAAACGGAAGACGTAGACTATACCGTTAAAAAGGCGGCTAAATTCGTTACGCTTACAGATGAGGCAGTTTTAAGCGGCTACGGTGACCCTGTAGGAGAGGCTACAAGACAACTTAGAATGAGTATTGAGGATAAGATTGATTCAGACGGCCTAAGCGTTCTAGGCACTCTTTCAGCAGACAGAACCATACCCGGAACAGGCACGCTTGATTTTGATTTAATATGTGAAGCTGTAGACCTTATGGACAATGACGAGCCAGGCGAGGCTATGACGCTTTTAGTCAGTAGCAAAGGATTATCAGAGCTGCGAAAAGACAGTCGATTTAATGACGGCGGCGCACTTGCAGACCAGTTGACTCAAACGGGTGTTGTCGGCCTTATTGCCGGCTGCCGTGTTGTGAACTGGAAAAAGTTAGCTGATAATACTGCATATGTGCTTAAAAACGAGGCTTTAACCGTATTTGTTAAGCGTAATGTAACTATTGAATCAGCAAGAAACATAATGAATAAAACTTCTACAATCAGCGCAGACGAGCATTATTTAGTAGCCGTAGAGGATGAATCTAAAATAGTTAAACTTACCTTTACGATTTAGGCGGTTTTATTATGGGTATTGATTATTTTACAATGCTTGAAATGGTGCTGAAATACTGTAATCAGAATTTTACCGAAGAAGAATTGCCTAACGGTTTGCATAATATAATTATTAGAATGTGCGAATATAGCAAAGAACATGATAATAATGTTACAAGCCTTGATATAGGCAGTTTTTCAGCAGGCTATGCAGGGAAAAGCCTGTTTGCTGTTTTTGCTGATGAGTTGGCGTTGTATAAACGGGTTAGAATGTTGTAGGCGGGCATTGTTAAAGCAGGAAGTACAATAAATAATTGCTTTTACAATAAAATATTGATATACTTTTTTAGACACAATCAATAGGGCGGTTGGCTTCATCTCTTGATGAAAGGGGTGAGGCATATGTCAGTTTATGAAGCTATAGCGTTAATGCTGGCTTTTGGAAGTCTTTTGATACTTCTGTTGACATACATAAACACAAAAAAATAACCGCCCTCCGTCGTAAGGTTTGCGGTTATTTTCTGATGAAAATTAATTAACAAGCCAACCGTCAATTTGATTGGTTACTGAGGGAGTGTTTGCGCACTCTCTCTTTTATATGCTTAGTATATCGGGTTTTATGTGAATTGTCTATATTATTTTTATTAGCAGCGTTCCGGGTTATCCGTGCGGCCTGTTATGTTGTTAGAGTTGCTTTTAAGCAAAGATTCAGCCTCATCAATAGATACGCCAATATTATCTTTAACATCTTGTTCGATAATAGACCAAGTTTCATCAGGGATATCTAAAACAAATTTAAGGGCTAAAGCACCGAAACAAGTAATAAATGCTTGCATTGATTTAAAGCTAAAGCCTGAGGTTCCGGCTTCGTGGCGTTGGTATGTTCGTTCGTTTACACCTAATCTTTCGGCCATTTGTTTTTGGGTCAACCCATTATTGAGCCGTATTTGTTTAAGGCGTTCGGCAAAGTTTTTATCTGTTTCAATATTCATAATGCCCTCCAAAATTTTTACAAAAAGTGTTGACACGGCAATGTTGCCGTGATAGTATATTGGTACGGCGTAGTTGCCGTGTCTATACTATACCATATCCCGCAGAGGCGGACAATACTTTTGTCAAGAAAATTTTAAGGCGTTCCAGTCTGAAACATTACGCCAATGATTGTTTTAAGAGGTGAAAGCAATGTACAAAATAAACATTAAATATAGGGGGCTTATGTGGAGGATAAAGCTGCATGAACTTCCAACTAAGGAAAATTTAGAATCATATTTTGAAACGATAAAAGAAACGTGGCAAAAAAGACAAGAAAAAAACACTCGCTAACCGTCGAAAGTTTAATCGAGTGTTTCCCATGAATCCAGCCGAAGCAAGATTTATGTCTATTATAAACCTTCTTAGGCTTGGTTTCAATACCCAATTTAAGGAGGTTTTTTTATGGCAAATTTTGAAATGGAAGCCATAGCGCAAGCAGTCGCTAAGGCTGTAGTTATTGCAATGAGCGAATTAAAACCAGAAGCAAGGGACGAAATATTATTAGAAAATTATGTTCCTGCTGAATCAGTCAGAAGCATGAAACAAACAGAGGACTACCCGCAAATGCTCACTATACAGCAGGCAGCCGCTTTACTTGGTGTAACGGTGGCGAGAATGTATGAGGTAGCTAGAAGCAAAAACACGCCTTTTGTAATATGGGGAAAAAATAGAAGAATGTGCGATAAGTACGCCCTTTTAAAATACTTGGAAGAACGCCGGGGCGGTTATATGCTTGATGAGTATAAAGAAGGTGAAGCCGATGAATAACCGCACACGATACACCCGCCAGAATGTTGTAAGTAATAACTTTTACCAGTTGCCTAAATTCCTTTTTGATGCTGAATTTAGAAATTTAAGCAATGATGCAAGGGTTTTGTATGCCCTATTGCGAAACCGCCACGAAATAAGCATTAAAAATGAATGGTACGACGAAAATGGCGAGGTGTATCTATATTTTAAGCGTGATGAGATGCAAAGCACATTGCTATTATCAGATAAAACGATTACTAAAGCCATGAAAGATTTAAAAAATAATGCCTTGGTGGAGGAACAGCGCCAAGGTTTTGCAGCACCCAACAAGATATATTTGTTAACTGCAATTGTTCAGCCGTTCGGGATTGGAACGCCTGACACCATACCCGTAAAATTTACGGCAATGGAAGAAACCGCCAAAAATCAGCATACCCGTAATATTTACGGTACGGAAACCGTAGAATTTACGGCACGGAAACCGCAAGATTTACGGCTCTATAATAATCAAAACAATAAGAGCCAAAACAATAATAATCAGTCAAGTCAGTCAGTCAATAGCGATTTGACCGAAACCATAAAACAAAATATCGACTACCACAGCTTTACCATAAGCCACGCAGCAGACATTGAGCTTATCGACGAAATAATCTTAATTATGATTGACTGCATGCTAAGCAAAGGCGAATATGTCCGAATTAAGGGTGAGGATAAGCCTAGAGAGCTTGTTAAAAGCGTTCTGTTAAAACTGGACTACTGGAACATAGAACACGCTGTAGCGCAGTTTAAGGGCATTACAAAGCCTATTACAGATAAGCAGCGATATTTACTATCATTGCTTTACAACAGCAAAGCAGAAACTGCTTCACATATGACGAACCTTGTAATAAGCGACTTGCACGAACAATAGCTATTTTAGCCGTTGTTTCGGCCAAGCAGCGGCTTATTAAGAGCCACAAGACAGCTAAAGCGTTACATACGGTAATTAAACGGCTGACTTCAACAAACGGCAGGCTTCCAGACGTGGCAAGCCGAGGAAAGGTGCGAACTTTCCGCGCTGACCGTATAATAATGCTCTTGTAAGGCTCGATAGAGCAGCCAGAGCTTAAGAAAAATCAAAATCTAAAAGAGCATGAAGTCCTGCTCCAAGTAATTATCATTACAACAGACAGGCCAAGGGCGTTGATTGCGGTCAAATTACCGCTCTTGATTTCAAAATAATTTATGGAGTTGATATAGATGGCTAAGAGAGGAAACGGCGAAGGCACTATAGCCAAGCGGCCTGATGGTACATGGTGGGCTAGGGTTAGCGTAGGCTATGACGATAACGGCAAGCAGAAGCGCAAAGCCTTCTATGGTAAAACCCGGCAAGAAGTAGCACAGAAAATGATAGAGGCGCAAAATAAAGTCAACAATAGAGTATATATCGAACCTTCTAAAATGACGGTTGCCCAATGGATGGATATTTGGCTGAAAGAGTATAAAAAGCCAGTAATCCGACTAAGTACATATAATTCATATGTGCATAAAGTAAACTACTATATTGTGCCTAATATTGGATATTTAAGATTAAGTCAACTAAAAAATAAAGATGTACAAGGGTTTGCTAATAGTCTATCACAAAAAGGAATTTCAAGCGTTTATGCTAAGGATATAGTAAACGAAATATTAAAGCCAGCCATGGAAAAAGCTATTGATAATGAATTGATACTAAAAAACCCTGTAAGGAACATTTCTTTTAATAAAACTGAAAAAAAAGAAATCAGGGTACTTTCTCAAGAAGAACAAAACCGATTTGTAAATATTGCAAAAAAAGCATATCTAGGCGAAGTGTTTATATTGCTGCTTGGCACAGGTTTAAGAATTGGCGAAGCCCTAGCTATCACATGGGAAGATATAGACTTTCAGAATAAGACACTACGAATAAATAAATCTGTTTATTGTACAAAAGATCCTGATGACCCTAGTGCAAAAATTACGCCAATTATAACATATCCAAAAACCAAGGCGGGTATAAGAACAGTACCATTAATAGCAAGCATGATAGAACTCTTAAAGCAAGTCAAGAAGAACCAAGCAGAACGCATTCTTTGGTCAGGTGATAAATTTATAAATAACAATCTTGTGTTTTGTACTAGAAAGGGAGGGCTTTTAAGGTCTTCGGATATGAGGCAAAGGTTAATACCAATAGCGAAAGAAGCAAATATTGAGAATCTACACATACATTGCCTTAGGCATACATTTGCTACAAGAGGACTTGAAGAGGGTATAGAATTAAAAGTCATGCAGGAGTTTTTAGGCCATGCAAATATAGAGGTTACAGGAAATGTTTACACTCATGTTTTAGCAGAGAAAAAGACACAATCAATAGAAAAGTTAGAGCATACAATAACACTTTAATTTAACCCCTTAACAGGGTTTTTTTATTGCTAAAAAATATACCTATTCATATACCAACCGACAGGTTACGCAGAAGTTTAACTATAAAGAGTCATTCTATCAAGAGGGCGTGAAGCCTTTAAATACAAGGTTTTCGCATGCTGCCAAAGCGAGTGTAACTTTGTTTGTTTTATGGTTTGCGCACTGGTTTTACAGGCGTTGCGCCAGGCGCATCAGCCATTGTTCCTGTGGTCGGTCTTGTTTCAATTCCTTTGGTATCCGCAGCTTTTGCAGAACCGCTAACCGGCTTTATGCCACTTGCGGAAGTGGCTGTTTTACTGCTATGTGTAGCTAATTTACTATCGGAACTTGTTGTTTTTCCTGCGGTAGTGCTACCTGTTTTAGCGGTAGTCAATGAACCTGCTTTTGAACCCACTGTTGATGAACCCGCAGCGGTTGCAGCCGATGCCGCTTTTGGAGCGTGAGGTCTGACGGCTTCTGTTCCCGTTTTGGCAGTAGGAGCCTTCGGCGGTGAAACACTTTTGCTTTTATCCGATGCAGGTGTAACAGGCTTCGTTTCCGAACCATGCTTAACAGTATCAATCGGCGGGGTAGTAGATGTGGGAGGTCTTGCCCCCGATTCTTTTTCAGGCATGTGTGTTGATGAAGCCGATTTATCCGTATCTTTCGCTTTCGAAGCAGAGCTTGAAGCCGAAATAGGCGGCCGCTTTGGTGTTCCTGCTGTTGTGCCGGAGGCTGAAGAACCTGCACTTGTGGTTGTTGAGCTGCTTTCT
>JGI994J12354_10004921_pt1 | contig 11774 bp, 10 predicted proteins | sample IntmicLarv3ML3BL_FD_12354 | JGI IMG/M metagenome (IMG submission 12354) | reverse complement strand
TCCTCATACAAAAGCGCCATGCAGATATAGGGGTCGCAATAGGACGGGGGCGGCTGCAAAGCGAGCCACGCCTCAAATTCCCGGATGGCGTCTTCGTAACGCCCCATGAACACCATGCGGTCAGCCAAAAAGGCGTGCGGCCGCCAATGATTCTGGTTTTCGTCAACACAGGCATGCCAAAGCCGCATGGCTTCTTCGCCGCTGCCGCGTGCATAGGCGATGTCGCCCAGCCACATCTTCGCGAGGATGTGATCCCTCACCGCCGCAACGTTTTCCGCGATTTCCTGCGCCTCATCCAGCAGCCCGTTGCCAATCAGCTGCGGCAGAAGGAAGCGCCAGCCCTCTTCGTAATCCGGCACGCGGCGCATGAGTTCGCGGTAGTAGCGCACCAGTTCGAGGGTGTTCGTACAGGTCCAGTCTCCGCCAAAACCGTGTGCCAGGTTGAACAGCGCGCTGTGGCAGGCTTTCGTTTGCGGCTCCAATTGCAGCGCCTGTTTGGCGAATTCCATTGCCGCGCGGGTAGAGGTGCCGATGCGGGACTGATAGAGCTCCGCCAGCTGCAGCCAAGCTTCTGCGCAGCCGGGTTTGCGGGCGGCAATGCCGCGCAGCATGGCTTCGGCGGAAGAAAATTCCGCTTCCGAAAGATCGCGGGTGTTGGTGATCATGCGGTTGATTCGGTCGAGGTGTTCGGCGTCGCTCAGGCAAAACAGCTCGTCGATCGTCACGCCAAAGGTCACGGAAATCGCTGGCAGCAGGCTGATATCCGGGGCGGTCACGCCGGTTTCCCATTTAGAAATAGCCTGCGGCGAGACATCAAGCGCTGTCGCTAAAGCCTCCTGTGTCATGCCGCGCTCCCCGCGCAGCGCCTTGATTCGTTTACCAAGTTCCTGGTTCATATGCTTCTCCGTTCAGGTGAATTCCGGCCGGTATAAACAGTATAGGCGAAATGAACCTGAAATGCAAGCACCGGGATGGAGGGGGAGGTTGCCGGTTGGTTGATATTTTTTTCAGCAACCAAAAGCGCCCTACTGCGCTTGCACCTTCCCCGCATTCGCCAAAATCTCCTCATACAGCGCATGAGTTTCCTTCTTCTTCGCAAACAGCCCGATGGGCGTGCCATGATCCCCCCGGCGGATGGGCATCTCATTCCAAACACCCGGCTGAATATCTTCGCTGTCAAACGGGCACGATGGCTCGTCCTCCGGCGAACGGGCGGAAAACACGTTGACCAGTCCGTCATTGGAGGTGCATTCCCCGGCGGCATGGCGCTCGTTCACAATCATCTGCGCGGTCACACGCATCAGCGGCAGGTCACAATCCGGTGGCGAAACCTTGTCAAAGCCCTCGCCGTTTTGCCCGGTGCAGTCGTACGCATAGGAGAAATAGTAGATGTTCGGGCTGATTTCAAGGTATTCGTTCAGCAGCGCCGCGCCCTCGGGCTCCAGTCCCTGCTTCACGCTGTCCCCGGATTCCAGCACCTCCTCGATGGCGTCCTGTATTTTTTTGGCGTCCTTTTTGCCCGGCGTGTTGGTCAAGCCAAACTGCTCCATATGGAAATCCACCAGCGTGCCGTTGAGCGGCGTGCGGCTCACAAGCCCCGCGTAGTTATACGAAACCTGCTCCATCGGCTTCATCAGGTGCTTTTCCTGCGCCACAAAATAGGCTGTTGAACCGCCGTGCGGCGTGCAGATGGCGGTGATGCTGCTGATGAGGTGTTCCTGCCCGCCGGTGAACAGCTCAGAAATGGACGCGCCGGAGGCAGTTTGCTCGGCTTCGCTGCCATAGGTCAGCAAATGCGCCAGCACCCGCGCCGTTGTACCGCCATAGCTGTGCCCGATCAGGTGGATTTTTGGGGCGTTCTCCGTGCCCCAGCCCTCAAACAGCGGGGTTTCGTATGTTCTGCCAAAGCGTGCGTGGCCGCACTGCGCCGCATGCGCCTCGCCGTAATCCACCACGGTGCCGGTCAGCTGCGCATAAAGCTCGCATGCGCGGTCCCATGCACTGGAGAACGGCCCCACGGACGATTCATAGCAGGCATAGCCCAAGCCGGTCAGATATTTTGACAGGCTGCCGGTGGTCGCGCCAAAATAGGGCGCAATGCTGTTCAGACCCTCGCCCGCGCCCCAGCCGAACATCCCGTGGATGAACACCACCGGATAGACGTCCCTCATGGGCACTGCGCTGTCGGAGCCGCCTGCCGCGGCCGCGTTTGCGGCAATGCTCTTGGCGCCGAGCAGCACGGTTGCCGCGCCCACTGTCGCCGCACCCACCGTGGCCGCAACCTTCGTCACTTGTTTCATAATAAAATCCCCCTTCACTTTTAGCTAAATTCATTATAAACAAAACATATTTGTGTTGTTTTAACAAATTGTTTTTTTTATGTTAAATGGTGCATTGCAAGGCGCTTTTGGGTGTGATATAATGACGAAGGAGAGGGAGTGTCTTTATGGAAATGAAAAAAGCATATGCGGGGATGTTGGCTGTGCTCATGATGATGGGGCTGTGTGTCTGCGGGCGGGAGGCAGCGGAAGTGGAGGAGGCAACAACCACAGAGGCAATCACTGAGGTAACAACAGAAGCGACAACGACCACTACCGTTTCTGTAACATTGCCCATCGAATATCCTGCGTCATACAGAGATGCTCCGGCGGCGTATCAGCCGATTTTGGATGCATTTTACTATCAGGCGCAGCATGGAGGCGGTGAATGGGATATCAATGAGCTTTATATCGTTGAACCATGGTTTTTTGAGATGGACGATTTGGGATATGCCATCAAAGACATCAACAAGGACGGAACTCCTGAGCTGCTTTTGCTGACGAGCGCAGAGAACTATTCGATCAATTTTGTGCCTAGCGTTGAGAGACCGTTCATCCTGTCGCTGTTTACATTGGTGAAGGGAAAACCTGTTCACCTTGCCTATTATTGGCGGCGTGAACGGGTACAGATCGCGGCGGATGGTACGATCTATTTTATAGGCGGGTTTGGCGGTTCGTATACCAGGCTGTATACCTATGAGCTGGAAGCCAGGGCAGGCGAGCTGACGCAGTTGTCTGAATATATCAGGGAGAGCGGCAGTTTTTTCAGAGGCCCATACGGCGGGCAGCCGATGGAGGAGGATGAATTTAACGAGCTGGTTCAGGGTTACGTCAATCTACCCAGCCCCATGCAATTTCAGTTCATCCCAATAGAGCAATGAGGCTGTGATGCAAACGGAGGTATCGCCATGAAAAAGCTTCGCGCGGGGATGTTGCTTCTCATGCAGCTGCGTTTGATGGCTCCGGCGTGGGGTGAAAAATCACGCACCCACAAACGTGAGTGCGCGAACTGTCTGCGGACACTTGTCCGCTTTGGTGGACCTGAAGGGATTCGAACCCACGACCTCCCGGATGCGAACCGAGCGCTCTCCCAGCTGAGCTACAGGCCCACGACTTATGTATTATACTAAAAACAAACGGGCTTGTCAAGCTTTTTTGCCGGGAAAATCATTTTTTATGAATAGAGGGTGATTTTTCTGAAGAGGCATTGAGCAACAACAGCATAAATTATCTCTCTGCGCATCATAATAACAGCGCAGGGGGATTTTTATGTTCACACAGGATTTTTTGCAAAACCGGGATGCGCTCGCACGCGACCTGCGGGTGGAGCGCAGCTTTGATTTGTGCAGCCGTGTGCTGCGGCTCAATGGGGCGCCGCAGCAGGGGGCAGATAACGTCGGCTCAAAACAGGCGCAGCTTTATTTTCTGGACGGGATGGTCAAGGATGAAATTCTGAACCGGCTGATTGAGATGCTGCTGAAATTGCCGCCGGAGGTGCTTGCGGGCAGTGCCGGCATGCTTGCGGAACGCGCCGTGTTTTTTGGAGAAACAGAGCTGACAGACGACGAAAACACCTTCATCACCCGTGTGCTTTCCGGCTGCGCGGGGGTTTTGATCGAAGGCTTTGGCGAGGCGCTGCTCATCGATTTGCGCATGTACCCCGGCCGGGCGGTGACAGAGCCGGAAAACGACCGGGTGCTGCGCGGCGCGCGCGAGGGCTTTGTGGAAAACCTCATCAGCAACACGGCGATGCTGCGCCGGCATATCCGCGACCCGGCGCTCACGCTCGAGCGCATGCAGGTGGGCGCGCGTTCAAAAACGGACGTTGTGCTGTGTTATCTGGAGGGCAGGGCCGACCCGAAGCTGCTGGAAACCCTGCGCCAAAATTTGCGGGGCATTCAGGCGAACACCCTCACTATGGGGATTGAGAGCCTGACCGAGTGCATGAAGCGGCGGCAGTGGTGGAATCCCTTTCCGCGGGCGCGCACCACCGAACGCCCGGACAGCGCGGCGGCCTGCATTGCGGAGGGGCAGATTGTTTTGCTGATGGACAATTCTCCCGCCGCTATGATTTTACCCACGGGCATCTTCGATTTTTTGCAGGACACCAACGATTATTGCTTTTTGCCCGTCACAGGCACGTATCTGCGCTGGATGCGGCTGATCGTGAGCGTTCTGACGACATTTCTCACGCCCGCGTGGCTGCTTTTGACGATGTATCCGGACGTGCTGCCCATCAAGCTGGATTATTTGAAGATACAAGAGAACATCGAACTGCCGATTTTGCTGCAATTTTTGCTGATTGAGCTCGTGATTGGTGCACTGAAGATGGCGTCGCTGAACACGCCCTCGAGCCTGAGCAGCTCGTTTGCGGTGATTGGTGCGCTGGTGCTGGGGGATTTTGCCGTGCGCTCGAAGCTCATGGTGCCGGAGGTCATGCTGCTGATGAGCTTTGTGGCGGTGGCAAACTTTGCCCAGCCGAGCTATGAACTGGGCTATGCGCTCACGTTTTCGCGCGTTTTGCTGCTGGTGCTTTCCGCGGTCTTCGGCATATGGGGGGCTGCGGCGGGTATCGCGGTGCTGCTTTTTACCATCAGCGTAACCAAAACCCTTTCCGGCAACAGCTATTGGTATCCGCTGTTCCCGTTTCGTCCAAAAGCGCTGGGCAGGCTGTTTTTGCGCATGCCAATTAGTGAAGAGAATTCTTGATTGCAAAAAAATTCCATTCTCCGGGGCGCTGATTGTATAACAACAAATCCGGCGGGGTACAATATGGGTAACCAAAAACAAGCCATACACGAAAGGAATATTTTGATGAACACAAAAACCAAAAAAATTGTTGCGCCTATACTTGCGCTGACACTCTGCGCGGTGCTGCTTTGCGCGGTGTTGGCCGGCTGCAAAACAGCGGAAGAAAAGCGCGAGGAAGGTATTGTCCCCCCGGTGGAGGACACAGGCATTTCGCTCAACCTCTATCAGCCGAACCCCTCACGCGCGGGGCTTTGGCAAACCCTGGCAGCGGATTACAAGGCCATCACCGGCGTGACCGTCAACGTGAAATCGCCCGAAGCAGGCGCCGCCCTCACGGAACTCAAGGAAGCGTTTAAAAATGAAGAGCACACGCCCGGCGTCTTCCTCTTCAACCACCCAAGGGAATACAGGGCGTGGCAGGACAATGCGGCGGATATCACAGGCACAGAGGCGTACCGCCATTTGATCGACAACCGCATGGCGCTCACGGCGGAGGGCAAAGTCATCGGCCTGCCGGTTGGTGTGGAGGCCTTCGGCATCATCTATAACAAAAAGATTCTGGATCAATATTTTGCGCTGGAGGACAAAACGTTTGCCTCTGTGAACGAAATCACCACCTACACGGAGCTCGAACGCTTTGTGAAAGACCTGCACAACCACAAGGCAGCGCTTGGCATTGAGGGTGTGTTTGCCGCCCCGGCATACAAAGAAGGCGAAAGCGGCATCTGGACGACACGGCTCTTCAGCATCCCGGTGGGGCAGGAGCTGACGGCGCGCGGGCAGGAGCTGACAGGGGAAAAGCTGGGCGATCTCACCTGGAACCATGGCGCGGGCTACCGGAATTTCCACGACCTGATGACCGGTCACGCCACCACGAAGGAACAGCTTGAGAACCGCTCCCATGCCGACGCCGTGAAGGAATTCGCAAGCGGCAAGGCAGCGCTCATCCTCGGCGGAACAGAATTCCTGGGCATGCTGAATTCGGTGCCAAGCCACACAGTGACCAAGGACGACATCGCGTTTTTGCCGGTCATGCTGGATATGGAGCAAACGGGCAGGCAGGGGCTTGCGTTTGATGTGGTGGAATACGCCGCCATCAACGGAAAGCTGAGCGAGGAAAACCGCCTTGCGGCCTCCGCGTTCCTCAACTGGCTGTATACGTCTGAGAAGGGGATGGACTTCCTCTCAAACAAGCTCAACGTGATTGCGCCCTATGATTCGCAGAACGAGGGAACGCTGCCGAACAACCCCCTGAGCACCGACGCGTTTGCCTGGCTCAAAAAGGAAGACACGCAGAATGTGGTCACATGGAGCGCTCTGACGGCAGGGGAGGAGTTCCGCGACAAGGTGCTGGGCAGCAACATGACGGCCTACCACAACGGGGAATCCGACTGGAATGAGTTCAAGCAAAAAGTGGACAAAGGCTGGGCGGATCTGCGTGAATCGTGGGATCAGGCGTTTCGTTAAGCAGTGAACCAAATAAGGTTCTTTTAGACGGTTGTATTGATGCTATCATATTGTGATACGCGCCTTGACCACCCCACCCGCTTCGCGGGTACCCCTCCACCGGAGGGGAATGATCTGCAGCCGCTCAGTTCGTTTGTTTTTTTCGTAAATCTCGCGGAGACGAACCAATTCCCCTCCGGTGGAGGGGTGGCCGCAGGCCGGGGTGGTAAAAAAGCCGAATCGTTACGATTGTCTGAACAGCATAAAAAAAGCGCAGCAAAAATCCCCGAGGCCAAAGAAGCTTCGGGGAATTTATCATTTTAAGCTTACTTCAACGCGTCATATATTTTGTCGCAGCAGTTGTGCAGATCAAAGAACAGCCCATCCACGCGGGAGCGGTATGGCTCGGCGGGCTCGCAGTTGTTTTTCAGCAGCGTCCGCAGATTCCCAAGCGTTTCCTCCGCGTTCACGCCAAGGGGGCCAAACCCTTCTTCCAGGGGAATATCAAGCGCATTGTAGTCGCTCAATCCCGCGCGGAACAAATCCATATCGGGCATGAAATAGAGAATGGAACGCTTCAGATAGGCGAAGTCAAAAACAAAGGAGGAGATATCGGTGATGAAGACGGCGTAATCCGATTCCGGGGTGCCGGGTGCCGCAAAGCGGACGCGGCCGCTGCCGAAGCTGTAATGCTCTTTATAAAAGCCAAGAATGGGGTGCAGCTGCACCTCCAGCTCAAAGTCGTATTCTTCCAACAGGGCAATCAGCGCGGGGTCGGAAAACAATGCCTGGCTCTGCAAAAAAAAGTCTGACTGTTTGAAGTAGCCATGCTTTGGCTGCCAGCCGTCGTTGGTTGGGCCGGCAACAAGATATTTGCGCCACGAGGGGGCATAGAGAATTTTGCGCTTCGGTTTTGCATTTCGATCGATGTGGTCATAACGCGGCATGCCGGTGGGCAGCAGCTCCATCTCGGTAAAGCCATAGTTTTCCGTCATATTGCGCTGCTCAAAGGTGGTGGAGATGACCTCTTTGTCCAGCGTCAAGCGGTCAAGAGAATACTTCCACGGCAGATGCGCGTGCAACACGCCGTGCTGCAAATAAATCAGCTCGTAGCGGAAGAAATCCGCCATGTGGGGAATCTGATGGGAGAGCAGCGGAATGTAATTCGCCGGCTCGAGGAAGGCAGTAATCACTTTTTCCGCCTGCACAAAGAGCGTTTGGTGCTGCTTGCCGCCAAAGCGCACCACTTGTTTTTTTGCCTTTCTGTCAAAAAGCGAACGGCGGTCCAAATCATCGTTGACAATATAATAGCGCTCCACGCCGTCGTTCTTTTGCAGATCGTGGATGAACTGGTAGTAGCCGTTGTCGCGCAGCACATTGGCGCAGTCATAATAAAGCCAGATGCGGCGGCCTTTGCGCTGCTTCACCATCCGCGCAAAACGCTCCCGCAGCAGCAGGATGCGGATGCTGTGGGTGAGGTAGTACCGCCGTTCTTTTTTGCGCTGCAGCGCCTGTGCCTGCGGGGTTGCCTTGCCGAATGTGAACTCGTTGCCCGCGCAGCTGATGGAACGATTGCCCCAGAAGATGGTGCCGCGCCGGAAGCGGGGCTGGAAAGGGGAGTTGGACAAAAAGCCCAGCCAGGGCTCCATCCGGCGGCCATGCAGGAGCACGGAAAAAGAAAGGTGCGTGATACCCTCAACGGGCAAATCCAGATGGAAGCCCCAGAAGGTGTTGGTCTTTTCTTTGGTTTTATAATAGCCCCAGGAGGATTCGCGCAGCGGCAGTTCGTCCGCAGGAAGGCCGTTGATTTTCAGGAACAGCTTTGGTTTTTCGGTGTAGTTGAAGACGGGGGATTTTAGGAAGCCGATGAGCCGCAGATTGCCGTTATGCAGCCGGAATTTTGTGATGAAGCATTCGAGCTTTTTGGCGGTATACAGGAGCGTGTTTTCGTGTACGATGCCCAGCTCGCGCGGCCCGGAAAGAAATTTCACGTTTTCTGCGCCGAGCTTCCACCGCAAAAAATACTGCGCGTGGAACGGGTCAGTATCCGGGTGCGCCAAAATAATATCGTTGTCCACTTGCCGGAGCAGGGCGCGCAGGCGGTCCTTTGCGTGCTGCAATTTCTCTGGGGTATAATGGGTGGGCAGAAGAATGCTCTTGCGTGTTTTCCAGTTGATATCGTTGAAAAACATCGCCTGCACATAGGGCGGCACATGGTCGCCGTAGCTCGCGAACAGCTCTTCGTAATACTGCGTTGTCGTTTCAAAGATATAGCAGGCATAAAAGTAGGTGGCGACGATGCTGTTTTCGTTGTTTTTATTATAACAATATTCACCTTGATCACAAAAGCCAATCTTCAATTTTTCGCAAAGGTTGTCAAAGCAATATTTTTGATCCTCATGCCGAAATTCCGGCGAGGCATCAAAGAGGATTTCTCCCCGGCAATTTTTTGTGCAGATGTTGATGGTGGTTTGCGTGATGTACGGAAACTCGTTCAGGTCATAGACGCCGCTTTGGCGCAGATAGCGGTAGCGGTAATGTGCCTTGAGTTTTCTGTTGTTGCGATAAGGCTGAATCCGATAGGTGACAAGATCGACCTCGTCATAATGTTCGTCAAAAAAGCCGGTGACGCTCTTCAAAGTATCCGGCGCAAATGTGTCGTCGGAATCAAGGAACATCAAATACTTCCCCTCCGCGCGCGCAAGGCCATAGTTGCGTGTGGCGGAAAGCCCCTCGTTTTCCTTGCTGAAATAACGAATCCAGCTATATTTCGCGGCATATCGCTCGCAGATGGCGGGGCTGCCGTCCGGGGAGCCGTCGTTGATGAGCAGCACCTCCATTTCCTCCTTGGGGAGTGTCTGCGCGGCCAGGGAATCCAGGCACATCGCCAGATATTCCTCCACGTTATACACGGGAACAATGACGGAAACTTTGCGGGTTTGACTCATATCATACCTCGTTCAGCTTGATTTTCTACAGTATATCATATCTTTTCGCCTTTTGCAAGGGGGACTGCGCGGGAGAACAGGGGATTTCTGCCGCCCTGCCCGGTTGACAAGCCATGCAAAAGATGCTATAATGCGAACAGTTGAAGGACGAGGAAGGAAATTATTCTATGGCGCAAACAGTTGGAAAATTCATTGTGTTTGAAGGCATTGACGGCTGCGGGAAATCGACGCAGGTGGAGTCTCTCCGCCGCAGGCTTGCCACGCTGTGCAAGCCCGCCGCTGCGCGCAAAGTGTTTTCTACGCGGGAGCCGAGCGACAGCGTTCCGGGGCTGATTTGCCGGGGCATCAGCAAAAAAATCATTCAAGTTCACCACGAGACGGAGTCCCTTTTGTTCGCGTCCGACCGCTATGAGCACGTGAAAAGCGAGATTCTGCCGCAGCTGCAGGCGGGCAACCATGTGATTTGCGACCGGTTTTATCTCTCAAATTTTGCGTACCAAAGCACGGGGGACGGTTTTCAGGATTTGCTGAATTATAACCGGGCGGCCATGGAGCTGGTGAAGCCGGACCTCACGATTTTCATTGATGTGACGCCGGAGGAGTGCGAGCGCAGGCGGTCCGCCGAACGGGCGACAGAGGAAAAGTACGAAAAAGTGGAGCGCGCGACGCTCATCCGCGAGCGGTATTTTCAGGCGATGGAGTTCTTGAAGGACCGGATGAACGAGGTGCTGATTGTGAACGGCACTGGCGACCCGGATCAAATTTTTGAGGATTTGTGGATTGAGCTGAGCCAGCGCGTGTTCAGCAAAGATGATTATAAATAATGAAGAAATTGCTCAGAAACAAAATTTTCATTTTGCTGGCGGCCATCACCTGCGTCGCGATATCGCTCGCGGTGGTCAACAGTCATGTGGTTCACATTTTCAAACCAATCACTCAAAACGCGTATAATAGACACCTAGCAAATTATGCGCAGGATGAGGATTGGGAGATGAAGGTGGGAAGGGTATACCAAAACCCTGTTCTCACACAAGCAAGCGAGCATGATTTTTCCTATGAATTTACGTATATTCCCTTCTACGATGAACTCAAGGCCAAGTACCCTTTGGAAAAGATGGCAGGTACAGGCGATGCCTTTACGCGTTCGCTGAACTTGATGGAATGGTTCTGCGCGAATACGAAATACAACGGACAGAGCTTCCATAATCCTTTTAAAGAAAAAAATCAGTACATGAATTTGATGGACTACGCATTTTGCAACGATTTTTCGCACGCTGTCAATTGTGCTGCTATGGCAATCGCTTTTTCGGATTGCCTGATGGCCATTGGCATATATGCGATGCCGGTTTGGATGCTGAATGAGGGGGAGTGCCATGTTACGGTTCATGTGTATCTGCCCGAAGAAGAGCGCTGGATTATGCTGGATCCCTCCTTTGATTCTTACATTACGGACGACACGGGAAAAGCCTTGAATCTGGCGGAAATTCGCAGCCGTTTCGTCCGGAATGAAGCACTGTACCTTGGAAGATATAGTTTTAACGGCAGCCAGTTTTTCAAAGAAAATTACATGACGTTCTTTGTGTATCCTGCTTTGTTTGTGTTTGAAATTTGGATGGGCAACAGGGAAGAACAACGCAAACAAAATGCGGTGATTTATCCGGATGGGATTGGCACGGCTTTGTCGGAAGAACAGTTTTTGGCAAAGCCTGCGGGATTGAGCGGATGAAAAATCAAAAGGGGGAGCCGCAATGATCGGAAAAACAGCTGAGGCAAGAACCATTGTGACCACTGAAAACACGGCACAGGCCGTTGGCAGCGGCAGTTTGCTGGTGTTTGCGACGCCGATGATGGTCGCGCTGATGGAGCAGGCGGCCTGTGCCTGCCTTGCGGATGAACTTGAGCCGGGGCAGACGAGCGTGGGCATCAGCGTGCACGTTGAGCACACGTCCGCGAGCGTGATCGGCGCGGAAATCACAGCGGCGGCGACGATTGCGGCTGTTTCCAAGCGCAGCATCGAGTTCCGCGTGAGCGCCAAGGATCACACGGGCGAAATCGGCAGCGGCAGGCACATCCGCGTGATTGTGGACGAAAAGCGGTTCATGGCAAAGGTGAAGGCGAAAGGGGAAATCTCCTGAGGGAGTCCCCTTCCTGACGGCGTTCTTTGTTAGAAAAACAGCAATGACAAACCATGAATGAAACATGGTTTGTCTTTTTTTCGAAGAAAACCACCAGTTATACTGGTGGATAAAAAGCTTTAGCTATGGACAAAAAAGGAACTCCCTGATAAGATAGAGTTAAGGTCTGNCCTAAC
>JGI994J12354_10004920_pt1 | contig 11776 bp, 12 predicted proteins | sample IntmicLarv3ML3BL_FD_12354 | JGI IMG/M metagenome (IMG submission 12354) | reverse complement strand
CCTCATGTTTTTCGCGAAAGCTTTGTTCCGCACGGAATGAAGCTTTTTTATTTGTCCGGAAGCCCGGATCACAAATGATTTCCCCCTTGGAGACTGCTCTGGCGCCCATGCCTTCCTTCTTTAGCCTCACCTTGCGCCATCCTTAGTAAGGGGGTCAAATTTTTTGGGTGGGAATCAAGAAAAAATTCACCGCGTTACAGAGTTCACTTACGGGTAATTGTATAAATATTTGATGACCCGATCATTCGTTATTGACAAAGAATTAATAATAGATGATATACTGTCTGAAATCAGCATTGCGTATAACATATACGCATATACTTTCTTTTGGGTAAGCCAAAGGCTCTACAGATTCGTCCTTGCGAAACCTAAAAGAAGTCGCATGAGTCGTTTCTATATTGCTGGAGGCCGACACATGGCAAAAAAGCCTACTTTTTTGTCATTGCCAGCGACAGTTTTCTAAAATTACGGGACACTGTACCGTAATTCGGTATATTCGAACCAGGATTTTTAACTCCATGAGGTGCCAGATGAAAGAAACTCTCTTCTTGAAAAACACGGAAGCGTTTGCCGAAAGTATGATTCGGTGCGGCATACGCTGCCACTTTGCCTACCCGATTACCCCGGCTACGGATGTCATGAAGTATTCATCCGTCAAACTTCCTGAAGTCGGCGGACGGATGGTGCAGATGGAAAGCGAACTGGCTGTGTCCAACGCTTTGGCTGGTTATGCCTGTGCGGGCAAGCTTGGCGCGACATCAACGGCAGGCCCGGGCATGACGCTGATGCAGGAGGCTATCGGCTTTATGGCTGCCGGCGAACTGCCCTGCATACTACTTGACGCCATGCGCGTCGGCCCCGGCGATGGTGACATTATCGGCGCGCAAAGCACCTACTTTCAGGCCACCCGTGGTGGCGCGCATGGGGATTATCGCGTCATAGTGCTTGCCCCCTGTTGTGGGCAGGAAATTGCCGATCTCATGCCCCTCGGCATCAAATTGGCCCTTACCTACTGTAATCCGGTTCTCTTCGTTGTTGATGGCGTCACCTGCCAAATGACCGAAACAACAACATTCAATGCCCCTTACGATGTAACAGCGGACTTCGACACGTCCAAATGGAGCTATACCGGCACAGGAGACCATCCAAAGCGTTTTCTCCTGACCGGCAGCTACACGCATGAGCAGGGGTATGAAATGAACGAGCGCATGCGCGCCAAGTATGCGCAAATAATGGAAAAAGAGCAGATGTGGGAACAAGAGCACATCGAAGATGCCGAAGTGCTTGTTGTTGCTTTTGGCATCCACGGTCGCATGTGCAAGGAACTGGTCGCCAATTTCCGCGAACAGGGCAAGCGCGTGGGCTACATACGCCCCATCACGCTGTGGCCCTATCCTGACAAGGCTTTTGAACACCTTCCCGCCTCGGTCAAATCCATTCTTGTGGTTGAGATGAATCATGGGCAAATGCTCGAAGATGTGCGCCTGGCTGTGGGCGGCAAAGTGCCGGTCCACTTTTTGGGCAAAACGGGCGGAGACATCCCCATGTGCACGCTGGCTGAAATGTCCTGCGAAGTAAGCAAATTGCTTGAGGGAGAATAGTATGGAGACGTTGGCAGATTACTACGGCAAGACTCTGAAATTTGACAAACTCTTTAATTATTGCCCTGGCTGCGGCCACGGCATTGTCACGCGCCTTGTGGTCGAAACCATCGAGGCCTTGGGCATAAGAGAAAAAACCATGGCTGTGGTTGGAATCGGCTGTGGCGGCTTTTCGCACCATTATATGGAAGTGGATGCAATTGAGGCCATTCACGGACGCTCTCCGGCAACAGCCATCGGATACAAGGTTGCGCTGCCCGGCCACGTTGTCTTCACCTATCAGGGAGATGGAGATGCAAGCGCCATCGGCCTGCACGAACTTCTGCATGCCGCCAACCGCGGTATGCCCATCACCACCATCATGGTCAACAATTCCGTTTTCGGCATGACCGGCGGGCAAATGTCGCCGACCACCATTCCTGGGCAGGTAACCGCTACCACCAGCAAAGGACGTGACGTGGCCCTGCATGGATTCCCCCTGCTCGTGCCGGAAATGATGCGAGAGATGCAAGGGGTCTCCTACCTGGCCAGAGAATCGGTCGTTGATGCCAAGAGCATCAACAAGGCAGCCAAGAGCATCCGCAACGCTTTCGAATGTCAGATCCGGGGCCTGGGATTTTCATTTGTGGAAATCATCTCGCCGTGTCCCACCGGGCTTCGCATGAAAGAAATCGAAGCCTATGAATACGTTGCCACAAAGACCCTCGATTACTTCAAGCCACAGGTCTTCAAAAACGAATTGGAGCAAAACAATGCGGTATAAATGTGCATTCTCGGGTTCCGGAGGTCAGGGGGCTGCCCTGATGGCAAAACTCATTTGTATGGCGAGCATTACTGAAAAAAAGCAGGTCGTCATGACGCAGACATACGGAGTTGAACAGCGCGGTGGCGACTCCACAGGCTATGTGGTCATCTCTACCGAAGCCATCAGCAATCCTATTGTAGAAAATGATGCGGACATCGGCGTTGCCTTGAGCGACAGCATCTATCGGCCAACACTGGCCGGGATGCGTGAGGGCGGCACGCTCTTTGTGAACAGCTCAATGGCCAAGAGTATTGTCGACAAGCCAGGCGTGAAACAGGTGTGCCTGCCTGTTTCTGAACTGGCCAATGAAATGGGAAATATTCGCGTGGCCAACATCATTATGCTTGGGGCCGTGGTCGGGGCCACAGGCATACTAAAGACAGACTCCATAGTTACCGCCCTGACTGCCACACTGGGCAAAAAAGACAAAAAGGCATTGTTGGACATCAACATACAAGCGCTGCTCAAAGGCGCGGAAATGATGATGCAAAAGGAGGTTTGCCAATCATGAGCAAAGAAAACCTGAAGCATGTGGTCGCCGTCGAACGCTGCAAGTCCTGCGGGCTGTGTGTTGTGGCCTGCCCCAAAAAAACGCTGGCTATAGGCGACAACCTCAACGCCCAAAGCTATGCCTATGTTGAACAAATAAAACCGGAAAAGTGCGTCAAGTGTAATATTTGCCGCATCGTATGCCCGGATATTGCCGTTGGCTGCATCACAATCAGCGCATAACCCAGCTGCGGGGAATGCCGACAGGGTATGCCCCCGCTGCGCAACGCCTGACAGGCAAGCGATAGCAAAGTCTCCACTTTTTACAGGAATACCTGGCGGAAACGGTACACTTGGCAACACGCAAACAAGAGAGATTGTTATGAAATGCATTAATGACAAATACGCCCCGGAACCTATGGGGCCTTACTCAGACGCCGTCAGAAGCGGCAACCTGCTGTTCATATCCGGCCAGGCGCCCTTTGGTTCATCGGGAGAACTGGTGGGAAAAGATATCACGGAGCAGACCCGGCATGCCATGAAAAACCTGATTTCACTGCTGGTTTCTGTGGGGCTGGGAGTGAACAACGTGGTCAAGGCGACTGTCTATCTGGCCGACTGGAACGACTTTGCCGGCTACAATGAAGTATACAAGCAAACAATGGGAGACCATAAGCCGGCACGGGCCACTATTGCCGTCAAACGACTGGCCCAGGATGCGCTTATCGAGATGGAGTTCATAGCGGAATTTCCCGACCAGTAGCAAAAGGCGGCGGCCCACAGTTTAGAGCGGATCAACTTTGAAAAAGTGTATCCGCTCGCAAGGATTTGTCTGCAAATCCTTGCCACGAAATGCTTGTAGGCGAACTTGGCTCACCGTCAAGCAAGTATTTCAAAGTGAAAATGCTCTATTGGGCGGTGCGGCTGCCGCAATTTGCAAACTTGCGCGTGTAAAAAAGACAGGAACAGATGCGATAACAAGCGGTAATAACACTATTACGCTGGTAAAAAGGTTCCTTATGAATACTTCGTCGGTAACAGAATTATTTGACCATTCACCATTCAATACCTTCCACAAGCGGCTTACTCTGTACTCCGTCGGCGGCCCGTTTCTCGACGGATATGTCATGGGAATGATCGGTATCGCCCTGGTGCAGATCACGCCACAGATGAACCTCTCTCTTTTCTGGGAGGGAATGGTTGGCGCAGGCACGCTGTTCGGCATGTTTCTGGGAGGGTTTGTCGGCGGCGTATTTACAGACAGATATGGCAGACAATTGCTGTATACCATTGATCTTCTCGCCCTGGCGGTTTTTTCCCTCGCCCAGTTCTGGGCGGAAAGCGGGCCCTACCTCTTTGCCTGCCGTTTTCTGCTGGGTGTTGCGGTAGGGGCGGACTACCCCATTGCAACGGCGCTATTGGCGGAATTCACTCCCAAAAAATATCGCGGCCCCCTGATTGGCCTCCTTCAGGCCATGTGGTTCGTAGGGGCGAGCGCTGCCTATGTTATTGGCCAAATCCTTCTGCTGACCGGTGGGCCGGACGCATGGCGGTGGATGCTGGCAAGCGCCGTGATACCCGCCATCGTGTTCCTTTTTCTGCGACGCAATACCCCGGAGTCTCCCCGCTGGTTGAGCCAGAAAGGGAGGTTTGCCGAAGCGTGCGCCGTGCTCAAGCTGGTGTACAAGCAAGATGTTCCCGAATGCCAGTTGCAAGCCCTGGCCACTAAAACCCAACAAGTGGGCATAAGCCGCTTGTTCCGCTCAGGCTATGGGACACGCATGCTTTTTATCACGCTCTTCTGGACCTGCGCCATAGTGCCCCTGTTCGCGGTATATTCCTTTGCGCCCAAGATTATGGATGCACTCGGAATTGCTGGTACTCTTGGCTATACGGGGTCTGCCATAGTGACGGTCATTTTCATGCTGGGGTGCCTTCTTTCCTTGCAGCTTATCAACAAGATGGGCCGTCGGCCTTTGCTGCTGCACAGTTTTTTCTGGTCCGGCATCGCCTTGTTTCTGCTGGGTGTTTTCAGCAACGCGTCTCCCGGCTGGATCCTCTTTCTGTTCTCCTGTTACGCCTTATGCACCAGCGGTTCGCAAAACCTGCAGTTCGTGTACCCCAATGAGCTTTTTCCCACAGAGATACGTGCTTCCGCTGTGGGCCTCGCCTCATCCCTGAGCAGAATCGGCGCAGCCATAGGCACGTACCTCGTCCCCCAGGCGCTGGCGCACCTGAATATACAGACCACAATGATGATCGCGGCCGGCATCACCATGCTTGGCTTTGTCATTAGCCTGAAGATGGCCCCTGAAACGAAAAACTGTACGCTCGAGGAAGCCTCGCACTGCGCCGGATAAGAGTTCACTCCCGCATGGCACAGGCTGAATGCAAAAAGATCACTTGTTTTGATGTTTAACAATATTACAGATTGTGCGGCGATCCATGCCACATCTGGAGCTGATGACACTTCAAATGGTCGCGAACGGCAAGCAACGTTTGTTTATGCCCATTTGACGGCAAGGATTTATTACCATCCTTGCAGAGCATTGCAAGTGCGCAATGCTCCAGCAAGAGCCGCATACAGGGAGAAATACTATGAGCAACACCCAGACAGCCGAAGCCGTCGTCATAGGTGGTGGAGCCATTGGTACGGCTGTTGCGTGCTACCTCGCCATGGACGGGGTGGATGTAACACTGATCGAGCGGGGTGAGTTCGCCTGGGGCTCCAGTCGCCGATGTGAAGGCCATGTAGTTACCTATGACACACCACCCGGCGACTTCAGTCTCTTCTGCAAAACCGGGCAAAATCTGTTTTACGAAGCGCAAAATTTTTTGTCGGTGGATTTTGATTTTTCCCCGGAAGGCATTGGCCTGCTGGTGGATGACGAAAGCCAGCTGGAAACTGTCAAGGCAAACTACGAAGGCAAGAAAAAAGAAGGATATGACGTCACCCTGTGGGACAGAAACGATCTGAGGCACCATGAGCCCAATATCGGCGACAATGTCATAGCCTGTTTAAATTTCAACAATGACTGCACTGTGAATCCCATGCGTCTTTGTTTTGGGCTTGCCGAACACGCCAGAACCTTGGGCGCCACCATACTGCCCCGGACTCAGGTCACGAATCTGCACATGCAAAATGGCCGGGTCAGCGGTGTTGAAACAGACAAGGGACTGATCCTTACAAAGAATGTCATCCTCTCCACCGGCGTATGGACACCGCAACTGGGCGCCATGCTCGGGGTGAACGTGCCCATCCGGCCCCGCCAGGGACATATTCTTGTCACCGAACGGGTAACGGGCCTGCTTGGCAAGGCCTATGTGGAATATGGCTATTTGCTGACCAAACACGGCCTGAAACGGGAAAAAGTCACGCCGGACATGGACAAATTCGGTGTGGCCTTTGTTGCGGAACCGTCTTCGGCGGGCACTGTGCTCATGGGCAGCAGTCGCCGCTTTGTGGGTATGGACATCCGCCCCAATCCCGCGGTCATGCGCGCTGTGGCTGAACGTGGAGCCCATTTTTTCCCTGCCTTCTCAGATATGCGTCTGCTTCGCTGCTATGCGGGTGTTCGCCCCGCCACTGCGGATGAACTGCCCATCATCTCCACCACGCACATCCCTGGCCTTTTTATCGGGGCAGGACATGAAGGTCTGGGCATCAGCCTTTCTCTTATTACCGGCAAAATCATGTCAGAACTTGTCCGCGGCCAAACTCCGTTTATCGACATTGGCTACATGAGCATTGATCGTTTCGGCTTCAACCCTCCCTCGGCGCCAGTCGGGGAAGCAATGATGTGAGGAGAAGTAAAATGTTCAGTAACGTCAGCAAAACTACGGGTAAAACCATCACCATATACTTTGAGGAACAACCTGTCCTTGTGGAAGAGGGCATAACCGTGGCTGCGGCGGTCATGCACCCTGCGCACGGCTGGTCACGCACCAACCACAACGGGCAAAAACGCGGTCCCTTCTGCCATATGGGAGTGTGTTTCGAATGTCTTATGACCATTGATGGCGTACCCAATCAACAGGCCTGCCTGACAGTGGTTGCGGACGGCATGCGCGTCAGCCGCCAGAATGGTGTGCCTGATTTCCACAAGAAGGAGAAAGAGAATGCGTAGCTCATGGGAAGTGGTCATTGTTGGCGCCGGCCCTGCGGGGATGAGCGCGGCCATTGAAACAACGAGACGAGGGCTCAGCACGTTGGTGCTTGATCGCCAAAGTGCGCCTGGCGGCCAGATTTACAGAAATGTGGGTACCTCTCCCCTGGCCGGGAAACTGGGCAAAGACTATGTGACCGGACAACCTCTTGTCTCTGCATTCCAAACAAGTGGAGCGGAATTCAAGGCAGGAGCAAATGTTTGGCATGTTGCCCCGGACAGAGTGTACTTCAGTCATGAGGGGAAAAGCCAATGCGTCATGGCCAGGCAGATAGTATTGGCTTCGGGCGCCATGGAGCGGCCTGTGCCTCTGCCGGGCTGGACCTTGCCCGGCGTCATGGGCTCCGGGGCCTCTGACGTGCTGCTCAAATCCGCTTCCCTTTTGCCCCAGGGCCCTGTGGTGCTTTGCGGCAACGGGCCGCTCATACTGCAGGCGGCCGTGCATTTGCATCACTTCAAGGTTCCGGTGGCGGCCGTACTTTTCACCGGCAGTTACACCAACATCTGTCGTGCCATGAAGCATGCGACCGGGGCCTTGGCCAGGCCGCTGTACTTTCTGCATGGCATGCGCATGGCCGCGCAAACCTTTCTCATGCAAAAATGCGTTATTGGGGCGCGCGATGTCAACATCGCCCAGGGAGGGCCCGGGGGCCTGGTCGTCAACTTCACCACACTGGGCGGCAAGGAAAAATGCCTGTGCGCATCCACTGTGCTGCTGCACGAAGGGGTCATTTCAGAAAGCCGCATTACCAGACTGGCACGGTGCCGCCACTCATGGAACCAGCGGCAGCGCTACTGGCATGTTGACGCTGACGCCTGGGGCCAAACCAGCGTGCCCGGTATTCGTACGGCTGGAGATACAGCTGGCGTCCGGGGCGCTCAGGCGGCCCGGTCCGAAGGACATCTTGTCGGACTGGACATTTGTTGCGAATTGGGCCGCCTGACAATGAAGCAGCGTGACCAGTTCGCGGCCCCCTTCCTGCGTACTCTCCGACGCTGTCAGGCCTTGCAGCCGTTTCTGGACGAATATTTCGCTCCCTCCCTTGCCATGCTGCAGCCTCCGGATGAAACCATACTCTGCCGCTGTGAAGACCTTACCGCAGGAACCTTGCGCGAGGCCATCAAACAGGGCTGCTTTTCGCCTGACGGGCTTAAAGCCCAGGCCCGTCCGGGCATGGGAACATGCCAGGGACGCATGTGCGGTTCGGCAGTTGTGGAAATAATCGCCCAAACGCAGGGATTGGCGCCGGAAAACCTGCAACTGTATACGGCCCAACCGCCTCTCTTTCCGATACGCCTGGGAGAACTCATCAGCATGACGGGGCCTGCCGACCTTCTTTGATCTCCTCCGTATCTCGCCATACGTGACTGTTGGAGAGGCCAGTCCGCATGCCAGCCTCTTGTTGTGCTCCGGGATGCCGCATCCCGGATACGGATCCTTTTTCCCTGTCGCATGAGCGGCAAAGGAGAACATATGGTAATACCTATTTTGGGGCTTCTCGTTCTTTTGGGCGCGTACTTCGCGTATGTCTTCATAAAAGACCTGCGGGCTCACAGAAATGAACCCTCCAAAGCCCATACCGGCCTTATCGGCACCGTAGGCTTTGGAACGCTGTTTCTTGATGTTCTTGGCATAGGCAATTTCGCCACATCCACAGCCTTGTTCAAGATGTTCAAGCAGATAGACGATAAAAAAATTCCCGGCACACTCAATGTCTGCACATCGCTCCCCCAGGTTGTTTCTGCGACGTTTCTCATCACCACAATCGAGGTGGACCCCCTCACGCTCATAACCATGATCATTTCCAGTTCGCTGGGAGCNTATTTCGGGGCGTCAATAATCTCCAAACTTTCCGTGCACAAGATTCGNCTCATAATAAGCCTGGCCCTGATTGCCACCGCTGCCATCATGTTCTGCGGCATGCAAGGATGGATGCCCGGCGGCGGTGAAGCCACCGGCCTGACCGGCGNCAACCTCGTCATAGCCAATATNGGCAACTTCGTTCTGGGNGCGCTGATGACTGCGGGAATAGGAGCGTATGCCCCCTGTATGGCCCTGGTCTATTTTCTGGGCTTATCCCCCAGGGTAGCCTTTCCNATCATGATGGGTTCCTGCGCATTCCTCATGCCTGTGGCTTCTCTCAAATTCATCAAGGAAGGGGCTTATGACCGGAAGATTTCCCTGATCATCACCCTGACGGGCATCGTTGGCGTGCTGGTGGCGGTTGTCCTGGTAAAATCCATTCCGCTCGCAGCGTTGAAATGGGTAGTCATGGGAGTGATCATTTACACCGCTGTCTCCATGTTCCGCTCTTTTACGGCAGGCAGAAAAGAGCACCCCCCTGTCGATACGGGCCTGGAACCGGCAGGCGACCAGGAAGGTCTTGTCAAGGACGCCGAAGGTGTCCGGTAGCATACGCACACCAGCGCATTTTTCACGCCAAAATACTGGCGCTCTAACTATGTATCGCAATGGCCGTTTGCATATCGGCCTGAAAGGAGTATCAAAATGGATCTGAACAAGCTTTTGAAGCCAAAAAAAATCGCAGTTGTCGGCGCCAGTGAAAAGGCAAGCACCATGGGTGGTGACCTGCTGACAAACATACAACTATGGGGTCGCATGGAAGATGTCTACCTCGTCAACCCCAAGTATGACCGCATATTCGACCAAAAATGCTATCACAGCATTGCGGAACTTCCTGAAGCGATAGACCTGATTATCATCTGCACATCAAAAAAGACGGTTCCCGGTTTATTGCAGGAGGCTGCCGCCAAGGGATGTGGAGGGGCCGTTGTTTACGCCAGCGGGTATGGCGAAACCAGCGGAGAAGACGGCAAAAAGGATCAGGCGGAGCTTGCCTCCCTGTGCCGACAGCTTGATATTGCCCTGATGGGCCCCAATTGTGGCGGTTTCAATAATTACATAGACAAAGTGTGCGCTTTCGCCTTCATCATTGAAGACCGCGACTTCAAGGGAAACATCGGCTTCGTCTCTCAAAGCGGCCAGCTTTGCCAGTCTCTCATGGAAAACACCACCCGGTTTTCCTTCATGATGTCCGTTGGGAACTGCTCAACTGTCTATGTGGAAGACTACCTGGACTATCTCGTTGATGATCCGGATACAAAAGTGGTTGCCGCGTATCTTGAGGGTATCAAGAACCCGGCCAAATTTATCAATATGCTGCAAAAAGCCGCTCTGAAGCGCAAACCGGTGGTGATTCTCAAGGTGGGAGCTTCTGAAAAAGCAAGCACCCTTGCGTCATCCCACACAGGAAGCATGTCGGGCACAGACAAGGTGTTTGACGCCATTGCCAAAAAATTCGGCGTTATTCGGGTCAAAGACCTGGAAGAACTGCACGCCATTGCCACGCTCCTGGCCACCTTTGCCCAGTCTGCCGGAAAAGCCGACCTTCTCCGCAATGGCCTTTTCGGGCGGAGAAGTTGTCGTATGCGCCGATTCCGCTTTCTATAACGGCATTGAGTTCCCCGACTTTGAAAAGGAAACACGGGATGCGCTTCAGGCCATGTTGCCCTACTACGCAACAGCCAACAATCCTTTGGATATGACCTTCACCATGTCCTACGACAGTGATGTTTTTGCTCAAGCCCTGCAAACGGTCATGGATGATAAAAATATCGGCATGTGCCTGCTTTGCTTTACAATCCTCCAAAAAAACATTGCGCCTGACGTCATTACAATGATTGAGGGCATAGAAAAAGTGATGGAAAAAGGGAGGGTAAAGCCCATAGCTTTTGTTCCGCTTATGGAAAACACCAGGGAAAGGGCATTGGTGGAGCGCCTTGAGGTGGTTGGCGTGCCTATTCTTCCGCCGACAAATTACGCTTTTACCGTGCTTAAGCATCTTGCCGACTTCATCCAATATGACGCCAAAGAACATGATTTGGACATCGTTCTGCCTTCTTCAGGAGTCGCTCCCGGCGGGGCAAACGTGAAGGCGCTTACTGAGCGGGAGAGCAAAGAAGCGTTGGGCAAGTACGGCATTCCAGTGACCCGGGAAGTAGTTGTCCCCTGCGATATTGGCCAAGACAAAGCAGCAATGGCGGCGGAACAGCTCGGTTTTCCTGTTGTCATGAAAATCGAATCCGAACAGATCATGCATAAATCCGACATCGGCGGGGTGGTGCTGAACATCACAAACCGGGAAGAAGCGGCAATGGCCTTTACCCGCATACTGGACAATGCGCGGAAGAATGCGCCCGAGGCGCATCTCGGAGGCGTTTCGATTCAAGAAATGGCGCCAAAAGGGCTTGAGATTATCATCGGCGTCAACAATGACCCCCAGTTCGGCCCTGCTGTCTTGTGTGGGCTGGGGGGTGTTTTTGTAGAAATATTCAAGGATGTTTCTCTGTGCCCTGCTCCGGTGAGCCGGGCTGAAGCCACGGGTATGCTTAAAAAATTACAAGGGTACCCGCTGCTTGCCGGAGCCAGGGGGGGGAGCGCGCTGGATGAGGAAGCAATAATCGAGGCAATCATGAATGTCTCAAAGTATGCCATAGATCACATTGATTCCGTCAGCCAGATAGATATCAACCCTGTTCTTGTTTATTCCAAGGGGAGCGGGATTACGGCGGTTGATGCCCTGATACTCAAGAAGACACAGTAACGCATCGGCGTACCGGACTGTTGTTGGCAGCTAGAGCAGATCAACTTTTTTACAGTTGATCTGCTCACAGACTGATGACAAACCCGCCTA
>JGI994J12354_10004919_pt1 | contig 11777 bp, 9 predicted proteins | sample IntmicLarv3ML3BL_FD_12354 | JGI IMG/M metagenome (IMG submission 12354) | reverse complement strand
TGCGGGAGTGACAATTTTGCAGGACAGCACAATTGGACGTGAGGCGAAGCCTCGCGCCCCGAAGGGGTGAGGCGCAGGACGCGCCGAATCAACTCTTCTCGTAATCGACCAAAGCAAAAAATGACGCCTGACGCAGTATCACGGCAAAATAGCCCAACAAGTTGTTGAACCTGCGAACCAGCCGTGCTACTTTCAAGAAAAGGTTCACTCATTGCGCCATGTGGAAATACCATTATCGGGAGAAACCATGCCTCACAATGACCTTATAGATTTCAACCCTGTGCAGCTTCCCTTGATGCCGCTTCGGGAAGTGGTTCTGTTCCCGCATTCCATTGTGCCACTTTTTGTGGGTCGCACCTCTTCGATAAAGGCCATTGAAATGGCGCTGGAAGCCTACGATCGGCAGATTCTGCTGGTTGCCCAGCGCGATCCCTCCCTTGCCCGCCCAGGGCAGGAAGACATGTTCGATGTTGGCACAGTGAGCCGCATTCTACAGCTTCTGCGCCTGCCGGACGGCACTATCAAGGTTCTTTTCGAGGGGCTGTTCCGGGCAAGCTGGGCGCTTGATGTGGAAGTTACCGACACCCACGACGATTCCTCCTTCCCCATTGCCGTTGCCGCTGCCCTGCAGGATGAAGATGCGGACAATGATCAGGCCACGGCCACGGCCAGGGCCTGCCTTGACGCCCTGGAAGATTACACCAAGTACAACAAAAAGATCACCACAGATATTTTGCAGAGCATTACGGCCAACACGCACCCCGGCAATCTCGCGGACGCCATCATTCCGCATTTGCGCATCGACTACCTGAAAAAGCAGGATGTTCTGGAAGAACTGAACACCACGGAGCGGCTTGAAAAGGTGTATGAGCTGCTACAAACGGAAATTTCCATTTCCAGCATGGAAAAGAACATCAAATCGCGGGTAAAGGATCAGATGGAGCGCAACCAGCGCGACTATTACCTGAACGAACAGATCAAGGCCATACACAAGGAAATGGGCCGTGAAGACGACCCTTCCCTTGAGCTTGACGACCTTGAAAAAACCCTGACCGAGATGGACATGCCCGAGGAGGCGCGGGAAAAGGCCCTGCGCGAGGTGAAGAAACTGCGCCAGATTCCCACCACTTCCGCAGAATACACGGTTGTACGCAATTATGTGGACTGGATTCTCGACCTGCCCTGGAACACGATGAAGGAAACCAACATTGACCTTGAAACCGCGCGCAACATTCTGGATGCCGACCACTACGGGCTTGAAAAGCCCAAGGAGCGCATTCTTGAATATTTCGCCGTGCAGAAGCTGGTTTCAAAGCTCAAGGGCCCCATTCTCTGCCTTGTTGGCCCTCCGGGCGTCGGGAAAACCTCTCTGGCAAAGTCTGTGGCCCGAGCCACAGGGCGCGATTTTGTGCGTCTTTCCCTTGGCGGGGTGCGCGACGAGGCGGAAATTCGCGGTCATCGCCGCACCTATGTGGGGGCCATGCCGGGCAAGATTTTGCAGTCGCTCAAACGGGTGAAGCACAATAACCCCCTCTTTTGTCTTGATGAAATAGACAAGATGAGCATGGACTTCCGGGGCGACCCCTCGGCAGCCCTGCTTGAGGTGCTTGACCCGGAGCAGAACAGCACCTTCAGCGACCATTACCTTGACCTCAACTACGACCTTTCGCAGATTTTCTTTATAACCACGGCCAATTCCCTGCACGCCATCCCCCTGCCCCTGCAGGATCGCATGGAAATAATCAAGTTGCCCGGTTACCTTGAAACCGAGAAAATGAATATTGCCCGGCATCATCTGCTGCCGAAGCAGATAGAGTCTCACGGCCTGACGCCCGATAACCTGCGCATTTCCGACAATTCCATGCTGGAAATCATCCGCAGCTACACACGGGAGGCGGGTGTGCGCAACCTTGAGCGCGAGCTTGCCACCCTGTGCCGCAAAACAGCCATGCAGATTGTGGAAGAAGACGACACCCAGAAGCAGGTCAACGTCACCCTGCAAAACCTGCCTGTTTTGCTTGGGGTGAAGAAGTACCGCCATGGCGAGCGGGAAACCGAAGCGCAGGTGGGTGTGACAACCGGGCTTGCCTACACGGAAATGGGCGGAGAGCTTCTGCTGGTGGAAACCGCCATCATGCGTGGTTCCGGCAAGGTGAGCACCACTGGAAAGCTGGGCGATGTGATGACGGAATCGGCCCAGGCCGCGCTTTCCTACATACGTTCGCGGGCGGACATGTTTGGTCTCAAGCAGGATTTCCACAAGAATATCGACATTCATGTGCATGTGCCCGAGGGGGCCACCCCCAAAGACGGCCCCTCGGCCGGCATCACCCTGGCCACCTCCATTGTTTCCGCCCTGCTTGGCCTTACGGTGCGCAACGATGTTGCCATGACCGGGGAAATAACCCTGCGCGGCAGGGTTCTGCCCATTGGCGGCCTGCGTGAAAAACTGCTGGCGGCGCACAGGGGCCACATTGACCATGTCATTATTCCACGCGATAACGAGAAGGATTTGAAAGAAGTGCCGGAGGCGGTGCGCAAGGGTATTGAAATCACCTTTGTCAGCCATGTTGACGAGGTGCTTCCCGTGGCCATGATGGCCTCTGTTGAAGAAATCTTTTCCGGTCAGGCAGGGGGGGCTGTGCCGCTTTTCCAGACGCTGAAACACCCGGATGGCGACAACGCTGAAAACGAGTAAACTTTTCTCTTCGTAACTCTCTCTTCGTAACAATACAGGGGGCGCGGCAAAAATGCCGCGCCCCTCCAGTCTCTCTCTACTTCTCCCCTTCGTGATCAATCCACCAGGGGTCGTCGGGGTTGGAGTACCACCAGTTGGTCGGGTCGGTTTCGTCGGCCAGTTCCGCGAGATTCCGGGCTTCTTCGGTTACCAGCCGTGCGCGGGCCGAGGCGAGCCATTTTTCGGCGTAGCGGTTGCCGAGGGCGCGTTCCTGGTACAGGTTGAAGATCAGGTCGAGCTTGTCCGCATCATGGGCGAGCCGCGCTTCAAGGGTGGCATTGGCGTCCTGCTCGTCCCACAGCTTCAGAATATCGTCCGCCATACCGCTTCCGGCAGTGGCGTCTTCAACGGCCTTTCGGGCATTCGCGAAATTATACAAATAATTTACATAATTGAAATCGCCTGTACGGGCCTCGTGAAAGTCGTGGTACAGGCAGAGCATGATGGTTCTGGCAGGGTCCGCACCGGCAAGGCGGGCGAGAATATGCCCGATAATGGCAACGCGCCAGGAATGTTCCGCCACATTTTCGCTGCCCGAACCAAGGAACTGGTAGCCGGTTCGCGGGGTTTTGCGCAGCATTCCGGCTTCAAAGATCAGGTCTACCATCCGTTTCCGGGTTTGCTTGTCTAATTTTTCGGCACTATTCAACGGGATGACTCTTGGGGTTACAGGGTGGATTGCAGGGCACTGTTCGTGATTTATCTGCGTGAGCTGTTCCTGTACAATTCAGGGTTCAGCGAAGGGTCGTTGTACATTTTGAACTGGAAGAAGAGGGCTGGCCTTTTTGTTCCGGCAACATATTCCTGAAGAAGATGCAGCAGTGCAGAGACAAGGGCGTTTCGCTGATCCTGAAGCACGGCGAGTTTTTGCCCGCAACGTTCCTTGTGGGTCTCTTCCACATCATGCCGCAGGGTTTCTTCGCGCATATGGTAGATTTTCAGTGCGAGAATGGAGAGACGATCCACGGCCATGCCCGGCGTTTCCGTGTTGCGCAGATCGGCGCTGTGCGGGGGCAGCAAGGGAGACATCAGTTGCGCGAGGCACTGGTCAGTCTGCTCCATCAAATCGTTCCGCTGCTGGTTCTGCCTGTCAATGGCCCGTTTGCAGGCGGCGATTTCGCTGTCGGAAACATCCACTCGTCGGGCGCAGTCTTCAATATGCCACAGCCGATAATTGCACAAATGCTGGTGCAGGATAACCCCGAGGAGGCGGTCAAGGCCGCTTTCCGGCAGGGGGTCTACCATTTCGGCCTCGTGTTCGGGCAGGGAAAGGGCCTCTCCAGGCTGTTCCCCATGCCAGGCCGCGGTTTTCTCTTCCTGAAGGGCAAGGGAATGAAGCAGGGCTGCCGTAATATCTGCAAGGGAATTCATTCGTTATCCTTTGAGCGTGGCATCGTAGTATTTGCCGATGCCGTAGTCCCGGCGCCTGAAAAAGCGTTCCGGCTGCGGGCCTATAATCTGCAATTCCGGGTATTGGCGCTGCACATCAAGGGCAATGCGCATTTCCTTTGTGCAGCCTGTGGAAAAGGTTGCGTCCTTTCCAAGCCACATTGCCGGAAGTTTCTGTTTCATGAGGGCGAAGCTCTGCTCAATGTCGTCGGCGGTCTGGAAACGCCACACGTCCAACATTCCGCTTCGCTGCACGCGTTCCCACATATACATGAGGTCGTCGCCGTCCATGCCGTCTACAAAGTGTTCGGCCGGGTTGATGATGAAGGTGTTTTCCATTTTCCTGCGCAAATGCTTGACAAAGGCGGTCACCACCTGAATGGCGGTTTTTGTCTGGCCCGGAATGGAGCCAATGACCGCGCTGTAGAACATGACGGTCTGCCCACTGTCCTTGGCCTGCTGCATGTCTTCAATGATTTCGTTTGCCATGCCCACGAGATCAGACTCGGCAAACTTGGTCGACCAGGTGGCGCGGGGCTTGAAGTGCAGGTGGAAGGAGTCGTCTTCGTCGCCGTAGTAGCACATAATGTCTCGGGTAAATTCGTGGCTTGTGCCGATCAGGATAGAGGCCATGCGGCGGCCCTTGGCAATGACCAGGTCGCATTCCTTCCAGGCGCGGGCAAAGGTGGCGCTGGTTCTGTACAGGTTGAGCTGTTCGGAGGTGCCATCGGAAATGATCAGGAAGCGATGCTCGCGCAAAAGGCGCAGGAGTTCGTTTTTGGAAATGGCGCTGTTTTCCACCTGACAGGCGTTTTCAAGCAGGGTTCGGAGTACCGGGTCGCTTTCCACATCCCAGAAGGTGGGAGAACTGAAATAAAAGGCGTCCTTGAGGGAGAGAATGACCCGATGCCCGCAGCGCAGAAGGGTTTTCACCAATTCTATGTCAAACACGAGGCCACCGGCCCTGTCGGGCATGAACAGAATTTTTTTGCTGTTGCCGCGCCCGGAGGGGAATATGGACAGAAGCTCGCTGACGTCTTCGTCCATTTCCCGCAGGTGGGCGCACAGGTCTTCGGAAGCAATGCCGGAGGCGTGGTGGAGGTCGACAAGGGCGCCCAGGCGCATCAGCCTTTTCATTTCAAGCAGGTCAAGCAGGTGCCGCATGTCGTTGATGTCTGTCAGGGTCTGGCTTGCCGAGGGTGGGCTGTACAGTTGCGCAACAAAGTTCTGGTCGTCAAAATAGGCGGCCGCTGCGGCGTTTGCCTCGCGTTTCCTGTCGGCAAAGGGGTCGCCTGAGCCGCACTGGGTAAGCACAATGCCCACCAGCCGCTTTATCATGCGCGAGGGCAGCAAGGTACCGCTGGAATAGTACAGGCGGTAGCGGTGGCGGCAAAAAGCCAGCAGGCGCTGGGCATCTTTTTTCTCCAGCTTGTAGGAAATGATAAGCCGGACAACAAAGCGCCAGGCGGCAACATACTCCTGCTTGACCCGCTCATTGTTCTTTTCGTAAATATTGACAAAGAGCTCGTCGTCGCAAGGCAGATAGACCTGATCGTCTTCAAGGGCGACCATGAAACGCAGTTGTTCCGGCGAGGCGACAATGGAGGGGCTGAGCAGAAATTCTATATTGTTTTCAATAAGAAAATGATAGAGCCATGCCTCGAATTTTGAGGATGTGCCGTGCCGTATATCGGCCACCCGTGTAATATGCTCCGCCTTTGCCCTTCTCATACCCCTGTTCCTTCGCTGAACAATCAGTTCGCTATAATTTTTGAGCGTTTCAACCGCGCCCCATAGGAGGCGGTTCCCATATACCCGAAAAGACAGTTGCCAGGGTTGCCTGTAATCTCTATCATATCGCCGGAAAAAAGAGGAATGGTTTCGTGCCCGTCAAGGGTCAGGTACACATCGGGGTATGATTCCAGCAATTCAATGGCAAAGGTGTCACCGCCATCAAGGGTAAGGGGTGGAAATACATTCAGAAACGGGCAAATGGCCGTAACGCTGAAGGCATTGAGCGCAGGGTGCAATAGCCCCCCGCCAGCGGAGCAGCAGTACCCGGTTGAGCCTGTGGGGGTGGAAATGACCATGCCGTCGGCCCGAAGCTGAATGAGTTCTTCCCCTTCAAGCCAAAGCCGCAAGCGCACCAGTCGGGCCAGTTTGCCGCGGGTGACCACCGCATCGTTCACCACATTGCCCGAGACCAGGGTTTCGTCCCCGCGTTTCAGCTTGAAAGAGAGGCTCATGCGCCTTTCAAGGGCAATGCCTTCGGCCATGGCTTTTTCAAGGGCCTCTTTCCATGAAGACTGCGTCAGCTCGGCCAGAAAGCCCACCTTTCCGAAATTGATGCCCACAACCGGAATGCCCCGGCCCAGCAACTTGTGCAAAACCGTGATCATGGTGCCGTCGCCGCCAAGCACCAGCAAGAGGTCAAGGTCTGGCACCTCGTCCATTTCGTTGGTTTCGGGCAGAAAAGTGCCCGTCCATACGGGGTGCTTCCGCTCTTCAAACCATTGCTGAATATCTTTCGCCACCTCAAGAATATAGGGGCGAATCTTGTATATTATGCCCACCCGCCGCACAGGATGCCGATTTTCGGTGTTCATTATCGCCCCATTGCCAGCCGATTGACAGGCGTGGCCTTGCCCGAAGCAGGCGCGCCAAGGCTTGGCAGGGTGAGGGAATCTTCCGAACCGGCCACCACACGGGCCGCTTCACGCGCCGCATAGGCCGCCGGAGCGTAGCCGGAAGAGTGGGAAGCGGGCGTAGCCTGGGCAAAGCCCGCCAGAGGGGAGGGTTCGTTTCCCCTGGAGGGCATGAGGCTGGAATTGCCGATATTCTCCAGCAGGGCTGAGAGGTCTTCGGGCGCGGCAGTGCTGCTGCCCCGGCTTTCACGCAACTGGAAGGAAAGATCCATGATCTGCCGTTCAATGTCGGAAAAGGCCAGTTGCTGCTGCCTTTGCCCCTCTTTCATGCTGGTGGTCATCACTGAGTGCGAGCGAAGAACAAACAGGAACATGACCAGCATCCCCAAAAAGCATAACAGAAGCATGACCATCAGGGCCACCATGGAATCATGAAACATTCTTTTCCTCCCGACCCCCGGCAGAAACTGACGAAACAGGGGCATATGACTGGGCAGCCAGCGAAAAACTCACTTGCCATCAGCAAAATGCTATCATAAATTGGCGGACAAAACAATGCGTCATGTACGGCCATTTTTTCACAGCTTCCATGTTTTTATTACACTTTTCTTTTTCATTCCACAGGATTTTCCATGGCCTCTCCATCCATTCGCCCCTGTCTGGTCGTGGCAGACGAAGACGGCAATATCTATGACGACCCCTCCCTTCTCATGCTCTGCCGCAAGGGGGAAGAGCTCTCCCTGCCAAAGCCCGAAGAGATCATGCCCCTGCCCGAAGAAAGCGAACTTTTTCTGCTGCCCGCCCGCTACGCCCTTGGCCTTGACCCGGAAACCGGGCAGGTGCAGGAGCAGAACGCCCTGTGCGTAGCCGCCTTTGCCGCGCCCGCCCACACCCTTACGGCGCACCCGGCCTTTGCCAAAAGGCCCGATGCCCCCCTGCTGCCCCTGTTTGCCTACGGGGCTGTGGGCTTTGCCAACGAGCGGTTTTACATCTGCGCGAAGAAGGTGGATGACGACCCGCGCCAGATTTTTTCCGGTATTTCCAAAAAGCACCTGCGGCGCGAGGCCATGGCCCTGAAAAAGGCCTTTCCAGGCAACAGACTTGTGCAGCACCTTATGGACAACTGCGCCCTGACCTACAGTTGCCCTGCGGCCAAAAATTTCTGCCTCGGGCGGTACGAGGCCCCCCTGCCCACCTCCCGCGCCTGCAATGCCCGGTGTATAGGCTGCATTTCGCACAAGGACAGGACAAGCCCCCTGTGCGCCACCCCCCAGGACAGGCTGGCCTTTACCCCAACGGCGGAAGAAATAGCCGAGGTGATGCGCCACCACGCCTCACGCGCCCCCAACCCCATATTCTCCTTCGGGCAGGGCTGCGAGGGCGAACCTCTTACCGAGGCCCCCCTGCTTGCAAAAGCCATAGACCTTTTCCGCGCCAGTGGCGGTATTGGCACCATCAACCTGAATTCCAACGCCTCCCTGCCCGATGCCGTGCAACTGGTGGCCGAAGCGGGGCTGACCTCCCTGCGAGTCAGCCTGAACAGCGCACGGGAAGAGCCCTACCTGCGCTATTACCGGCCAGTGGGCTACACCTTTGCCGATGTGCGGGAAAGCATACGCCGGGCCAAGGGGCTTGGGGTGTATGTTTCCTTGAATTTGCTGTTCTTTCCGGGCATAAACGACACGGAAAACGAGCTTGAAGCCCTGCTTGAGCTTGTCACCACCGAGCACATTGACTGTATCCAGTTACGAAATTTGAATATTGACCCCGATTATTACCTTGAGATACTGCGCGGCCTTGACCACGGCCCTTCCTGCGGCATGGTCAATTTCAGAAAACGGCTGAAAAAAAACTGCCCCTGGCTGCATATCGGCTATTTCAACCCCTTTGTGCCAGAGGCCGCAACCGCCAGAGAGCCAGATCGCCAATGATGGTATTTCGCCCCTTTTTCACCTTCCCCTCTCTTTCCCGTCTGGTGCGCGGCCTTGCGGGCGTAGCGGTCTTCCTTCTCCTCACCTGTACGGCCCATGCATCGGGGGGGAAGGATTCTCCCCTGCCCGTGGGTATGCACACCTTTGGCATATGGAACCCCGCCACGGAAGAACGCATTGACGCTGCCGTCTGGTATCCGGCCAGAGGCCCGGGAAGAACCGTGCACCGCTTCGGCTGGATTGTTCCCTTCGGTTCGCCCCGCCAGATTGCCGAAGGCTTCTACCCGGTCATTCTCCTTTCCCACGACACGGCCAGCAGCCGCTTTGCCAACAACGACCTCGCCATTGCCCTGGCGTCTTCCGGTTTCATTGTCATTGCCCCCACCCACGCGGGCGACAATATCAACGACTGTTCCCGCATCTATTCGGCGGAACTGCTGTTTGAAAGGCCGCAGCAGCTTCTGCATACCCTGGAAACCGTGCTTGCCAGCAACGAATTTGCCCCCTATGTCGATGAATCGCGCATCGGGCTTCTTGGCGTGGGCTTTGGCGCCATTACCGTTGCCCAACTCACGGGCATGGAACCTGCCACCCATCTTCTGCCGCAACTCTGTTCCGGCCCGGCGGCGAACGATTTTTTCTGCTCCACCTGGTCAGCCGAAAAACTGAAATCCACCGCCCCGGTTATGGCAGCCATCAAGGAAAAATACGGCAGAAACGCCTTTACCCCGAATATTGTCGCCTTTGCTCCCCAGCTTGAGCCTGCTCCGCCCGCGCCAGCCGAGCCGGAAAAAACCAGAGAAGCGCCTGCCCCGCCAGAACGCGAACATTCCGCCCTGGAAACCCTGGCCGCCTTTTTTGGCTTTGCCCATGAAGAGCCCCCTCCACCAAAGCCCGAAAGCCCGCCCGAAGAAACTCCTGCCCCAGCCGTGCAGGCGGAATTTGTCTATTTGCTCGATTTTCAGGGCGGCGACCTGTTTGGCGGCACCAACAGCGGGGCCCGCTTTGTGGAACTGGAAGCCTCGGATGCCCCGCTTATGCGCTTTATTGTTGAAAAAGTGCAGCCCCAGCCCGAAACGCCGGTTGACAGGGGCAGAAAATTCGGCAAACAGCCGCACCTGCGCCCTGCCTCAACCCGCTCCATCAAGGCGGTGGCCTTTCTGGCCCCGGCCGGAGGCTTGCTTTTTTCCGCCCTTGAAACCCAGGCCACCGTCCCAAGCGTCATTGTCGCGGCAGTCCACGACGAATTCTACCCCTACGCCATGCACGGCAGGCAGTATGAATCCATTTTTCCACAGCTTTCCGCCCCCCTGCTGCTCCGCAATGTAGACCATTACTCCCTTTTCGCGCCCTGCGATGCGGAAATGCAGTCTTCGCCCTCGGGCATGTGCGGCAGGCTTACCGGAGAATACCGGAAAAAGACCCAGGAATTGCGCGACAACCTCCTTGTTCCCTTTTTCCGCAAAACCCTGGGCGTACCAGGGCCTGTTCCTCCCCCCTCCGGGCTGGTGGCTTCCCCGTCCGCCAGGGCGGACGAAGCCGCGCCTGTGAAGCAGAAAAAATAACCGCAAACAACCTAGGTACCAAGGCCATGGAAGAATACAGGGAACACTTTGTTGTCAGACAATACGAAACTGACAGGCACGGGGCACTGCGCCTGCCGGTTTTCTGCAACTATATGGAAGAGGTGGCCGGTATTCACGCCGCCCGGCTCGGCGTTGGCCTGCATGACCTCCTGCCCCTCGGCCTTTCCTGGGCCATGCGGAAAATGCGCCTGCACATTCTGCGCATGCCCCTTGCAGGCGAACCGACCCTGCTCGCCACCTGGCCCTGCACCCGCGACAAACTCACCTTTCGACGCGACTATCTTCTGACCCGCGAGCCGACTGGCGAACCCCTTGTGGCGGCCACCACCCAATGGGTCATCTTCGACATGCACAGCCGGAAACTGGCCCAACTGCCGGACAGGATGCTGCTTCCCCTTGAACAGAAGCCCAACCCCTATATTGACAACGAGGACCTTCGCATACCCCCGGTGCGCAGCGCCGGGCACACCCCTTCCTGCCCCACCTTCACCATCCGGCAAGCAGATATTGACGCCAACGATCATGTGAACAATGTGCGCTATGTCGAATTTGTCCTTGAGGCGGCCCTGCCCTGCTCTGCCCTTGCCCTGAAAGCATTGGACATCATTTTCCGGGCCGAGGCCCGCTATGGCGACCTCATCGAATCGGTCACCGCGCCGGTTGACGGTACTGACCTGACCTTTCACCACGCCCTTGCCTGCAACGGCACCGAGCTTGTCCGCGCCCGCACAGTGTTTGGCCATGGACAGGCAAAGGAAACCGCATGAATACCCTACGGCCCGTTTGGGCAGAAGTAAGCCTTTCGGCCATTCGCGGAAACATGGCCGCCATTCAGGCTGCCGTCACTCCCAANAACTCCGGCGCAAAAAAACCGATTTTCTGCCCTGTTATCAAGGCAAACGGCTACGGGCACGGGGCTGTGGTCATGGCAAAAGAGGCCGAACGGGCCGGGGCAGGCTATGTGGCAGTGGCCCTTTTGCAAGAGGCCCTGGAACTGCGCAAGGCTGGCATTGACCTGCCCATTCTGGCCCTGAACTATACCCCGGAAAGCGCCGCCGAACTGCTTGTCGGCAACAGTATAACCCAGACCGTGTACGAACAATGCCATCTGGCCGCCCTTTCGGCAGCCGCGCAGAGCACCGGGAAAACCGCCAGGGTTCATATAAAAATCGACACCGGCATGGCCCGCATCGGCATACGGCCCGACGAGGCCCCGGAATTCTGCCGCTATGCCGCCTCCCTGCCCGGCATTCACCTTGAGGGGGTGTACACGCATTTCGCCACGGCCGACGGCAACACCAGCGAAGAACTCGCCTACGCGAACAGGCAGTTTGCCCGCTTCGAGCAGGCCCTTGCCGCCATCAGGGCCTGCGGCATTCAGCCCGATATTGCCCACTGCGCCAACAGCGCGGCCACCCTGGCCTTGCCCCACACCCACCTCGACCTGGTGCGGCCCGGCATCATCCTCTACGGCCTGCCCCCGGCCCCC
>JGI994J12354_10004918_pt1 | contig 11778 bp, 10 predicted proteins | sample IntmicLarv3ML3BL_FD_12354 | JGI IMG/M metagenome (IMG submission 12354) | reverse complement strand
GTTTCGATACAATATTCGGCGAAAGCCTTTGCCACGGTTAAAATTGTGCCTTCCTTGGGCTTCATAACGGCTTTGTAAGCAGTTTGGGCACCTTGTAAAAAAGCATCCGCTATTTCGGCGGCTGTTGCCACTTCCTTGCCCTCAAGCCCTTTTGCAAAGCCCCTGAAAAGCTGAGACAAAATAACCCCGGAATTACCGCGGGCGCCTCTTAAGGAGCCGTTGGAGGCGGCTTTGGCAATATCGTATATATTGGGCGTGTTAAGCTTTGCAACCTCTTTAGCCGCAGCTATTGTGGTGAGAGACATATTAATGCCCGTATCACCGTCGGGAACGGGGAAAACATTTAAACTATCAACATAATCTTTATTTCTTTCCAGCTCATTGGCACCTGCTATGAAGGCTTTTCTGAGCATATATCCATCAATTGTTATTATGGCCAAGGTAATCCTCCTTAATTATCTACTCGTATGCCTTCTACAAAGACTTCGATATTTTCAACCTTAAGGCCGACATATTCCTCAACCTTATATTTTACCGTATCCATTAAAGAGTCGCCTATGGCGGCGATATTTGTGCCGTATTCCACTATAATGTGGAGTTCAATGGATAATTTATCCTCATTGATGGATAAATGAACGCCTTTGGTGAGACTTTCGATTTTTAAAAGATGAACAAGACCATCCTTAACACTTTTCGCTGCCATGCCAACTACACCATAACAGTCCATTGCGGCAAGGCCGGCCATACGTGCTATAACTTCGTTATCTATAGTTATTGTACCGTATTCATTTTTTGTGCTTGATAACATACAATCCCTCCTTCTAAAAGGCGTATTTATTTACAACCTTTTAACTATTTCCTATTATACGCAAATTAGGCTTATGATACAATAATTTATTATACACTTTTACTTATGAATAATAAAGAATTTTTTTGTTGCAAAAGCTATTCTAATCTGCTACAATATCTTTTGTTAGTCACACGGAAGGGTTTGATAGATTGAATTCTTCTTACCGCTTGAATAATCAGGCGGAATTGTCGTATGTAAAGGAGGTGCTCAGGTCATGGCAAAGTGTGAGATTTGTGAAAAAACAAGGCAAACCGGCCATAGAATCAGTATAACCCGTAGTAGGGTTGCCAGACGTGCTAATAAGGTTTGGAAAGCCAATATTAAAAAAATCAGGATTAATGATAACGGCACAGCAAGAACAATTAATATATGCACAAGCTGTTTGAGATCCGGCAAGGTAACAAGAGCTTAACAAAGGCGGTGTAATAATACCGTATATCTAAAAGCGGAGACTTTTGTCTCTGCTTTTTTTTGCCCCGATAATTAAATAAGCTTATGAAATTTTTAAAATATGAGATTGCAGTTTGTATTCTGAATAAATATTCGTGCTTTTAAATATAGGAACGGAAAATATGCAAAGTAAACAGAAGATTTAAGATGAATTTCTTCAGCCGGAACATGAATTTCATAGAATTATGAGGTGGCAGAAGGTTTAAAATAGGCAGAATGGCATATTTTTTAAATTTTTATTAAGAAATACTTCAAACTAAGTAATTTTGCATATTGCTATTATACAGAACATTCGATAAAATAAGTAATGAATTGATTAATAATTTATATTAATGAAGTTTTTAATACATTATTTTGAGCAATTAGTGAAAATACTTTTTGCTTACTTTAGGAGAGCTTGGTGTAATGACCAATATCACTGCCATATATACATGCTTGCCGGTTGCTTGCGTGGCTGTTGTTATAATGGCCATGGCTTATTTGACAAAAAGGTCGGAGCCGTCATGCAAATATTTCCTCTTTCTGTGTGCGCTTATCACCATTTGGCATGCATTGCAGATAGCCTATTTAGCCTCCACGGATATTTATGTATCTGCGGAGATTTTTCAGATGCAAATGGCCGTAATTCCCTTTTCGGCGGTGGCTCTTTTACTTTATGTGTTGAAATTTTATAATGTGGAATGGTTTTTTAGGCCCCGGTATATATTGCTTGTATGCCTGATTCCGTTTGTAACCGTTATTATGAACTTTACAAACGATTATCATCATCTGTTCAGAACGCATATAGAGGTTCTCCAGGCGGATCCGTCACATATTTTGGTAAACTATCGCGGCCCGTGGTTTTGGGTTCATACATTTTATAGTTATGTAATTATTATAGCGGTTAATATTATTTCTTATGTGAAGTTAGGCTCGCTGCCGAAACCGTACAGGTTGCCGTTTTATATGATTTGCCTTGGCTGCGTTTCCAGCACATTATTCAGCTTAATAACAATTTTCCTTTATTCTGACGGGCCGATTGATAATACCCTTTCAGGCTTAACCTTCGGCTTGTTCTTTTTGTATTTCGCCATGGATTCCAGTATTGCCTCAGACTATATTATTGCTAGGAATGAGGTTTTTGAAGCGCTTAATGAATATATTTTCGTGCTAAATATGCGGGGCAATATTACGGATGTCAACAAGCCGGCAAGGGCGTGGCTCAGCGGTTTCGGCATAAATCCTGATAGGAAAACTTTTGATGAGCTGCTGGACGGACTTTCTGAAAACGGCGCAATTATTGAAGAAAATAATGATGCGGGAATAGCGGAGGTGTTTTTTCCGGAGAAGGAAAATTCGCTGTTTTCATCCTATTCGCTTAAAAAGCAGTTTATTTATAATAAAACAGATGAAAAAATTGGAATTATTATGACTTTTTCGGATATCACCCATATGCGGGAAGTTCTTATGGGCCTACAGGATGCCAGCTCGATTGACCCCCTTACAGGCATATATAACCGCAGGGTTTATGAAAAAGCCCTTATTGATTATGACAGCCAGAATTTCCTGCCGCTTTCGGTTGTAATAGGCGATGTAAACGGCCTTAAAGCCGTTAATGATACATTGGGCCATAGCAAGGGCGATTCGCTTTTGAGAAGCATATCGGAGCTGCTCACCCGTTGCGCCAAGGATTTGGGCTTGGTGTGTAGAATAGGCGGCGATGAATTCGCCATAATCATATATGGGCAGAAAGAGGAAAAAATAATAGAGCTCATTGAAAATATCCGTATAAGCTTTGCGGGCCGGGAAGAAGAATTAATGGGCGCCTCCATAGCCTTGGGTTATGCCATAAAAACCAATATATCCCAAAACCTGAAGAATATAATAGACATAGCTGATAAAAATATGTACTCCGATAAGCGAAACGACAGAAGGCGCAGAGCCCGCGGCGAACTGCTGCCCACGCATATAGTCATCAAGCATGATAGAGGCGATATATAATGTCTCACTCCTCCATAAAAAACATAATATCCGAAAAGTTTGCTTATGCCCCTTCTTCGTCAAAATTTCTTGTTCAGCCGACCCGAAGGCTTACTTCGAAATTTTTCCTCGAATTTATCATAAACAATCATTTCCGTCTTAACTATGTTTTCTTATTGCAGAGCTCCTAACCGGCGACATTTACATTAGACTATCAAAAATATATTATAAATGAAACAGCCCGAGGCTTTTGCTTCGGGCTGTTTTTATGGGGGGAAACCTGATTATTCCGGCAGGCTTAAAGCTTTTAATCCACAGCCGCCTCAACCCTACAAAAAAAGCGGCCGAATATTATTCGCCCGCTTATATAGCTATTTATTTTTTTCGCTCCAGCGGATTGCGTCCAATATAGCTTCCTCCATGGAAAGCTCGCATTTCCAATCCAGCGCCTTTTCAGCAAGGGAGGTTGAAGCGTAGGAGCCGCATATATCGCCGGCTCTCCTTGGGCCGTAGGTTATTTTAACCTTGTCGGCTGAAACATTTTCATAAGCGGTTACTACTTCCTTAACCGTGGAGCCTATACCCGAGCCTATGTTAATAGGCAAATATTGCAAATCCTTTGTTTCTCTTGTTTCGAACGCCATGTCGAAATTTTCAACAGCCTTAACATGAGCCATGGCCACATCCCAAACATGTGAATAGTCCCGTATACATGTGCCGTCTCTTGTAGTCCAGTCGGAGCCGTTAATGACGAAGGATTCGTTTTTCTTAACCGCATCTAAAATACGCGAAACTATATTGCCGGCATTGCTGGCTTCGGGCCCGCAGCTCATATCGGGAGCGGCGCCTATGGGATTAAAATAGCGCAGGGTTATGCAGCGCAAATCATAAGCGTTGCAGAAATCCTCCAGAACCATTTCCGTTATATATTTGGAGCGGGCAAAGGGGCTTTTAGGGTTAATAGGCGAATGCTCGCTTACCATATAGCCGGTTACATCCTCATAAATACTGGCGGACGAGCAATATATAAGTTTCTTACAGCCCAATTCAGTTATGGCCTTGCACAATTCAATGCTTTTAACGACATTGGATATATAATATTCGTAGGGGTTGAAAACAGAGCTGTCAACCATGGCGCGCTCGGCGCAATGTATAACGGATTCCACATCGGGATGCTCGGCAAATATTTGCTTTACAATTTCCGGATTACCAACATCAACCTGATAAAAACATTTATCCCGAACAAAATATTCCCTGCCTGATGAGAGCGTATCAACAATAACCGGAATATGACCTTTCGAAATAAGAGCTTGACAAATGGCGCTGCCCACATAACCTGCGCCGCCTGTAACGATAACCTTCACCCTTAGCTTCACCTCACAAGAAATTAATTTTTATTGGCATGAAACATTATAATTTTAATATTTTAATCCAATTTTAAGAAAATGGCAAGAGCAAGACGGCATAGGAGTTAATTTTATTTAAAAAAATCATAAGAAATCGGCTTTTGAAATCTTTTTAAGGCGTTAAAAAGCAAACCGTTTAATTCTAATAGGAATTTTACGCGGATGTAAATGACAATAATAAATAAAAACCCCGCCATTTGGCAGGGAATATGGTGCAAAATATTTTTTTAAAACATATCCGTCACATTTTCAACCATATGGCCGGCTTTTTTCATGGCCTTGCGCCCTTCGCGCATAACATGCCTGCGGCTTCTTTTATCGCTCATGGCAACGGCAAAGCCCGCTGCGCCTATAATTCCGCCTGCTATGAGGCCGGAAGTGAATTTATTCATAAAAACCACCCTTTCGCTATTAAAGCAATCAGACCGGGGCATATTTGGCGGCCTGATTTATATTTGTAGCCCTATTATTTGTAAAGGGAGGCGTTATTATTCATTTACTGAAATTCTTTATTTAAAAAAACAGGAAACCAAGGTATTCTTTACCTGTTTTAGTTTCGAAAAAGTCTTTTATTTCAGAAGGCTTGTATCTATCAGGGCTTTCGGACATATTAACCAGATAATCGGCCTCCATGAGTATTTGCAGCAGAATATCCTCATGGCTTTTTTCATGACTATGATGATTTCCCACCAGCCAAGTGATTTTAGGAACCAGCTTTTCGGGTATGCCTGCCTTCGCGGCCATTTCAGGCACAAGTAAAGCGCCTTCCTTCTCTTGGAAAGGGCCCTTTCCGGAGCCGTGAATTTTAACGGCGTTGGGTATGCCTATATCGTGAATAATAGCGGCGCATTGTATGGTGAGAAGCTCGTCGCCTTCGATGCCTTCCAACTGCGCTATGGAAGCGGCGTAGGAATATACCTTGAGAGCATGCTCGACAAAGCGCAGCTCGCCGAAATATTCAATCATTGCACGGGTAAGCTTGGATACAATCATGTTTTGCCTCCTTAAGTGATGGAATTAAATAAAATGCCGCCTGAAACGGCGGCTTAAATATATGTATTAATTGCCCTTGGAATATTGCTCATAGGTGTTCAGTACTTTAGGCACATAATTTTCCGTTTCCTTATAAGGCGGAATGCCGTCATATTTATCAACAGCTCCCGGGCCCGCATTGTAGGCGGCCAGCGCAAGGCTCTTATCCCCGCCGAAGCGATTAAGCATTTGCGCCAAATACTTCGTGCCCCCAAGAATATTTTCATTTATATCATAAGGATCCGAAACGCCCAAATAGCTGGCTGTTGAAGGCATAAGCTGCATAAGCCCTATGGCGCCAGCGCCGGATACGGCATTGGCGTTAAAATTACTTTCGTTCTTAATAACGGCCTTTATGAGATTCGGGTCTATATCGTATTTTTGGGATGCCTGAATAATCGCGCTGTTGACGGCCTGCTGATAGGAATCATCCGTTCTGTTATCCGCAACGAATTTATTTAAAATTTTATTGAAATCATCAGCCTGAGAATTGCCGCTTGCTTGGCTGCTTGCGGTTTGGCCGGCCGTTCTTGGCTTTACTCCGCTGAAATTCAAGCTCTGCCAAACGGAACCCATGATTTCATTATATAAAGAATTTGACGAAATATTCATAATAACCACCTCATAATATGAAATGTCTTAATAAAGTAACCAATATTTCACAAAATGTTTACGATTTTTAGCAGAAAATAGTGTATACTGTGGGTATATGCTTACATTGATAATAATTTTGGAAAAGAAGCAAAGGTGCGAATGCTCATATGGAAATAAAATTGCTTCAACAAAGCTTTCGAACCTAGGTTCTATAAAAACACTTTTATCGACACTACCATCATAACCTATTTTTATAAAATAATAAAGTATAAAATTTTGGATTTAATATATTTTTAAATATTCATATTTTCCGGAGAAAAAACCTGCATTAAAATAACTTAAACCTGCATGGAAAATGCATGTTTTTTCCGCAAAACTGCAATTTTTTTCTTACATCTGTGTATTGATTATTTTGAGAGAATTTTAAGGAGAAATTATGTTTATCGAAAATGAAAAAAGCTTGAACACGCTGGAATACAATAAGATTAAAAAAATGCTTGTGGAGGCTGCCGATACCGCGCCGGGTAAGCTCATATGCGAGGGCCTTCTGCCTATGACGGATTTGGGAGAAATTCAGCTTGCCCAAAAATACACCAGCCAAGCCGCCAGTATGACCCTTAGAAAAGGCCGCGTTCCCCTAAGCGGGGCAAGGGATATAACCCCTTCGGTCAAAAGAACCAATGTGGGGGGCATATTGAGCATAGTGGAGCTTTTGCATATTGGGGATTTCTTGAGGGCTTGTACAAAGGCTTATGCTTACGGCTCCGATCGCGATAAAAATGAGGATTATTCCCTTCTGACGCCTATGTTTGAAAATATCGTGACTTCGGATAAGCTGGCAAGGGAAATTGAGCGCTGCATATTAAATGAGCAGGAAATAGCTGATGATGCCAGCTCCGCCCTTTCTTCCATCAGGCGCAACATAAAAATTGCCAATGATAGGATTAAGGAGCATTTAAATTCCATTATCCATTCCCAAACCTATAAAACCATTTTGCAGGACAGCGTTATAACCATAAGAGGCGGGCGCTTTTGCGTGCCTGTTCGCGCAGAGGCCAGAAGCTCCTTCCCCGGCATTGTTCATGACCAGTCGGGCACAGGGGCGACGCTTTTTATGGAGCCGATGAGTGTTGTAACATTGAATAATAAAATTAAAGAGTTGGGTATAGAGGAAAATAAGGAAATTGAGAAAATTCTCGCAGGGCTTTCCCAGCTTGTTCATGAAGAAAGCGAGAATCTTCTGGATAATTTGAAAATACTTTCGGAGCTGGATTTCGTTTTCGCAAAAGGCAAGCTTTCCATTGATATGGAAGCTACGGAGCCTATTTTTAATAATGACGGGTATGTAAATATACGAAAAGGCAGGCATCCCCTTTTGAATAAAGCCACGGTTGTGCCTATGGATATTTATTTGGGCAAAAATTTTACCACTTTGCTCATAACAGGCCCAAACACAGGCGGGAAAACAGTTTCTCTTAAAATAATCGGCCTGTTTACTTTACTTGGGCAAGCGGGGCTGCATATTCCCGCCTTCGATAATTCGGAACTTTCTGTTTTCGACAATGTCTATGCTGATATTGGCGATGAGCAGAGCATTGAGCAATCCTTAAGTACATTTTCAGGCCATATGAGCAATATTGTTAAAATTCTCGCAAGCGTAACCAATGATTCGCTGGTGCTTTTGGACGAGCTTGGCGCGGGAACAGACCCGACAGAGGGCGCTGCCCTTGCCATATCCATAATACAATTTTTGAAGGACAGGGGAATCCGTACGGCGGTTACAACCCACTACTCGGAGCTTAAAGTTTTCGCCCTTCAAACGGAAGGCATTGAAAACGCCAGTTGCGAATTTGATGTGGACTCCCTGCGACCTACCTACAGGCTTTTAATCGGCATTCCCGGCAAATCCAACGCCTTTGCCATATCAAGCCGGCTGGGCCTTGGGGATGATATAATCAGCATGGCTAAGGAAACCTTGAGCAAAGAAGATAAGCGCTTCGAAGATTTAATTACAGACCTTGAAATAAGTAGAAAAACCGTAATACTTGAGCAGGAGCGGGCCGCCGAATACAGGAAAGAGGCCGAAAAGCTGAAAGATGATGTTGAAAAACAGAAGCAGCGCATGGCTGAGCAGCGGGAGAAAATTATGGCGGAAGCCAAGGACGAAGCTCGAAAGGTTCTAATTCGAGCTAAAAGCGATGCGGATTATATGCTTAAAGAAATGAACAAGGCCATAACAGGCGGCGACAGACAGGGAGCGGAAAGCGCCAGAAAGCTTTTGAAAGAGGGCGCAGAGAAAATGGCGGCAGGCCTTGGCATAGCCGATGATTCTCAGAGGAAAGCGCCGGAAAATCTTAAAATCGGCGACAGCGTTTATATACACAGCCTGGGGCAGAAGGGCGTTGCGGCTACTTTGCCGGATTCTAACGGGGATTTGACGGTTAAGGTAGGCATTATGAAGGCCAAGGTTAATTTGGCGGATCTTTCGGCTGTGGAGGAAAAAACCACAGCAAACAAGGCTAAGAAAAACTATGCCGCTTCCAAAGGCCGCACGGTGAACAAAAGCCTTACCATATCCCATGAGGTGGATTTAAGGGGGCTTTTGGTCAGCGAGGCCATAGAGCGCTGCGATAAATATTTGGATGATGCTTATCTTTCGGGCCTCGGGCAGGTTACGATTATACACGGCAAGGGCACCGGCGCCTTGCGAAGCGCCATAACCGCCCATTTGAAAAATCACCCCCATGTAATAGGCTACAGGGCGGGAGCCTTCGGCGAAGGGGATATGGGCGTTACAATTTGCGAACTGAAATAAGCGGATAACAGCCGTTTTAATAAATAAATGAGGTGGCGGCATGATAGAAGTGTTTCAGGATTATATATTGGCGGCGCGAGTTGAGGGGCAAAGGCATTTGACGGATACGCTTATGTTCTTTGCGGAAGAATTCCCTCAAAGCGAACAAAAAATGTATTATGGAGTGGCTACATTTTTCTTAGAAGGGCAGATGATTGTTCATATAGGCGCTTATAAGACTCATTTGGGCGTGTGTGTAGGGGTTGCTATGGTGGAACAGTTGAAGCTTAAATACCCCGAATACCAATATACAGAGTTCACCGTTAAGTTTGCGTATAATAAAGCATTGCCCTTCGATATGCTTGAAGAAATATGTACAAATATAAAATCAGGGGCATTTTGAATTGACAGATGAAAATATAGAAAAAATAATGATTATTAAGTTAAAGCTGCGGTATTTTAATATGAATTTTAGCAGTCGGGAGGGAAAATATGAGCAATCGCATAAAAGTTTTAGTGGTTGATGATGATCAGCATATTACCGAGTTAATAAGCCTTTACTTAAACAAGGAAGGCTATGATACAAGAGAAGTTTACAGCGGGAGAAAAGCTCTGGAGGAGTTTAGCTTTTACTCGCCCTCCATTGTGCTTCTTGATTTAATGCTTCCCGAAATGGACGGGTATGAGGTTTGCAGGGAAATCCGCAAGATTTCCTCTGTGCCAATTATTATGCTGACGGCCAAGGGCGAAACCTTCGACAAGGTTTTGGGGCTGGAGCTGGGCGCAGATGATTATGTTGTCAAACCTTTCGACCCAAAGGAGCTTATAGCGCGGATTAAGGCCGTTCTGCGCCGTTATGAGAAGAAGGATAACGACAGCGGCAGCAAGCAAATAGTATATCCCAACTTGACAATAAATCAAACCACTCATATTGTTATTTATCACGGCAATGAGTTGGAGCTGCCGCCTAAAGAGTTTGAATTACTGTATTTTCTGGCGCTGCATCCCAATCAGGTTTTCACCCGTGAAAAGCTTTTGGATAAAATATGGGATTACGAATATATGGGCGACACCCGAACGGTTGATGTGCATATAAAACGCCTTAGGGAGAAAATGCCGGAGGAAGATAAGTGGAGCATTAAAACCATATGGGGCGTGGGGTATAAGTTCGATCCGGGTACGAGGGAGTAAGGCTGGAGTTGTATTTTGCGATATTGTTCGAGGATTGATATAGCGCAAAGCAGTGTAAAAACGGCGTTCATTCGTTTAAACTGCTTAGAAGCACAGCAGTTTAAGCTCATTCACTGGTTTTTACATACTGTTTTGCGGGACGAACCAGCATGAAAAAAGAACTGAACCAAAAGAAAAGCTCAATGGTTCAATGAGTTTTCTTTTGGATGAGGGCGCTTTTTTCGCTGCTTTGTCATATGTGGCTGCCGAACGACTTGTTTAATAAAGTATTTGTTCGGAAGTTGACAGTAGCGCAAAGCAGTGTAAAAACGGCGTTCATTCGTTTAAACTGCTTTGAAGCACAGCAGTTTAAGCTCATTCACTGGTTTTTACATACTGTTTTGCGGGTTTTACGAGGGAGAAAAGCAAATGTTTAAAACTATATTCGGGAAAAATTTTACAATATATATGTGCGTAATATTCATAAGTTTTGCGGTATTGGGCACCTCATTGACGCAGATATATAAATCATATTTCATAGAGCGGCAGGAGCAGACTCTTGTGGAGCGAAGCGAGAAAATAGCATCGCTGTTTTTTGAGAGCGCGCTGGTGCAGAACAGGCCATTTGAGCTTATGCGCTATCAGTCCTTGATTAGTATGGAGGCCGGCAATTTAAGGGAATATCTGGATTACAACTATTTCGTTATAAATAAGGATTTCACCATATTAAACCGCACGGAGGATTTGCTAAACCGCGGCATTACTCATGTGGAGGTGGAAAATGCGCCTACTGTAGCCAAGGTTATGGAGGGCTATGTGGTTTCATCAATGGGCACTCTGGGCGGGCTTTATACAGAGCCTAAGCTGACGGTATGCTACCCCATAGGTAACGGGGATATGGTTATAGGAGCCATATTTATGTCAAGCTCCATGGTTAGTTTGAATGAAAATATATCGGAAGTGGTGCGCATTACCATAAGCGGGGTATTGATTTCATGCTTCGTAGCGTTTGTTATGATTTATTTTTCTTCAAGAAGCATGACAAAGCCCTTGCAGCAGATGAATGAGGCCGCCAAGGTTATAGCCAACGGTGATTTTGAAAAGCGCATTGAGGTTAATTCCATGGATGAGGTTGGCCAACTGGCGGAAAGCTTCAACAATATGGCTGCGGGGCTTGAGGAGCATGAGGTATCACGAAGGGAATTCATTGCGAATATCTCCCACGATTTGCGCTCGCCGCTGACATCTATTATAGGCTTTTTACAGGCCATTAAGGATGAAACCATACCGCCCGAGCGGACGGATTATTATTTGGGCATAGTTTTGGGCGAATGCAAGCGCCTTGCCAAAATAGCCAACGATTTGCTGGATATTTCAAAAATTCAGCTTACAGGCCAGCTTGAGCTGCTTGTGGAGGATTTTGAGCTTAACAAGCTTATAAGAGATACCGCCATACAATTTGAAAACCGAATCCGCGAGAAAAATATAAATCTGGAGGTCTCCTTCGCCGATGAGGCCGGCAT
>JGI994J12354_10004917_pt1 | contig 11782 bp, 10 predicted proteins | sample IntmicLarv3ML3BL_FD_12354 | JGI IMG/M metagenome (IMG submission 12354) | reverse complement strand
AGTCACGGACATGTATCCGAGATTGGCTGTTTCTTTATTTGTAAGTACACTATTCCGCATTATACTCGCTCTCCGTATACCTTTGCGACAGTTTGCAATTTCATGCACTTTCCGTTCGGGCAAGTTAAATTTTCCAATCATTTTATATCCGGTTTTCACTCTTTTCCGCTGTTTCCGGTATACTGCCCGGATTCTTCTTCTCAACCGTTCATCGGTTTTCGGCAAACGGCTGCCTTTGACTATACATTTCCCACTGCTAGAGCATGTTTGGGACTTTCACCCTTTTTGGTGCTCCCATGCCGGGCGCACCAAAAAGCTCCGAAAAACAAAATCAGTTTTTCGGAGCTTGATTTTTTTATTTTAAATCTTATAAAATCGTAATAGTTTTTACAACACTGGATTGCGCATTTTCCAAAATAACATAAACTCTTTGTCCCTCTCGAACAGAATTTATCGAGATTCTGTTTCCCGTTTTGGAATCCACAATTATCGTGTTGGCATTTATGGTAAGCTCTCTGAGATTATAATTATAATTCGCATCTTTTAAAGTCATTTTCGAGCCCGAAACAGAATTAACCGTTCCCGTTGTGCTGTCGCTTGAGCCCGACAAAACCGTAACACGAACAATTTCTTTGCTGTCCAATTCCAAAACAACACGGCTTCCGACTCTTAATGTATAAATATCAATCGTATTAGGAACAATATTATATATATTCAAGTTGTTATAATCGTCTTTCAGCGTAAGTTTTGATGTGTAGTTGCTCATAAAAAGATTTTCAACAACGCCCTCGACTCTTGATGCTGTTCCCGTTGCATAAATTTCATCGATAATGCCGCCCGACGATTTCAAAGTCAACGTATCGCCGATTCTTAAATTATTCCATGAAATATTGCCCGAAGTTCCTTGGCGCGTAATTCTGCTTCTTGAAGCCACAGAGAAACAATAATATCTGTCATCGTTTTTCACGACCAAAACAGAACCTAACTGACTATCCGAAACTTTATCAACCAAAGTCGCCGAAAAATCAATATTGGATTTCGCAACATCTACGGAAGTCAATTGTGTGTTATATCTGCCTTTGATATTATCGCCGACGCTGATGTTTTCAATGCCGATTGTTTGACCGTTTCTTGTAATCGCGCAATTATTCGCAAAAGATAAAGTTTCCGTTTTGAAAACCACGCTGTCATTATTATCTTTTGTAACCGCTTTTATCGAAATCGTTTTATAAATACTTGAAACGCTTGTAACAACGCCGCTAATTTCTTGGCTTGATGTATTTTGCGTGCCTTGATTATTTTGGTTGGTTTGATTATTGGAAGTATTTTCATTTTCGTTTGCACCGTTTCCGATAGGTTTTGCAGGTGCGGAAGATACGACCATACTCACGATACTCGAATCATTTAAAACTGCCGAAAATCCCATTCCTTTTTTCAAATCGGTTATAGGTTTTAAAAATCCGTCGATGTAAATGCTCAACTCTTTGGATAACGGATAAATTATTTTTGTGCCGTCATTTAAAATAACTTGCAATGCGTTAACTTGCGCATAATATTCGTCAACAGTCCCCACTATCGATGTTATGTTAACCATTCCGTTTGACAACGGTGTGTCATCGTCTGTGATATCCGTTGAAATTTCGTCCAAAGTTAAAACACGTTTTAAAATTGTTGCAATTATCGCTCTCGTAACTCCACCTTTAGGATTAAAATTATTATTCTCGTCGGGAATAAAAATTCCTTTACTATGTAGGTAATATATATAAGGTTTGTATTGAGGGTTCATAGTGTTGTCGTCCGCGAATTTAAAATTAAAGGAGCTTGAAAGCGCTTCTTGGTTTTGCCCCAAAACTTTTGTGATAAACATTGCGGCTTCTTCACGGGATAGCGCGCGAATCCTTTCTTGTCCGTTTTCCATCTCAACCACAAATTGATTTAAATCTTCGACCGTTAAAATTTCTTTTTCCAAAAGGAACGCAACTTCTCTGTCGCTGCTTTTGTTCCATCTGCTAAATTTATTCGAGTATTGACTTAATAAATTTTTATTTTTTTCATAAGCTCTGTCATAATATTGTTGTTCGGTTTGCGTCATTCCCGAATATTTAAAACCGGAAATTCTCGCAAGAACCATCGCAGCTTGAAACTTGTCTATTAAATCGTTTGGGCGAAAATTGCCGGAAGTATCGCCAATCATCAAACCTCTTTCGGAAACAAAATTTATGTATTCGTATCCCCAAAATTTTGAATCAACATCTTTAAAAGTAATTGCCGCGAATGCATCGAGCGGTAAAAATAAGCAAGCGAGCATGATTGCAAATAATGTCTTACAATCTTTAAGTAATTTTTTCATTTTGACATCCTCCTAAAATTAAAAAACTCAATTAATGAAGTAGTATGTTTTTCTCTTCGTGTAATTTTCATAGTTTCGTTGTGAGTATTTTTCCGTATAAATTATTATCGAATAAAATTTGCATATTTTTGACACAAAAATAAAAATATTCAAATAAATATTATTTGCGAATGGATTTCAGTTATAGAAAACAACGTATTCACGCGACTTTAAAAATATTTTTGATTCAAAAAAAATTTTTAATCACGGACACCGAATAATTTTCCGATAAACTTTTTTCTTTGTTTCTCCAAATAATCAAGCAAACCGAATATGCCGCCGGTCAAATCGATTAAAGTATTAAGCAAAAACTCAAACATATCCGTAAACGCCGCTTTTTTCTGATTTTTTTTATCTAGTGCATTTCATTTTTAGAAATATAATCCGTCACCGCTATTTCTTGATTTCTTATATGCCGCATGGAAATTTCTTCGGCTTTATTCGCGTCTTTACTTAATATCGCATTAACCAATTCGCTGTGTTCAAGTATAATTTGCTGTCTGGAACTTTCATCGCGCAGATAAGTAAAACGCAATCTGTAAATTTGCTCTTTCAGATTATTTACCATTTGAACGAGCCTTTTATTTTTAGATGACACAATTATTAAATCATGCAATAAAACATCGCGCTCCAACATCAAATCCAAATTGTCTTTTTCCACCGCGTCCATAAATTCTTTTTTAATTTTTTTGAGCTTATTAAGCTCCGCCAAAGTCATATTTTCGCAGGCAAGGCGCGACGCCAAACCCTCCAAAACAGACCTTATCTGTAAAACTTCTTCGATGTCTTTTTTCTCCAAAACTTTAACGATAGCGCCCTTTCGGGGAACTATTTCGATAAATCCTTCAAGCTCCAGTTTTCTGAATGCCTCTCTGACAGGAGTTCTGCTTACACCGATTTTTTCCGAAATCTGATTTTCTATAAGTCTTTCTCCAGGTTTAAGTTTGCCCATAATTATGGCATCTCGCATCGAGTTAAAAACAACCTCGCGCAAAGGCAACAGATTGTTAACATCAATCCCAAATTCATCAGCCAATATCATCAATCCTTTTTTTAGGGTTATAAGTTCTCGTTATAATTATGTTTCTTATGCAGTCAAAATTTTTCTTAATATGTTTTGCGGCGGAAACGGCGTCTTCTCTGCGTTTAAAATACGCAAAAACCGTCGGACCGCTGCCCGACATCGCGGAATTTAACGCGTTGTTTTTATTGAGAGTTTCTTTTAAATCAGAAATTATCGGGTGATTTTTTTCAGTCACTGTTTCCAACACGTTACAAAAATTATCCGTTATCATTTTTAAATTTTTGTTTTCGATACCCTCGATAACAAATTCATTATTCGGGCGTTTTTTCATGCCGCTTAAATCTAAACTTTCAAAGACAGTTTTTGTGCTAATATTTATAGACGGAGTTACAAGCAATATATAAACAAACGGGTGCGAAGACAGCACGCTGATTTTTTCGCCGATTCCCGCGGCTTTCGCTGTTCCTTCATAAAGGCAGAAAGGCACATCAGCCCCGAGTGTCGCCCCAAGCTTCAGCATTTCATCAAAAGTCATGTTTAAATCAAATATTTTATTTAAACCTAAAATCGTGACCGCCGCGTTGGAACTTCCGCCCGCCATTCCCGCCGCAACGGGAATAGACTTAACGATATCCGCGTAAACTCCGAAATCAACAGAATATTTATTTTTTATTAACTCTATTGTTTTATAAACAATATTTTTATTATCCGTCGGTAAGTAAGGTAAATTGGTCTCGATTTTAATTTCATCTTCTTTCAGTTTTTTAAGAAAAACAGTATCATAAAGATAAACACTCTGCATTATTGTTTCAATTTCATGATAACCGTCCTCACGCTTTCCCAAAACGTCCAAAGTCAAATTAATTTTGCCTCGAGATTTTAACAAAATATGTTCCAACATCCGCAAACCACTCTCCGTTATTTATTGTTGCTCTGTCCTGTCCATATAGATATCTGGATTATATCATAATTTATGAGTAAAAAAAAGCTTTCGATTTTTCGAGTTTCTTCCATTCCCAAAAGATATTCTGTAAAGATATTTATTTTTACCGATGCAATTTAAAAATGCAAAAACACAGCCTTAACATTAAGGAGCGTTTTTGCATATTTATTATAAAAAAATATTCTGTTATGAATGTCAAGACAGCATTACATTTTCTTTGAAAATATATTTTTAATTTCCTCTGATTCGGATACAAATGAGTTTAATTTCCGCCGGATTCCGTATTAATCACAGAACCTACGATTTCCTCATTATAAGTCAACGGAACACTCAAATCTATTTTACCGCGATATTTTTCCATATCGATTCTTTTATTGTCAACCAAAAACTGAACTTCCTTAATTGTTTTCATTTTCAATTTAGCCAAACTGTTTACGATAGAATAAATCTGCAATTTTTCAAGCTCCACATCTTGAGAAATATTTGTTAAAAACTCCGGACTCATATCAATATAACAAACCGATGAACTCTGAGTTTCCGCACCTTTAACCTTTATTCCGTCCGCGAAAATCTGAATCTGCTGACCGTCAATTTCAAAGCCGTTTAAAATATTTTCAACGACATTTCTCTGCGGGTGGTCGACATTTAAATCTAAAGTCATTTCAACCTCTTTTAAATGTTTCTCGGTATAATCGGGAATATAAATTATTACTTTTTGTTTAACAACCCTTTTTAAATTCATTATATCGGGGTTAACCTGTACATTTTCCCTGTTAAAACTATTCAAGCCTTGAGCCAAATAATTAAAACTGTTTGTATAAACTTTTATATCTTCGTCGCCTTCATTCGCGATATAAAAATCTATTTTGTCGATAAATTCCAGTTCCGTCATTGTCCAAACAAACAACGTTCGGAAAATAATTTCGTCGATAGTTTCCATCTCGCGATACTTCTCATTAAAAACAACTTGCAAAGTTCTGTCTTCGGTCAAACCCGTTTTTAAAATTTTTACCTGTGGCGGAACTTTGTATATGTTATTTTTCTTTTTCGGACCTCTCATCAATTCGGCAAATAGAAAATTCATTTTTTCGTTTTCGTTTTTTGCGATTTCAACGTGAACTTCTTCGGAATAAATATCTTCCGTTATTGCATCATAAAAATAAATTTTTAATTCTTGAAAATTTCGTTGTTTGTTGGAATAGTTCACAAAATTCACGACACAAATAAGAACCGCGAGCAAAAAGGCAATCGTGAGTATATATTTTTTATATTTTTTAAAAATAGAATAAGCCTGTTCTTTCATTTATAAAATCTCCTTTTGGTGCATCGGAATGATTTCCGCCTGTATGTCGGTTGACAATCAATAACAATTATGTCATGTATTTCTCGATTCTATATTTATTATATCAAAAAAAATATACTGCAACAAGAACTCTCTTGCATTAATAATTTTTTAAAAATTCGCTTTAACTTGGAAAACACATTTTAATATCAGCATATTTAATATAAGAATATTCTGATTCAACATTAACATGTGTGGCACTAATAGTCCGAAAACATTATGCCTAGTAACGCCTGTTATTTTTATTTATGATAATATTGTATCGCACTAAAATCAATACGTAAAAGTTATTAAATTTTAAATCTGCCTTGACACACTAACTTTTATGTTATAATATGACGATGAAATAAACATATAAATTATATAAATTAAAAATTGAAAACTTATCCAGAGAGGTGGAGGGATACGGCCCTATGAAACCCAGCAACCATTTTCTTTTATATTAAATAAAAGAAATTAAGGTGCTAATTCCCCGGAGTTGTTCCGGAAGATAAGAAAATTCCTTTATTTGAAGCGATTTAAACCTGAAGAATTTTCTTTCAGGTTTTTTTATGTTTGAAAAATTTTTGGTTCTTTCTGTGTTTTGGATATTTATCATATTTTCGTGGGGCGGTACTTGCCTCGGCATGAAAAAATTTTATATGCGTCTAAGGTTTAAGAAAGAACCCTCATTTTAAAAAATTCAGTTTATGTTTTTATATTAAAAAAATTCAAGCTGTTAAAAAATTTTAGGAGGATATTATAATGAAAAAATTATTTACATCTGAAAGTGTTACAGAAGGACATCCGGATAAAATCAGCGACCAAATTTCCGATGCGATATTAGACGAAATGTTAAGGCTCGATAAACATTCGAGGGTTGCGTGTGAAACTTTGGTAACGACCGGAATGATTATGATTGCGGGCGAAGTTACAACGAATTGTTATGTTGATATAGAAAAAATCGCGCGTGAAACCGTCAGAAAAATCGGATATGACAGAGCAAAATTCGGATTCGATTGTGATACATGCGCTGTGTTAACAAGTTTGACTTCTCAATCGCAGGATATTGCGATGGGTGTTGATGCATCGGTGGAAGCCAAAGAAAACAGCGGAGACAGGTTTGATGAAATCGGCGCGGGCGACCAAGGTATGATGTTCGGTTTCGCGTGTAACGAAACAGAAGAATATATGCCGTTACCGATTTATCTTGCGCATAAATTAAGCAAGAAGTTGGCAGAAGTCAGAAAGAACGAAACTTTAAAATATTTAAGACCCGACGGAAAATCTCAAGTTACGGTTGAATATGAAAACGGCAAACCTGTCAGAATAGAAAACGTTGTAATCTCTACGCAGCACGACCCGAGCGTTGAAACTGCGCAAATCAGAAAAGACATCATCGAAAATGTAATCGAAGCTGTTATTCCTGCGGAATTGTTGGACGATAAAACAGAAATTTTTGTTAATCCCACGGGAAGATTTGTTATCGGCGGACCGCAAGGCGATTGCGGTTTGACGGGACGAAAAATAATCGTTGATACTTACGGCGGATATGCAAGCCATGGCGGCGGCGCGTTTTCCGGAAAAGACCCCACAAAAGTTGACCGCTCCGGCGCGTATATGGCGCGATACGTTGCGAAAAATTTAGTTGCCGCCGGATTATGCGACAGTTGCGAAATCGAAGTTGCGTATGCTATCGGCGTTGCAAAACCTTTATCGGTAACGGTTGAAACAAAAGGCACGGGAAAAAAATCCGATGCGGAATTAGTTGAAATTATTAAAAAACATTTTGACTTGCGCCCTGCGGCGATTATTGAAAATTTTGATTTAAGACGACCGATTTATCATCAAGTTGCGGCTTACGGACATTTCGGAAGAAATGATTTGGATTTGCCTTGGGAAAAATTAGACAAGGTAGAAGATTTGAAAAAAGAAATTTAGAAAAATAATTGGTTTGGAGCGGAAGAAGTTCAAAATTATTAATGAAGAAAACGGAATTTGCTCGTTGACAATTATGAAATCCGATTATAATAAATTTTATCAAAAAATCTGAAAAGACTTAAATTACCGATTGACACCGCTATAGCTTGTGTGATACGATATCACGAGCGTATATTTACCGTTCGATTAGGTTTTCAAAAAAATGTTTCCAAAAATGAGCATTTTTACCGACATCGGCGTGTTCTATAATGCAAGCAATCTTTTTGCGTGGCAAAAGTTGCGGAAAAAAAATTTGGAGGTGTGCAAGTGTACGCAATTATTGAATCGGGTAACAAACAATTTAAAGTGCAAGAAGGCGACGTTATAAACGTTGAACTTTTGAAAGTTGACGCAGGGGATAACGTTGTCATTGACAAAGTTATTCTTGTAGGGAAAGATGGCGCGGTGAGCGTCGGAGCTCCTTATTTAAGCGGAGCAACGGTTGATACTTCCGTTGTTGAACACGGAAGAGGCAAAAAAGTTATCGTTTACAGATATAAACGTAAAACCGGTTATCACAAGAAAAACGGTCACAGACAACCGTTTACAAAATTGAAAATCGAAAAAATTAATGCTTAGTAAGTTTGGCAGTTTAGCTTTTTTCGGTAAAACCGATTTCAAAAACGAAAAATCCGTTGTGAAAATTTTTAGAAATAAAAACGGAAACATTTACGGATTTGTGGTTCAAAATCACACGGACAGTTTTGTTTGCGCAGGTTTATCGGTTTTAACATTAAATACAATCAACAGCATCGAAGTTTTGACTGACGTTGATTTTGTTAATGACATCAACGAGGATGCGGCTTGTATAGAGTTTTACTTACCATATGTTAGGGAAGGTAATTTTTCCAAAGATGTGGATTTGTTGTTAAATTCTTTTGCCCTCGGAATCAAGGGTATGGAGATGGAATACAGAGATTATATAATTGTTGATGATGGAGGTGTTTGATAATGTTAAAAATGAATTTACAATTCTTTGCATCTAAAAAAGGTGTTGGTTCTTCTAAAAACGGACGCGACTCTAAATCTAAAAGACTTGGAGCGAAACGTGCGGACGGACAATTTGTTTTGGCGGGAAATATTTTATATACTCAAAGAGGAACTAAAATTCACCCGGGTAACAATGTCGGCAGAGGAAATAATGATACACTTTTTGCTCTTGTTGATGGCGTTGTTAGATATGAAAGACAAGGCAGAGACAGAAAACAAGTTTCAGTTTATCCTTCTAAAGTTGCAAACTAATTTTTATTCATATTGAATGGATAGATAAATAACTAAGGCTTTCAAAGGTATTTTGAAAGCCTTTTTTGATTTTACTAATGTTCGATTTCAAAAAGAAAGTAGGTGAAATTTATGTTTTTAGACAGAGTAAAAATTCACGTCAAAGGCGGAAACGGCGGAAACGGGCATGTTTCTTTTCGTCGTGAAAAATACGTTACAAACGGCGGACCGGACGGCGGCGACGGCGGTAAGGGCGGCAGTATTATTTTTGTTGCGTCGGAAGATTTAAATAATTTAGGTAATTTCAGATATACAAAAAAATTCGTTGCGCAAAACGGCGAGAACGGTATGAAAAAAAAATGTTCGGGCAAAAACGGCGAAGATTTAATTATAAAAGTTCCTGTCGGGACGGTAATTAAAGAGGCTAAATCAGGAAAAATTATGGCGGACTTAACTTTTGATAAGCAAGAGAAAATTTTAATAGCAGGCGGTAAAGGCGGGCGCGGAAATCAACATTTCGCCACAGCGAGAATGCAAGCACCCAAATATGCGCAAAAAGGTATTATTGCGAAAGAATATAATATCATTTTGGAATTAAAATTGATTGCCGATATCGGAATTATCGGATTTCCGAATGTCGGAAAATCAACGCTGTTATCTATGATAACAAACGCAAATCCTAAAATAGATAATTACCATTTTACAACTCTTTCTCCGAACTTGGGCGTTTTGAAAAACAGTTTCGGGAGTGAAGTTATTTTGGCTGATATTCCCGGGCTTATCGAGGGCGCAAGCGAGAAAAAAGGTTTGGGGCATAATTTTTTAAGACATATCGAGCGAACAAAAATTTTATTGCACGTTGTGGACGTTTCGGGAGTTGAGGGGACAGACCCGATTGAAAGCATCGATATCATAAATAACGAGCTTGCGAAATTCAATGAGAAATTATCCGAAAGACCACAAATTATCGCGGCTAATAAAATGGATATCACAGGCGCGGACGAAAATTTTAAAGTGCTCAAAACGGAAATGGAAAAACGCGGTATAAAAGTCGTTCCTATTTCTGCGGCAACAAAACAAGGCTTGAACGAATTAGTCGATGAGGTTATTAATACTGTTAAAAGTTATCCAGATATCGTTGTTTTTCCCGAAGACTATGAGGAATACGAGGAAATCGAAATTGAAAAAGAAACGTTTTCCATCGAAATTATCGACGAAGCTTATGAAGTTACGGGCGTCGGAATTGAAAAAATGTTATCTTTTACGAATCTCGATACCGAAAGAGGTTTTGCATTTTTTCAAAGATATATGCGCGAAAACGGCATAATCGATAAATTGATTGAAATGGGAATACAAGAGGGCGATACCGTGAGAATGTATTTCTTGGAGTTTGATTATTATTAAACCGCGGCGAATTTTATCAAACAAAGTTTGTTTGCGGAAAGTCAAGAAGTGAAAGAGGTCGGACGGAGTCCACGGTTTTAAAAAAATATGAGGTGTAAAATGACAAGTAAACAAAGAGCTTTTTTAAGAAAGCAAGCTCAAACTCTTGAGCCGATTTTTCATGTAGGAAAACAAGACGTCACTCCCGAGCTTGTTAAAACTATAGAAGAGGCTTTGGAAAAAAGAGAATTGATTAAAATTTCGGTTTTGAATAATTGTGCGTCAGAACCAAAAGATATCGCGGAAACCATCGGCGGACGGGCGCGCGCCGAAGTCGTACAGGTTATAGGCAGGAAGATTGTGCTTTATAAACAATCCACAAAAAATCCCGTGATTGAATTGCCTAAAAAATAGATTTAAATACAGTTTCTTAAAAAAAGTTTGCTCGGAAAAATTTGATTCTCTGCGCAAACTTTTTTTGTTTTCAAAATATTTTTCATGGTTTAAGTTTTATCTGAAATGTTAAAATATTATCGTTATTTTTTTTGAACATTTTAATCTTTTTATTATTCATCTTGAAATGATTCATCAATCAATCCAACGATGGGTTTCCACTCAAGAGGAATGCGATTCGGTTCAATTTCTTCCTTGGGATAATAACCGTCATCACCGTATTTTCGCAGTAAGTCGCCGTATTCTTTTTCCGTGATATTGAAATATTTTCCATCTGTTTCGCGTCCGCGACTGTCATCGAGATATTCAAGGTTATCTGTATAAATTTCATCAATTAAAATAAATTCTCCCGCACTGTTCATTTCATAAAAATATTCTCCCGCAAAACCGTGGCGTCCATAACCTCTGGTTAATATACAAGTTCCGTTTTCTGAAAAATTCAAGGCGTGATACTGCCTGTAATCACCATGAAAAGCAGAAATGGGTTTTCCGTTTTGCAATGTATAAATTCCGGAGATTTTACAGCTTGTATAGTCGTTAATATAACCACCATTTGTTGACCCGATAATTAATTCTTTTGCTCCGTCATTGTTTAAATCATAAAATGCATATTTTAAAATAAAATTATCCCAATAAAGGTTGTGCGTTTCCTCTGTTCCGACGGTTAATCCCACATACCCGAGAGCTGATTCGTCGTATGAAAGATATCCGCTTTTTTCAAGTTCCGCATATGCATGTAAAATTTCTTCAAACGGTTTAGTTTCTTCATCAAACGTGTAAGCATCTGCTTCGGGAAATTCTTTTTTTGTTTTCGTCGGCGAACTTATTATAACTGTTGAATACGAAAATTTTTGCGTACTCGTCGGAGTGCTTGTTTTTGAAACCGTTTTTGTTTGTTCCGTCTGCTTTGTTGTGCTTGTCGCCGAAACTTTATCGGTTTGTTCGACTTTTTCAATTTGTTCAATTTGTTCTGATGATGAAACATTTTTACTCGAATCGCAAGAGCATAAAAACATTATGTAAATCCCGATAAAAACGAAATTCCGTTTTCGATATTTATTCTCACTC
>JGI994J12354_10004915_pt1 | contig 11783 bp, 9 predicted proteins | sample IntmicLarv3ML3BL_FD_12354 | JGI IMG/M metagenome (IMG submission 12354) | reverse complement strand
ATCCAGTAGCATGACGGCGGTTTTTCCGTTGTGCAGGCGGATGGTATTGTCGGGGATGGTGAGGACGGTTGAGCCTTCCTGCGGCATGATGCGTATTTCACCGGCAATGCCGGATGGCAGGCGGTGTTCACGGTTATCCAGCAGGAAGTCCATGCGCATGGTACCGACTGCGGCGTCAATTTCCTGCGAGCTACGATCAAAGGAAAGCTCCCATGTTTTTTCCGGCATTTCGGGGAGGGTCAGTTTTGCCTTGCCAGTGGTGTCAATGGCGTATATCTGTGTCTGGGGAATGTCAGCGATAATGCGCAGGATATCGTCGCGTACGATGCGAAAGAGGGGACGGGTATCGTTTTTGCTGATGCGGTCACCCCGATCAATGTTGCGCACGGTGATGCGTCCGTCAAAGGGGGCGACGATACGGGTGTAGGCATATTCGTTTTCAAGCTGTTCGAGTTTTGCCTTCAGTGTGTCGCGGGTGGCGGTTGCCACGTTGTATTCAGCGTAGCGTTCGTCGTATTCGGCTTTTGATATGGCACCGCTATCCTTAAGGGCTTCGGCGCGAGTGAGCATTTTGCGAGCAAGGAGTGCCACTGCCTGCTGGCGGCGGATTTCGGCGCGCATCTGGCGGATGCCATCTTCCAGTTCCGGGGAGGAGAGACGACCGAGAAGTTGGCCTGCTTTGACGTTATCGCCGATGTCGGCAAGGCGTTCTTCAACAAAGCCGTCGGCTCGAGCAAAAAGCATGGCCTGTTCGGCCGGTTCCACGCGTACGTTGTAGATGAAGGGTGCGGTTTTTGCCGCGCTTTCCGGATGAACGGTGATGACTTTCAGGTGCTGACGTGCCTCGGCGGGTGCGGTTGCTGCCTGCGTTTTTCCCGTGCCGTAGCTGAGGTAAAAAAAGGCGCCACAGCCAATAAGAAGGCTGATGAAAGCGATGAGGATGCCGGTTTTTCTGGGGGTACTCATGGCTCGGGTGTCTCCAGTCGATTTTCGGTAGAGGGACGTTTGATATGGCGCATAATGACACCAAAGAGCGTCGGCACCAGTATAAGCGATGCACAGGTTCCCAGCAGCAATCCACCGATAACGGCGCGGGCAAGTGGAGCGTTCTGTTCGCCGCCCTGTCCGGCGGCAAGTGCCATCGGGATGACGCCGACGATCATGGTGATGGCAGTCATGAGAACGGGGCGCAGGCGGGTGGTGGCTGCGCTACGGGCGGCTTCGACTGCATCCATCCCAGCAAGCCACTGATCTCGTGCGAAGGTGGTCACCAGTACGCTATTTGCCGTAGAAACACCCATGACCATGATAAAGCCCATCAGTGCGGGAACGGAAAGGGTGGTGCCGGTTGCCAGTAGGGCAAGGGTGGCACCTGAAAGAGCGATTGGTGCTCCAGCAAGGGCAATCAGCGGCAGTATCCATGAGGCGAAGTTGAAAAGCATGATGATGTAGATGAAGAAGAGTGCCAGGGCAAAACCAAAGAAGAGGTCGCCATAGGCTTTCATCATGGAATCAGCCTGTCCGAGGATTCGGATGCTGTTGCCGGGTTTCAGTCTGGATTTGAGTTCCTTTATTGCGTTGTCAGCTTCCCTGTAAACGCTGCCGATATCCATGTCTTCTGTATTGACAAGGACATTGAGCATGGGCATGAGGGTGACGCGTCCAACAGAGGCGGTGATGAGGCGTGGGGTAACGGAGGCGATGGTTGCCAGCGGTACGGTGTCGCCTTCTGCATGGGCGGCGGGAACGCTGAGGTTGGTCAGAACGTCGATGGCGTTCATACGCTGTACAGGTGCCTGTACCTGGACGGTATAGGAAAAGCCGCTTTGCGGGTCAACCCAGAAGTTTTCGGCAACGGAGCCTGCGGTACCAAGGGCGGAAAGGATGACGGACTGGGCCTGGTTCATGTCGATGCCAAGTCGGGCAGCGCGGGCGCGATCAATGGCGATATGGTATTCGGGCTGGTTGAATACCTGCTGGATGCCAACATCAACAGCGCCCGGAACTTTCCGCATTTTTTCGACCAGTTCGGCCGCCAGTACCCGGTTACCCGCGGTATCGCGTCCGACAAAGCGGATGTCAAGCGCGGTGGGGGTGGGGCCAGCCAGCGTGAGATTGGTTGTGTCTGCTGGTTGTGCAAACATGACAATATCCGGGTATTTTTCCCGCAGCATGGAACGGATGGCTTTTTCGTAGGCGGCGCTCGGACTGTGATTTCTTGCCAGTTGTATCTGCAGTTCGCCATCGTAGCTGCCAACGGCATAGCTGTCTACCCAGCCGAGGTTGGGGGCTTCGGGGACGCCGATGTTTTCAACGATGTAGTCAATTTCGTTTTCCGGGATGAGGTCGCGTATTTCGCGCTGGATGCTGGCGTAGGTTTCAGCGGTGTTTTCGATACGGGTGCCCGGGGTGGTGCGGATGTAAAAGCGCATGAGGCCAGCATCGGTTTTCGGGAAAAAATCGCGTCCCAGCGTCATGAGGGTGATCGCGCCGCCGGCAATGATGATGGTCATACCGATGACAGCCAGTATCCATGTCCGCTGGATAAAGGTCAGGATGTTGCCGACAACATTCTGTGTCTTGTCAAGCATGCATTCGATGTGGTGGTGGATGCGTGCCAGCCTGCCTGTTGCCGCTTTTTCCATGGCGGCGGGTTTCATCAGCAGCATGGCTAAAACGGGAACGATGGTGCGCGAGAGCAGGTACGATGTGGCAAGCGAAGCGATGACAACAATGGCCATCGGGCGGAAGATGAATCCGGCAACGCCTGTCAGAAGGAATATGGGCGAAAAGACGAGGCAGGTTGACAGGGTAGAAATGAGTTCGGGAAAGGCAACCTGGCTGGCACTGGTCAGTGCGGCTTCACGCGGGGGAAGGCCAAGATTGATGTTTCGAGTGATGTTTTCGATTTCGACAAGAGCATTGTCAACAAGGATACCGATAGCCAGTGCCAGCCCCCCAAGGCTGATGAGGTTGAGGGTGTGTCCGCTCATTCTGAGCGCGAAAAGTGCAGCGAGCAGGGAAAGGGGGATGGAACTGAGTACGATGAGGGTGGCACGCCATGAGCCGAGGAAGAACATGACAATCAGGGCGACTAGCGAAGCGACAATAAGGATTTCGCTTTCGATGTGATGCATGGCGCTGCTCACGAAAACGGACTGGTCGAAAATGGGGGTGATACTCATGCCTTCGGGGGCGGCACGCCGGATTTCGGGAAGGCGGTCATGTACCTGCCGGATGATGTCGATTGTGGAGGCATTGCCGATGCGGATGAGTGAAACGATGACGCTGTTTTCCCCGTTTAGCCGAGCGACGTTGGTTTTTATGGGCACGCCATCGCGGACATCGGCAACATCACGTAGGAGGACGGTGCGTCCGTCAAGTGTGCGTACAGGCATCATGCCGAAGGCTTCGATGGACTCCGGGCTGGTGTTCAGGGTGATCTGCAGGTCTTTTTCATGCTCACGCAGGGTGCCGGAAGGCAGTGTCCGGTTCTGACGGTCAAGGGCTGCCGTGATTTCGGCGGAGGTCACGCCGTGTGCGTGGGCGGCATCCGGTTTCAGGTCAACCATGATTTGTCTGTTGGCGGCACCATAGGGGAGGGTGAGTAAAACACCCGGAATGGACTGCACCATGCTGCGCAACTGCATGCGGGAAAAGTCGGCGAGTTTTGAGTCCGGCAGGGTGCTGGATGAGAGCACCAGTTGCATGATGGGGGTGCGTGACTGGTTGTATTGCAGGATGTTGGGAGGGGTCATGCCGGGCGGCATGCGTTTCATGATGGTTTGCGAGATGGAGGTGATCTGCGCAAGAGATTTCGGAATGTCCACATCGGGCTGGAAGGCGATGCGGATGACGGCAACGCCGGAGAGGGTCTGTGAGGTGACTTCCTGGACGTTATCTACATTGTTGATGATGGCAATCTCGCTCCATGAAGAGATTTTAGCCGCCATTTCGGTGGCGTTTAGTCCCTTGTAGTTCCAGACGATCTTGACGGAGGGGATGTCGACGTTTGGCAGGACGTCAACTGGCAGGCGAAGGTAACTGATGATGCCCGAAATGAGGATGAGAAGCGCCATTGCCGCTATGGAGTAGGGCCTTCTTAGCGCGTATCGGACAAGCCACATAGGGGTTTTCCCTGATTTTCCTGTTTGCCCCGCCTAGGGTTTTTTGCGTTGAACGCTGTAAAAATCAGGCTTTGCGGTGCGTTTGAGTTTTTTCTTCCGGGCAGGCCCGGCTTGATAGTTACCATGGTAAGAATATATAATAATCAGGACAACGAATGGAGTCAATCAACGCATGTTTTTTCTTGACAAGTTACCCGACGTCCGGATGTTATCGGTGCTTGCTGAGCGCTTTCCGGAGATGGAGCCTAATACGGTTATCACCTGCCTGCATCTTTTTAAGACGGCCAGTGAGATTCTGCGTGAACAGGAGCGTCATCTGGCAAAGTTCGGCCTTTCCCAAGCGCGATTCCAGCTTCTTATCCTGCTGGAGCGTATGGGACGCGGGCAGATGATTCCGGCTGACCTGGCGCGGGAGATGGGAACGTCAATGAAGAATACGCTACGGCTGATCGGTTATATGGAAAAGGACGGGTTGCTTTCCCGTTCGCCGCACGAAACGGATCGCCGCGCTACGATTGTGCGGATTACCGAAAAGGGGCGGGAGAGGCTGTTTGCGTTTCTGCCAGGTAATTACCGCTTTATGAACCGGGTTTTTGCTAGGCTGGATGCGGCGGCCCAGGCGTCATTGCTGGTGCTGCTGAAAAAGTTGGATCTGGATTTCCCGTCAGAAACGTTTGCCCCGGATGAGGAATAACCCCCATTGCTGCCTCGATGATTAGCAGTAATGTGGAAAGGGCTCCCTCGGACAGTTGTGGAATCTGGATTGTTTCGGTGCTTTTGTTTGATATCGGTCAGTTATCCGGACTGGTCTGTGTTCTTTTTCATGCAGAAATGAAAAAAGCCTGCACCAGGCAGGTTTTGTATGCGGGTGCGGTAGTATCAGTTGTTGTTGGAACTTTCTTCCCATTCGGCTTTGTCGTCGTCAAATGCAATGTGAAACTGGTAGTCTTCGATGTCTTCTGAAAGGAGGATGGCAGTTTCCTTGTAGGTGTTGTTTTCCGAGGTCAAATCCAGTCTGGCTGACGGGCGGGCTTTGGCCAGCCTGCCAAGGAAATGCGGGGTTATTTCAATAAGGAGAATTTCTTCGCCAGCTTGGCGAAGTTGCCGGATTTCGGCATCGAAGTTTTCAATTTCACGGTCTGTCATGTTTGTTGCCAAAAGTTCTATTTTTTTGCCCCAATACGGGGGAGTTTTTTGTGATTGAAGATAATTTCCCTGTGAAAGTATACGACGGGGTTGGTTGTATTTAAAAATGCTTGCTGAATGGCAATAAATTACGCATTTTTTTCTTATTTATTATGATAGTCTTGTCATATTAAAAAAATAATAACTGCTTTATCCTGATGAGGAGTCATATTAATGAATAATAACGATGATGGTCGGCAGAATTTGGAGTCTTCTTCGATGGATCAGGTGCGCGAGCTGCTTTTCGGTGCGCAACTGAAAGAGATGGAAACACGTTTCCAGCGACAGGAGGCCCGTTTCCAGCGGGAGATAAATGATGCGCGCGAAGCATTGAAGAACCGCTTGGACTCGCTAGAGAATTTCATGCGCAGTGAAACGGCTTCCCTGCTTCATCGTGTCAATACAGAAGCATCCGGGCGTGAGGCAGCGGTAAAATCGGAAGAAAAGGAACGTGCCGAAGCGTTTAACAATCTCACGAAAAATATCGCAGTAGCCGAAGAGGCGTTTGAGCGCAGGATAATGGCACTGTCAAATACGCTTGACAATACCGAGCAGGAGATTCGTCGGCTGATGCTCTCGGAGACGGGGAACCTGAATAAAAAGATTGATGAAAAATACGAGGGTGCGCTCAGGGTAATGGCTGAGACGGCTTCGCAGATTCGTCATGATATGGTGTACCGTTCTTCAATGTCGAGCATGTTTACGGAGATGGTGGTCAAGCTCAGTGGGCAGTGGTCTTCTGATGTGGAAAAAATGATGGGAGGAGAGCCTCGGGATGTTTCCGGGAATGTGGTTGAGCATACGCTGAACAACGGGGAAGCTGCTGATGCCTGAGGAGCCGGTGTTCCATACTGAAGGTACAAAAACGCAATCATTCGATCTGAAACCGGAAGGCGGGACAGAAGAAAAGGTTGTTGCGTTTGATGCCTATCGCCCGTCTGCAACAGGCAGGGTGGCAGCAGGGGCTGTGCACACGGAAAAAGAGATGGAGCAGCTTCGTTCGCTGTTGCTTCAGGGTGAGATGGATAGGATCCGGGATCTGGAATATCGTCTGGATGATTACACGACCAAGGCACATGAGGTCAGCGATGTGATTGCCGAGGCGGTGGTGATGCGTTCGGGCAGGGATACGATGCTGACAAAGGCGTTTGAGCCGATTGTGGAAACGTCTCTCAGGGAATCACTGAAAAAAAATCCTGCTGAATTTATTAATGTTTTCTTTCCGCTGATTGGTTCGACGATCCGTCGTTCCATTACGGAATCGTTTTCTAGCATGTTGGGTAGCTTCAGCAAGAATCTGGAGCAGTCGTTTTCGCTGAGGGGGATCAAGTGGCGTCTGGAGGCATGGCGCGCCGGAAAATCGTTCAGCGAGGTTGTCATGCTCAATACCCTGGTGTACAGGGTGGATCAGGTTTTCCTGATTCATAGCGAAACCGGGCTGGTTTTATCGCATGTGGTCAATGAGGGGGTCGCCAGTCGGGATGCCGAAATGGTGTCCGGCATGTTGACGGCTATTCAGGATTTTGCGCGTGACTGTTTTAATAATGAGGGGGATAACAGTGCACTCAGTTCGCTGAAGATGGATGAGTACACGATTTATCTTGTGCAAAGCCCACAGGCGTATCTGGCCTGTGTGGTCCGGGGAACGCCACCAGCGCACTTCCTTGATCGCCTGAATGAAAATCTGGAGCTGAGCTTGGCCGAATGTGCCGGTTTCTTTGACGGCTTCAAAGGGGATGCAGCGCCTTTCCAGGCAGCAAAAAAATACCTGAATGACTGTCTCTCGCAGAAGTTTGTTGATGATGACAAGCCAGTGCCGAAGTGGGCAAAGTGGTCCTCTATCGGGGTGGCCTGCCTTCTGGTTATTCTTCTTTTTTCCAAGTGGTATCACTCTTACCGTATGGAAAGTGCTGTGGATCTTTTGCGAAAAGAGCCGGGACTTCTTGTGGTGGATGTGAAAGACCACTGGGGGTTCAGCCCGTGGAGGGTGGTGTGCCTGCAGGATGAGCTGGCGCGTCCGTTGGTACAGGTTCTGGGTGAGGAGGGTTATGATCCGGATGATGTTGATGTTCACAGCATTCCCTTCATTTCGCATGAGCCTGATGTAATCCGGCTACGAGTTACCAAGAAAATCCTGCCGCCTGAAGGGGTTGAGGTGGGGTATAAGGATGGGGTACTCTCTCTGTCGGGAACGGCTGATATGAATTGGATTCTCGAGGCGCGGCAGACGGCGATGGCAACGCCTGGCGTACTTAGTGTGGATACGTCCGCGCTTCATGATCCCCGTGCTGCCGAGTTGACGGCGCTGGTCAGTGCGATCGAAACGGCGATGGTGCGTTTCCCCATAGGAAGTGATATTCCTATTGCCGGAGACCAGCCAGCGTTTGACCAGTTAATATCCGATCTGGTAGCACTGGACAAGTTGGCTCGGCAAATGGGCCTTTCTGTCAACCTGACGATTTATGGCCAAGCGGATGCAACAGGTTCTGACCGGCGGAATTACGAAATTAGCCAAGCGCGGGCGCGAACGATTGCATCAAGGCTGTATGCGAAGCAGGTCAGTATTTCCATTGTGATTTATGCGATTGGTGCCGATCTTTCCCGCCACTACCGCGAGAAAAGGGTCGCTAGGGAAAACCAAGATAAACGGAAGATTGATCTGGAAGTGCGTCTTGTTAGAATGGCAGATGTGGATCAGTTACCTGTTATCCGGAAATAAAGTCGTAATTATTTGCAACAAGGTGTTGTTTGAAATATAAGCTTGCATTATAGTCATAGAAAATTAAATTGATTTCCACTGAGCAAGAAAAGTGCTTTTCTGGTGTGTTTCATCTGTAGGTGTGGGTTAACATAAACCGTTTTTTCTTTGTATTGCTCCAAGACAAAATGCTAAGTAAAAAAGTTTGCATGCTGGGCTCATTTTCTGTCGGCAAGACGTCTCTTGTTGAAAGGTTTGTCCATTCTATTTTTTCTGACAGATACCTTTCTACGGTTGGTGTCAAGATCAGCAAAAAAGCCGTGAATATCGATAATACCGAGATGTCCCTTGTTTTGTGGGACATGGAAGGGAAAGACGATTATGCTGATATCAATATGTCCCATCTTCGCGGTTTGATGGGATTTTTTGTTGTGGCTGACCTGACTCGTCTTGATTCGTTTGAGGCGGCACTCGTGATCAGGCGTGCTGTCCTTGATCTGTTGGGTGAAGATACGCCGCATATGCTGCTCTTGAACAAAAGTGATCGCCCGACATGGGAGGTGGATGAGGAGCGTATTGAAGCGGCAAAAGCCTCTGGTATCAAGGTGCTGCGTACCAGTGCCCGAACGGGAATGGCAGTTAATGAGGCGTTTGAATCGCTGGCAAAAGACATGCTGATGAAGGCGTAAATGAACGATCTAGATTTTATTTGTTCGATTCTCAGTGAGATCGACGTTGTTATACTGAAACGGCTGAGCCCAGGGAAGTACTCACTGCTTGGTCAGATTCCTGCTTTTTATTACGAACTGTATCCGATGGATGAAGACGGGCCATGTGCAGAGCCTTGGAAGTATTCGGATATGCTGGCTTTTTTCCTTGAGGATGCAGAAATGTTTTTTGCCCGGGGTGAACTGGGAGAGTATTCTTCCAGCATCTGGCAGGAGGCAGGGATCGGGAATGACCAAGCGCTGTTTGCGCAGGCAATTATCACCCCCAGCGGCGCAGCGATTGTTTTGCGCCTTTTCCACGAGGAATATATCGAACGGGTCAAAATTTTGCAAAAGGCGCGGGAAAACCTGCTTGAAAGAAAAAAACTCAAGCGCGATCTGGAGCTGTACAAGAAAATTTCCCGTTATGATGCGTTGACTTCCCTTTTCAATCAGGCCACTTTTTCGGAGATTCTGCAGGCAGAGACCATGAATGCCAGAAATACGGGATCAAACCTGTCGCTTCTGATGATGGATATTGACAATTTCAAGCTGGTCAATGACACGTATGGTCATCTGGCGGGGGATGCTGTGCTGGCTGCCCTCGGGAAAATCCTGCAGTCGCATCTGCGTACCGGGGATATTGCCGCCCGGTATGGCGGGGAAGAGTTTGTTGTGCTGGCAACCAATACCTCACGTGATCAGGCTTTCCGTATGGCTGAAAATCTGCGGAAGCGAATTGAGGATTTCGATTTTCCCCATACTGGACGCACAACGGTGAGTGTTGGCTGTACCGCTTATCTTGCACCTGAAAATATCCGGGATTTTTTGCAGCGCGCCGACTTTGCGCTGTATGATGCCAAGCGCGACGGCAAAAACAATACCAAGATGCGCTAGGATATGGATTACAGGAGAACAGGGAAAGGGCGGATCATCCGCCCTTTTTTGCTGTTGTCGCCTTGTTGCCGGTTTTTGTGTCGGAAAACCCTGTGGAAAAGGGGCGATGGTGAGGGGGAAAGCAGTATAATGCCAACTTGGCAAGTTGTGCCGGATGGCGGGTGAATGTGCGGGGGTATGCCGACGCGACAATGGCAGGTAACAGAAGCTGAGGGTAAATGCAGATGAATATGGGATGGTTTGAGCATAAGGGCTGGAAAAACAGAGCGGCGGCTTTTCTTGCTGCAGCTTTTTTCATGGCTTTTTCCGGTGCCGTACAGGCAGTAGTGGGGGATTTTGAGGAAGGTACCCGTGCTTATGCCAGTGGGGATTATGACAAGGCCTTTTCTTTCACGATGCGCGCGGCCGAAGACGGGGATGCACGCGCTCAGACAGCGATTGGCCTGATGTATGAACTGGGCAAGGGTGTCCGGCGCAGCAGCAGAGATGCCGTACACTGGTATGGCGAAGCGGCAAAGCAACAGTTCCCGATGGCACTTTTCAAGATGGGTGAGATGCATGAATATGGCATCGGTGTTGTGAGAAGCGATGAGGAGGCTCTTTCATGGTATCGCAAGGCGGCTAATGAAAATTATGGCGATACCTCGTATATCGTCGGCAGTTGGTATCGTGCTGGCAGAGGAACCAGAAAGGATGATTCGCTGGCTGCGCGCTGGCTGGAAAAGGCGGCAAAAAAAGGCCATATCCAGGCACAGAAAATGTTGGGTGAGATGCATATGAAGGGGCAGGGTGTCGTGAAGAGCGATGATGTCGCTGCCAAATGGTATCTGAAAGCGGCAGGGCAGGGTGATGCGGAATCGCAGTATACGATGGGGCTGCTGTATGTTTTCGGGCGCGGTGTGTATCAGGATGCTGAAGACTCCATAAAGATGTTTGAAAAGGCGGCGGCGCAGGGGTATGACGCGGCCTATTACGAGCTAGGCATCATGAATCTTTCCGGTGAGGGAAAATGGATAAAAAGCCCGGTTCGCGCGTATGAATGGCTGAAAAAATCGGCGGGTGCAGGTGATGACAAAGGGATGTATGCGTTGGGAACAATGTACCACCGAGGGTATGACGGGGTAGTGGCAAAAAATGATGCCGAAGCAGCGCGCTGGTATGCGGCGGCAGCAGAAAAGGGAAATGCCGCAGCTGCCTCAGAACTGGGGATGATGTATATCCGTGGTGAGGGGGTGCAATCTGATATCCAGCAGGCAATTGTATGGACGCAGAAGGCGGCCATGCAGGGTGATGTGGCAGCCCAGTTCAATCTGGCGGTGCTTTATAGCAAAAACGGGGATGATGCAGCTGCCGCTGAGTGGTTCAGAAAGGCTGCCGAGCAGGGGCATGCTGTAGCGCAGTACAATCTGGGCTGGCTGTATGGTAACGGGCAGGGCGTTCCTTTTTCTGCCAACCGGACGTTCTTCTGGTTTGAAAAGGCTGCCCGTCAGGGCAATGTGGATGCCCAGTATTCACTTGGCTCACTGCACGAGGAAGGCTGGAATGTTCCGGCAGACAGGGAAAAGGCGATTGAGTGGTACAAACTGGCCGCCGCACAGGGTGATGCAAAGGCGAGGGAACGCCTTGATGCCTTGGCTGGACGCGCATCAGGCAGCGCGGGTTCCGGTGCTTCGCTCAAGGCACCGGATTTTATGAGGTGATTGTCCAGTAATGTCGGGGTACGGAAAAAAACGAATGGAAAACCGCCTTTTCAGGAATCAGGTAGTTGGCTGGTTGATTGGCATGGTTATAGTGGTGCTGGCTTTCAGTGTTGCCGGACATGCTCGGGCGGATGATTTTTCGGATGGTGCGACGTTTTTCCGCAACGGGCAGTATGAGCAGGCTTTTGATGCGTATATGCGTATGGCAGCAGTTGGACATGCCGGTGCGCAGAATAATGTCGGCAATATGTATGCCGAAGGGTTGGGTGTGAAACGAGATGAAAAGAAAGCCCTCATTTGGTTCAGAAAATCTGCTGATCAGGATTTTGTGCTTGCTCAGCGGAACATGGGCAGGATGTTTCACGACGGGCGTGGCACAAAAAGGAATGAGGCTGCTGCGCTGGTCTGGTTCAAAAAAGCCGGTGCGCAGGGTGATCCGCTATCGCAATTCATGGTTGGGCGTCTGACC
>JGI994J12354_10004914_pt1 | contig 11785 bp, 10 predicted proteins | sample IntmicLarv3ML3BL_FD_12354 | JGI IMG/M metagenome (IMG submission 12354) | reverse complement strand
GTCGTTGCCTGTGCGCGGACGCAGGGGCTTGCCGTCCGGACCAAGCCGCTGCGGTAAGGGTTTGCCATCCGGGCCGAGGCGCGGGGGCAGGGGTTTGCCGTCCGGGCCTGTGCGCGGACGCAAGGGCTTACCGTCCGGGCCAAGCCGCGGCGGCAAGGGTTTGCCATCCGGGCCGAGGCGCGGGCGCAAGGGCTTGCCATCCGGGCCAAGCCGCACAGGCTTCTGCTCCTCCGGCATTTTTTGCGCGGGTGTGGGCGTGGGTTTTGGCGCATTCGCCGCAGGATCAGCCTTGGTTTTACCCTTGCCGAACTGCTCCAGCACTTTGCTCACATCGCTCTCCTCGAGAGAGCTGGAATGGCTCTTTCCCGATACGCCAAGCGCCGAGAGTTTGTCAATAACTTCCTTATTTGAAACATTCAATTCCTTTGCAACATCATATACTCGCATTTTGGGCATGTGTCCACCTCCGGTTATTCCCCGTGTTCTATATCAGTAACGGCTATCGTTTTCAGCATCTCCTCTATTCTCCCGGCAAAGCCTTCGTCCGCCACCGCCAGCGTTGCGCGGTTTGTTTTTCCAATGGCCTTGCTCAAGGCATCTCTATCAAACAAAGTATAGCACGGCACTTTATAATAGAAGGATTTGTTGACGAATTTCTTTTTTGTATTGTTAGACGCATCCGTCGAAATGAGAACAAGCGCTGCCGTGCCGTTTTGCAGGGCTTTCTCACACGCGGCCTCACCGGAGACAAGCTTTTGCGCCTTCTGGCACAGGCCGAGCAGCGATAGAAGCTTTTGTTCAACTGTCACGCTTTGCCAGCTCCTCTCGCAGTGAATCGTAAACATCCTTGGGAACAGCACATTTGAAGGAGCGTTCCAGTCCCTTCGACTTGGCGGCCTTTTCCAGACAGGCTTGCTCCGGGCATATGTACGCGCCGCGGCCGGCCTTCTTGCCTGTGAAATCAAGCGAAATGGTCGCCTGTCCGCCGTTTGCTTCATCCAAATGGTGTACAACGCGGATAAGCTCCTTTTTGGATTTCATTTCCTGACAGCCCGTGCATTTCCGCAGGGGTGTTTTGCGAGGCTTTACACTCACTTGATTCACCTCTTTCCCTTACTCAGTCATGTCAGGCGCGGTTTCGTCTTCGCCTTCTTCGTAATATTCCTCGTCCGGGATGAAGTTGCCTTCCTCGTCGTAATACCCACCGATTTCATCTTCGTAGTACTCACTGTATTCATCGTCGTCGTACACGTCGCTGTATTCGGAGTATTCGATTTCCTCTTCCGCAGATGCGGCAGGGGTGTCGATTGCCACAGGTTCTTCTGCCGCCGGTTCTTCGACCGGTGTCTCCGCAGGCGCTTCTGCTGTTTCCGATTCCATCGCTGCTTGTGCCTCGGCGAGGGCGCGCTTTTCATTTGCGGTTTCCTCAGCAGCGGCGGCCAGTGCGGCCAGCAGACTTGGCGCTTCGGGGAAGCGGCCGTCAATCATATAATCCTCGTCGGACACAAAATCGGTCGCGCGTGCCTGGGATTCGCTCTTGATGTCGATACGGAAGCCTGTCAGCTTTGCCGCCAAACGGGCGTTTTGCCCTTCTTTACCGATGGCGAGAGAGAGCTGGTGGTCGGGTACGACGATTTTCGCACTGCGTTCCTCCGGGGAGACGACGACAGCCATGACCTTGCTGGGGCTGAGCGCCGCGGCGATGAACTTGCGCGGGTCTTCGCTCCAGGTCACGATGTCAATCTTCTCACCGTTGAGTTCGTTCACAATCACGTTTACACGCTGACCGTTTGTGCCGACACATGCGCCCACGGGATCAACCTCGGGATGCTTGGAATGCACGGCAAGCTTGGAACGGGAACCGGCCTCACGGGAGATGGACTTAATCTCCACCGTGCCGTCGTAAACCTCCGGCACCTCCTGCTCAAACAGGCGCTTCACAAGTTCCGGATGCGTGCGGGAGACAGAAATCTGTGGGCCCTTCGGCGTTTCCTTTACCTCGAGGACATAGACCTTGAGCCGCTCGTTAAAGCGGTATTCCTCCCCGGGGATTTGCTCATTCGGCATGAGGACAAGCTCGTTCTTGCCCAGCGTGATGATGACATTCCGCCGGTCGCGCCGCTGCACGATACCCGTGACGATTTCCTTTTCCTTGCCCTTGTATTCCTTATAAATGATGGAGCGCTCCGCCTCGCGGAACTTTTGCACGACGACCTGCTTCGCTGTCTGCGCGGAGATGCGCCCGAAATCACGCGGGGTAACGACAATGTCCACAATGTCGTCAAGCTGATAGTTCACACTGATTTTCCGCGCGTTCTCCAATGAAATCTCGAGCATCGAATCCTCCGGCGTCTCGACGACCGTTTTCTGCGCGAAGACTTGCACCTGTCCCGTTTCGCGGTTCATGTTTACCTTGATGTTCTGGGATGTGCCGAAGTTCTTCTTACATGCGGTAATCAGGGACGTTTCGATGGCCTCAAAGATGATTTCCTTGTCGATACCCTTTTCACGTTCTATCTGGTTCAGGGCATCAATCAATTCGGCGTTTGCGTCCATGTTTCTCTTTACCTCCTCATATGCGTATTCAAATTGCCTTTACAAATAAGCGAGAGTGGGCTCACACCCACTCTCACGACGTCAACTATTCACATAACATATGGATTATATCACAACCGGCAGGGAATAGCAAGGAAAAGTTTCCGGGATTTATGCATTTCCCGTATGGCCGAAGCCGCCCGCACCGCGTTCCGTTGCGTCAAGGGTGTCCACCGGCATAAAATCCGCACGGGTGAAGGTCGCAACCACCATCTGCGCCACGCGTTCCCCACGCTTGACGATGTACGGCGTGGACGACAGGCAGGTCATAATCAACTTGATTTCCCCGCGGTAATCGGGGTCAATCGTGCCGGGCGTATTCACCAAGGTTACGCCATGCTTGAGCGCAAGGCCGCTCCGGGGACGGATTTGTGCTTCGTACCCGTCCGGCAGGGCGATACAGATACCCGTCGGTACAAGGGCGATTTCCCCCATGCGGAGGACGATATCATCCGTCACATGCGCATACAGGTCAAGGCCCGCTGCACCCGCGCTCATATACTGCGGCAGAGGAAGGTCAAGCGCATCGGGCGTTTGCATGATTTCAAAGCGATTGGACATAGCGCACCAGCTCCTTCGCGTCGATACCCTTCGTGCCGCCTGCGGCGGAAAGGGATAATTGGTCAAGGCGGAAAATTTGCTTTGCCAAGGCGAGAACCCTGTCAAGCGTTACATTGTCGATTTTGGCAATCAGCTCATCCGGGGAGAGGATACGGTTCAACATCAGTGTGGAGCGGCCGATGCTGCCCATGCGCCCGGAGGAACTCTCCAGGCTCAGGAGGTAGCTGCTTTTCAATTGCTCCTTCGTATGTTCGACCTCCGCAGCCGTGATTTGCCCTGCTGTCAGACGGATGATTTCCGTATGGATAAGAGAAAGCGCTGCTTTTACCTGCGCAGGGTTCAATGCGGCATAAATATTGAACAAGCCCGCGTCGCGGAATGCCTCGTGTGAGGAATAGATGGAGTATACCAGGCCGCTGTCCTCACGGAGGGCTTGGAACAAGCGGGAACTCATGCCGCCGCCGAGGTACGTGTTCAACACGGCAAGGGTATAGCTTTCCTCTGTGTCCACCGGCAGGCCGGGGAAGCCGAGGCAGAGGTGGAGCTGCTCCACATCCTTTGCTGCCGCTACCGCATCCGAACGATAGACGGTAGGTGATGGCGCTTCGGGCGCGTTTGCGAGAGCGGGGAATTGCGAAAAGGTATTCTCCAGCAATGCCAGCGTCTTGTCACGGTCAAAATTGCCTGCAATGGCGAGGACGGTGCGCTCCGGCCGGTAGTATGCGGCCATGAAATCTAAAAATGTCGCCTGCGTGAACGCCGCAATGGATTCTGCTGTACCTTGTATCGGCAGACCCAGAGCGGAATCCCGCCAGATAGCGGTTTGCAAGCCGTCATGCGCGATGTCCTCCGGCGTGTCCTCGTACATGGCGATTTCTTCCAGAATGACGCCGCGCTCCCGCTCAATTTCCATAGGGTTAAACGCCGAATGGAAAAACATATCGGAGAGCACATCCACGGCCTTCTCCAGATGTGTGTCCAGTACGCGTGCGTGGAAGCAGGTGCATTCCTTCGTGGTGTAGGCGTTCAATTGCCCGCCGATGGCGTCCATCTCGTCTGCAATCTGCTTCGCAGTGCGCCGCGATGTGCCTTTGAAGAGCATATGCTCGATAAAATGCGAGATGCCGTTCGTCTCCGCCGTCTCGTTGCGTGAGCCGTTTTCCACCCATATGCCGAAGGTGACAGAGCGGACGAAGGGCATGGTTTCCAGCGCGACACGCACGCCGTTGGGGAAGGTTACGATTTCAAACATAGGTCACTCCTTTTATCGGTTATAGCACCATGATTTTTGATGTAATTTGATTACGCGCCCAACAATACAATGACATAATAGAAAGACAAACAGGTAGCCGCAGCATGTATCAAGAAACCAATCAAGCCTTCCAGCCAATTAATTTTTCGCAAAACAAGCAGCAAGATTATAAGCAGCACCACAAACGGAATGGCATAAAGTGACAAAAGACTGCCGCGAGACAACTCCGCCGCTAAAGGATACACAACATCATACCGCTCACTACTTAGCCACCCCGCAAAAGAAATGGCAAATAACAGTTTTGAAATACCGATAACTAAAAATGTGAGCGCAGGCATAACAAGTACTCCTTGAAACCAGCGGTTTTTCCATCTGATTTTCCGCACGCATACATCCCTCCGGTTACGTCCGTTTTTAGTGTTGATTGCATATCCATTCCGCGAACGCCCGCACATGTGTTTCGTCCGTCCCGCAGCATCCGCCGATGATTTTGAGCGGGAAGGCCGCATCAAGGGCTTGCATTTCACGCAGCAAATCCGGCGGATGCGAGGTGACGGTGGCGGATGGTTTGTCCAATTCTGTCGGCGAAGCATACGCGGCATTGGCCTGAATGCCCTTGAAGCGCTCGTATATCACAGCGGTATTAGCCCGTCGCAGGGCATGCAGGACAGTTTTGGGATGCACGCAATTCGCCATGTAGCACAGAGGCCTCCGGCTGACCGCGCCGTCAATGTTGCGGATGGCCGCGTCTATGGACGTGCCGTCAGGGAGCGTGCCGTCCTCACGCGTCATGAAGCTGAACAGATACGGAAATGTGCTTTGACCGATGGCCTGCGTCATGCCGAGGGATTCCGGCAGCGTCGTCATCAATGAGGCCATGATGCAATCAACGCCGGCATTTTCAAATTCCGCGACCTGCCATGCATGGAAGGCGGTCGCCTCCACTGCCGGCAGGCTGTCCGCGCCCGTGTATCCGTCGCCCTTGCCGCCGATGTAACCGCCGATATACGTCTCGCATGTGTAGTCCGCTGCGATTTCGCGCAGAAATGCGGCATAGTCGCGTATGACACTATGGCTTTTGTATGCGGAGGCTGCCATCCTGTCCCGGTTGGCGCGGCGTGTGTTTGTGAAGAGAAGAATCGGCAGGTTATAATCCTGTGCCACTTGCAAGTATTCACCGTAAATGGTGCGTAATGCCTGCCGACCTTCCGCACTGTACACAAGGGCGGCGTATTGGATATGCGCATCAGGGGAAAGGCCGAATTCGTTTTTCAATCGCAGTCCGACGGAACCCTCTGTCAAGATACGCGGGTGATTGGCATAACACGATACAAATGATTCTGAGGACATTTGGTTTCGTCTCCTTCTTGCAGTTTGCCTTACCGCTTTCGGATAGACACCCAGCGCTCAAAGCGCTGCCGTTAGCCGTGTTGCTTTCCTTTTCAATTTGTGTGATAAAATCGTCGTCGTCGCCGTCGAACCGCACGTAGCCGTCCGGCGACATTCGTGCGTGTCGGCTTGCTCAAAGCCAAATAAAATAGAATTCGTAAAGTGTGGCCTGGAAGGTTGCGATTTTATTTATGCCATTGCGCTCCCCTTTTTTATACCTGTAATACTAATGCATGGATTAAGTGTAGTATGTGCCAAAAAGGCGCAATGTATTTGCATACACCGCGCCTTTATATCTACTGATGGTTTTACGCGTTCTTTTCGTCCTGGAGGACGGCCTTGCGGGAGAAGTTCAGGCGGCCGCGGTCGTCCACTTCCATGAGCTTGACCTTGACTTCGTCGCCAACCTTGACGACATCGTCTACCTTCGCCACGCGGTCGAGCGCGAGTTTGGAGATATGGACAAGCCCTTCCTTCTCCGGTGCGATTTCGACAAAGCAGCCGATTTCAATGATGCGTGTGACGACACCTGTGTACACCTTGCCAACTTCAAGCGGCATGGCGATGATGGTAATCATATCCACGGCCTTTTTGATGCTCTCAGAGGTCATAGACGCGATGAAGATGCGGCCGTCGTCCTCGGTATCAATCTTGGTGACGCCTGTTTCCTCGATGATGCGGTTGATGACTTTGCCACGGGAACCGATGACTTCGCCCAGCTTCTCCGGGTCAATCTGCACCATGGCGATTTTCGGCGCGTACTTCGAGATTTCCTCGCGGGGCTTCTCGATGGCGTTTTTCATAACGCCATTGAGGATGAAGAGGCGCGACTTGCGCGTATCTTCCAGTGCGGCCTTGATGATTTCCGGCGTGAGGCCGTTAATCTTGATATCCATCTGGATGGCGGTGATGCCGTCCTCGGTACCGGCGACTTTGAAGTCCATGTCGCCGAAGAAATCTTCCAGACCCTGTATATCGGTCAAGAGGATGAAATCGTCGTCGCTGTCGCCGGTGACAAGACCGACGGAAATGCCCGCGACGGGCTTTTTAATCGGTACGCCTGCCGCCATGAGCGACAATGTGCTTGCGCAAACGCTACCCTGCGAGGTGGAGCCGTTGGAGCTGACGACCTCGGACACGAGGCGGAAGCAGTACGGGAAATCCTCTTCGGACGGGAGTACGGGCAGCAGTGCGCGTTCCGCCAAAGCGCCATGGCCGATTTCGCGGCGGCCGGGACCTCTGGACGGGCGTGTCTCGCCGACGGAAAAGCTCGGGAAGTTATAGTGGTGCATGTAACGCTTTGTCTCCTCGGCTTCGTCGAGGCCGTCGAGGCGCTGTACCTCGCCCATGGTGCCAAGTGTCGTCACGGTCATGACCTGTGTCTGGCCGCGGCGGAACAATGCGGAGCCATGTGTGCGCGGCAGGATGTCCACATCGGCTTGAAGCTCGCGGATTTCATCCAGCTTGCGCCCGTCGGGACGCTTGTGGTCGCGGAGAATCATGCGGCGGACGGTTTCCTTTTCATACTTATAAATTGCCTCGCCGACGAGAGCGGCCATTTCTGCACGCTGTTCTTCGGGGAAGGTCGGAATCACATTCTCTGTAACGTCATCTTCGATGAGGCGAATCTGCTCGTCACGCTTCTGCTTTTCGTCAAAGAATACAGCCGCTTCCATACGGGCAGCGGGAACAAGCTCGCGAATCTTCGAAGCCAATTCCGCCGGAATCACATGCTCTTCGTAGACGCGCTTTTCTTTCGCTTCCTTCGCGACGATGGTGTCGATGAACTTGACAATCTCGACGTTCTGCTCATGCGCAAGCATGATGCCTTCGAACATGACTTCTTCTGAAATCTCATTCGCGCCGGCTTCAATCATCATGACCTTTTCACGCGTGGAGGCGACCGTCAGCGCAAGCTGCGAAACGGAACGCTGTGCGGCGTTCGGGTTGATGACAAATTCACCATTCACATACCCGACATTGACCGCGGCCGTGGGGCCTGCAAACGGTGCGTCGGAGATGGACAGCGCGATGGACGCGCCAATCATGGCAGCCACTTCGCTGGAGCAGTCCTGGTCCACGCACCAAACCGTTGCGACGACGCTCACGTCATTGCGGAAGTTGGACGGGAAGAGGGGGCGGATGGGCCGGTCAATCAAACGGGATGTCAAAATGGCATGCTCCGTCGGTCTNCCCTCGCGCTTGATAAAACCGCCGGGAATTTTGCCGACGGAATAAAGGCGCTCTTCATAATCAATGCTGAGCGGGAAAAAGTCAATTCCCGCGCGCGGCCGTTCCGAAACCGTCGCCGCGACAAGCACAGCAGTGTCGCCATAGCGCACCAGCGCCGCGCCGCCTGCCAATTCCGCCACGCGTCCGATTTCAACGGAGAGCGGACGTCCTGCCAAATCCATGGAATACGTTCTGTACATAATTTACCCCTTTCGTGTACCCGCGCACCGCGCGGGCTGGCCGTTCACAAGCGACCCCATAGTCAACATCAACAGCAACAAATGCATTTACGTAAAAATACTTGCCGCCCGATACGCAAAAGCGCATCAGGCGACGAGTTTGTGAATTCGATTACTTTCTCAACCCAAGCTCCGCAATCAAGGAACGATATCCCTCGATGTCAGTCTTCTTGATATAATTCAAGAGACCTTTGCGCTGGCCGACCATCATAAGCAGGCCGCGGCGGGAATGGTGATCCTTCTTGTGCTCTTTCAAGTGGTCTGTCAAGAGGTTGATACGCGCGGTCAACAGCGCGACCTGTACCTCGGGGGAGCCGGTGTCTTTCTCGTTCCGNCCGAACTTGTTAATAACGGCTTGTTTGTCAATCATGTTTGTTTCCTCCTGTAAATAGAATAGTATTGCATCCCCATATGCCGCAGAAAAGGATGGAGAACCCTGTTTCCGCGCATCGGTTCCCAATGCAACATACATCATAACACACAAGTCTTGCAATTACAAGCACAAAATTGCGGAATTTACACATAGAATACAATACGGATTCTTTATAATAGGAAGGAAGATGATGAATGAGGACAAACAGGCATGACGAAATCCGTACGATGCGCATATCAAACGGGGGCGAGGGATTGTTGCAGGCGGGTGTGTTCGACATCAATATCGGGCGACCGGTGGAGGGCGCGGAGGTAGAGGTGTACGGGCAGAATGCGGATGGGAGCCTGTCCGCCGTGGAGCGGCTTGTCTGCGACGCGTCCGGACAAACGGCGGCGGCCGATGTATCCGCGCCGCCGATGGAGTATTCTATGTCGCCCGATTTCCCGCAGCCATACAGCGAGTACACCATCCGCGTCCGTGCGGAGGGGTTTATGCCGTTGTGGGTGGAGGGGATACAGGTTTTCGACCGGCAGACGGCGTTGCAAAACGCATACCTCCGCCCGGCAAACGGTACAGAGGAGGAACGGCGGATTGACATTTTGCCGCACACCCTTTGGGGCGATTACCCGCCGAAACAGCCCGAAGATGAAGTCAAACCGCTGAACCCGCCGACGGGCTTCGTCGTGCTTGATCAGCCGGTCGTGCCGGAAACAATCGTCGTCCACGACGGCACGCTGAGCAATACCTCTGCGCCAAATTACTATGTACCGTTCAAGGATTACATCAAAAACGTCGCTTCCAGCGAAATCTATTCTACCTGGCCGGACGCGACGATACGTTCCAATGTCCTTGCCATCATATCCTTTACGCTGAACCGCGTGTTCACGGAATGGTACCGCAACAAGGGCTATAATTTTACCATAACAAGCTCCACGGCGTACGACCACGCGTTTTTCTACGGGCGCAACATTTTTGCCAACATCTCGCAGGTTGTGGATGAAATGTTCACGACATACATCACACGACCGGGGATTCGGCAGCCATTGTTGGCGCAGTACTGTGACGGGCGGCAGTCGAGTTGCCCGAACTGGATGACACAATGGGGTTCGAAAGCCTTAGGCGACCAAGGGTACACAGCGACGCAGATTTTACGGCATTATTATGGAAGCGAAGTGTATCTGTCGCAAGCGGTGAAGGTGGCGGGTATTCTCGCAAGCTTCCCGAATGTGAACTTACAGGTCGGCTCCCGCGGGGATGACGTGCGGAAGATACAGGAGCAGTTGAACGCCGTCGCCAACAACTATCCCGCCATTCCGAAAATCCGTGTGGACGGTATTTTCGGCGCAGAGACCGATGCGAGTGTGAAAAAATTCCAAGAGGTGTTCCGTCTGCCCGCATCGGGGATTGTGGATTTCCCGACATGGTACCGCATTTCGGATATCTATGTCGCGGTGACGCGCATGGCGGAGTTGCGGTAGCATTTCATGTGTGGATTGTAACAAGGTTATGCAAAAACTACGAAAGAAATCAAATTGAGCTATACGTGTAATCAATCTGTTATTCTTGTCTGGTATACTTCATATAAGGCTTGTGACAAATGAGCCCACAAAAGAGGAAACACGAAATACGCAAGATAAAGCCGCCGGATTCGACGGTACACACACAAAAGATAAAACTTAGAAATGTACGCACCAAAAAGCAGGCGCGGCTATAAGCTGCTCCTGCTTTTTGATGGGGTATGAGAGGGATAGTGCGGCACGGAAAGGCGCATTCGACACGACTTGACAAAATAGTTGCAAAAGCATAACAAGTGAAATCAAACTGTATTGCAAATGTAATCAGATTGTTATATTCGTCTGCTATACTGATGGTGACAGCTTGTGGAATCTGCTTGTTCATACTGGGAACCGGTCAAGTTTAAGGGGAGGCGTTTGCAGGTACACGGGGAAAACCAATATGCAAAACAGGGTGAAATCGGATTGAAGCATTCTTGCAATCGAAATGACAGTCTGAATTGTTATACTGGAGGAGCAGCTTGCGCAAAACACAAAAGAAGCAACACAACACACAAAAGATGATATTGACCCGAGACGACAACTTAGTGGGCGCATAAAAAATCTATTTATTTAGAGGAAGGAAGGGAATCACGATGAATCAGATGAAATCAAAATGGTTATCAAAAGCGGTATCGTTGCTGCTGGCGGTTGTGATGACAATCGGCAACATCGCGCTGGTGACAGCGGATGAGACTGAACCTGTGGCAGTGGAAAACGTCACAGTTGGCGGCATCCTTACAACAGGGAAAGAGACGGGGCAAGCAAACGGCCTTGCATCCCGGTACGACGCGGCCAGCGCAGACAAGAAGCCGGTAGCATTCGGTAATAGTGCGGAAGGCGCACGAGGCTCTGTCGGTATCGACAAGTGGATTTCGGACTTTGAAACCGATACCGGTATCGCGACCGTGAATTTGAAGGTACAGGGTTCGGTACTTACGCCTCCGGCGGAGCCTGTGGCTGTGCTGTTGATTATCGACAGATCGGGTAGTATGAAAGATCCGGTCGGTGGCAAGGTGAAGATGGATTCGGCGATTACNGCTGCCGAAACATTGGTAAACACTGTGCTGGGTACTGGTGGGCATCCGAACAGCGTAATGGCAATGATTTCGTACAGNGNNGACGTAACTACAACCTATGCAAAATGGTATNGAAGCANCCAGAAAAGCACTTTGATTGGTAACAGTAGTTCCGGCATCAAGGGATTGAAAGCAAATGGCGGCACAAATTCGCAGCTTGCATTGAAGGCGGCAGGAGACTTTCTTGCTGTGAATACCAGCCTGTTTACGACGGCACTAGGTGCAACGCGTCCGGTTATCCTGCCGGAAAATCGAATTGTCATCTTCCTGACAGACGGTTTACCGACATTTTGTTATACGCCGACTTCTTTGATTAGTGTAAAACCCACAGATAGTCTAACCCTGGTTAATGGGACTTCGTACTTGAATGACTTCCAAACAGGCGGATATGATTATGATAAGCAAATTGGCAATGGTTCGAAAACAACGGCCAATCTGAATGCAAGCGTTGTTTACGAAGCGAAACGGTTGTACGACAGCGTGAACGGTGCGGTTCAGATTCATTCAATCGG
>JGI994J12354_10004913_pt1 | contig 11786 bp, 13 predicted proteins | sample IntmicLarv3ML3BL_FD_12354 | JGI IMG/M metagenome (IMG submission 12354) | reverse complement strand
TGGGCTTTCGCCGTCTGTTGTTCCATCATTTCTCCTCCTTATCTGCCGCTCTTGCCGCCGGAATGGCCGCGATAGGTGCGGGTGGGGGCGAACTCGCCCAGCTTGTGGCCAACCATATCCTCGGTCACGTAAACAGGAACATGCTTGCGTCCGTCATGGACGGCAAAGGTGTGTCCGACGAAGGACGGAAAAATGGTGGACGCTCTTGACCAGGTCTTGAGCACCTTCTTCTCGTTCTTCTCGTTCATCTCGTCTACCCGCTTAAGCAGCACCGGGGCGCAAAAGGGGCCTTTTTTCACACTTCTCGACATACTTTAACGCCTCCTTACTTCTTGTTTCTGCGGCGGACAATGAATTTGTCCGTCGGATTTTTAGCTTTACGCGTCTTGTAACCCAGAGCAGGCTTGCCCCAAGGTGTAACAGGACCGGGACGACCGATGGGGCTCTTGCCCTCACCACCGCCGTGCGGATGGTCGTTGGGGTTCATGACGCTGCCGCGAACGGTGGGTCTCCAACCCATGTGGCGCTTACGACCGGCCTTACCAATCTGGATGTTCTCGTGCTCAATGTTGCCAACCTGGCCGATGCAGGCTTTGCAGTTGAGGCGCACGATGCGCACCTCTCCGGAGGGCAGGCGGATTTGAGCGTCGCCGCTCTCCTTGGCCATGAGCTGTGCGGAGGTGCCTGCTGCGCGAACGAGCTGCGCACCCTTGCCGGGATAGAGCTCAATGTTGTGAATCTGCGTACCCAGCGGGATGTTGGCCAGCGGCATGCAATTGCCGGGCTTAATGTCGGCCTTCTCGCTGTTGAGAATCTGGTGGCCGGCCTTGAGCCCCACAGGAGCCAGAATGTAAGCCTTCTCGCCGTCCTCATACTGAATCAGAGCGATGTTGGCGCTCCGGTTCGGGTCGTACTCCAGACGCAGCACCGTTGCGGGCTGATCCCACTTGTTGCGCTTGAAGTCGATGATGCGGTACTTCTGCTTGTTACCGCCGCCGCGATGGCGCACGGTGATGCGGCCATAGCTGTTGCGGCCTGCATGCTTTTTGAGCGGCTCAGTTAGGGAGCGCTCGGGCTTTGCCTTTTTGTCGATGCCTTCAAAACCGGACACTGTCATATGACGGCGCGACGGCGTTGTCGGCTTAAAAGTCTTAACTGCCATTTGCGTTTACCTCCCTTTCTTAGACGATATTTTCGAAGAACTCGATGGTCTTGGACTCCTCAGTCAGCGTGACCATTGCCTTCTTCCAGCTCGGACGGCGACCCGCCGGATACCGACCGGTGCGCTTTTCCTTGCCCTGCATGTTGAGCGTGTTGACCTTCTGGACTTTTACGTCGAAAATCTCCTCAACTGCCTTCTTAATCTCAATCTTGTTTGCGTCCTTCGCTACCTCGAAGGTGTAGCAGCGCATCTCCGTGTTCGCCATGGAGCGCTCGGTGATGATGGGGCGCTTGATAATGTCATACGCTGTCTTCATGCGAACACCTCCTCAATCACGGAAAGGGCAGCCTTGGAAACGACGAGCTGCTTTGCATTGATAATGTCATAGACATTAATCAAGTTTGCAGTCGTGGTGAGCACGCCCGGAATGTTGTCGGCGCTCTTGACCACGTTCTCGTTGACCGCCTCGGTGACAACCAAAGCCTTGGTTGCGCCGATGGCTGCCAGGAAAGCAACCATGCCCTTGGTCTTAATTGCGTCGAGCTTGATGTCGTCAATGACAAGCAGGTTGCCGCTGGCAGCCTTGTCGGACAAGACGCTCTTGAGCGCCAGACGCTTGGCCTTCTTGTTGACGCTGTAGCTGTAATCTCTGGGCTTCGGCGCAAACACGACACCACCGTGTGTCCACTGGGGAGAACGTGTGCTGCCCTGNCGGGCGCGGCCTGTACCCTTTTGNCGCCACGGCTTTCTGCCGCCGCCGGAAACCTCTGCGCGGGTCAGCGCACTCTGTGTGCCCTGCCGGCGGTTGGCCAGATGNTTTTTTACCATCTCGTGAACCACTGCCTCGTTCGGCACAATACCGAAGATGGCATCGGAAAGGTCCACGGTACCGACTTGCTTGCCGGTCATATCCATTACGTTAGCTTGCATGTTGTGAACCCTCCTTCTTAAATATTCTTCACGCTGTTGCGCACGGTGACGATGCCGCCTCTGGGGCCGGGCACTGCGCCGCGCACGGCAATCAATCCAAGCTCGGCGTCAATCTTAACCACGTCAAGATTCAAAACCGTCACCTGCTCGTTGCCCATGTGGCCTGCGCCAATCTTGCCCTTGAAGATGCGGCTGGGGTCGGTACCCGAACCCATGGAGCCCGCATGGCGATGCACCGGGCCGCCGCCGTGGCTCATGGGCGTGCGGTGTGCGCCGTGGCGCTTGATAACACCTGCGAAGCCCTTACCCTTGGACGTGCCGGTCACGTCTACCCGGTCGCCTTCTGCGAAGGTCTCACAGGTCACCACGTCACCAACGTTCATCTCGCCGGCGCCTGCCAGCTTAAATTCCTTGAGGAAGCGGGGGCGTGCGTCTCCGGCTTTCTTTGCGTGACCCAGCTCCGGCTTGCTGAGCTTGCGGTCGGGCACCTCGTCGTAGCCCAGCTGCACGGCGACGTATCCGTCCTTCTCCTCCGTCTTTTTCTGAATGACGGTGCAGGGTCCGGCTTCGATTACTGTAACCGGGATAATCTTTCCGGCCTCGTCAAAGATTTGGCTCATGCCAATCTTGCGGCCGATGATGGCTTTCTCCATCCGTTTTTTCCTCCTATATTATAAGGTTATTGGTCCGCTGTGCGGACATGACCCACGTAGGGTTTCGGTTGGGTGAACTCCTAGAGCTCGATTTTGATGTTCACGCCTGCGGGCAAATCCAGATTCATCAGCGCCTCAACAGTGGAAGCGGCGGGGCGATGAATGTCGATCAGACGCTTGTGCGTGCGGCGCTCGAACTGCTCGCGGCTGTCCTTGTACTTGTGCACTGCGCGAAGGATGGTGATAATCTCTCTCTTCGTCGGCAGGGGCACGGGGCCGGACACGGTTGCGCCGGTGCGTTTAGCTGTCTCGACGATGCGTTCTGCGCTCTGGTCGATGAGCTGGTGGTCATATGCCTTGAGTCGAATGCGAATCATTTCTTTCTGTGCTGCCATTGGGTTTTCCTCCTTAAAAAACGTACCTTTTTTTCGTTGGTACGGTGAATGAATCTGTCCACTCTTTCGTGCGTATCATTTGCCCTCGTTTCAAAAGCCGGACAAAATCCGGCCTTAAACCCGTGAGCTCGTCATGATATGCGAGCATTTCGGTTCATTCAGCCGCCCGATTGCACAGGCTCTCGCCTGCCGGACATGCTCCACGGAAGTGACCAAACCGCAAGGGTTTGCAATCTCCCGCTTCCACGCACTGCGCCCTGCAAAGTCTGCGTTTTTGCGCACACTCCACCCGCCCCATAAGGACAGGCGCTTAAACATAATATTCTATTTCAGTCGGATTGTCAAGCTCTTTTTCGCCGAAAATCCTTGAATTTGCAAGGAAAATTACATTTCGGCAAAACGCACACAGGCATCCGCCGACACTTGCGCCTCTTCGTCACTTTTGACGAGAGTTTTATATTATAATGTGGCGCTGTAANAATTCGCGATATTTTCCTCTTGACATTATAAAACATTTGTTCTATAATTAGCTCATCAAACACAAAAAGGAGGGGTACCCGGTGGACTTGATGGAAAAGCTCAACATCCTGGCCGACAGCGCCAAATACGATGCCGCCTGCACCTCCTCCGGTGCCGCCCGTCCCTCGCCGAAGGGCGACAAGGTGCTCGGCAGCACCATCTCCGCCGGCTGCTGCCACTCCTTCTCCGCCGACGGCCGTTGCATCTCTCTGCTCAAGGTTTTGATGAGCAACGTGTGCATCTATGACTGCAAATACTGCCAGAGCCGCTGCTCCAACGACACGCCCCGCGCCGCCTTCACGCCCGACGAGCTCGCCGAGCTGACGATTGAGTTCTACCGCCGCAACTACATCGAGGGGCTCTTCCTCTCCAGCGCCGTCGTCAAGTCACCCGACCACACGATGGAGCTCATGATTGCCGCCCTGCGCAAAATCCGCTACGAGCACCACTTTTGGGGCTATATCCACGCCAAGGCCATCCCCGGCGCATCGCCGCTGCTGATTCAAGAACTGGGGCTGCTCGTCGACCGCATGTCCGTGAACATCGAGCTGCCCTCGGCGGCGAGTTTGAGCGTTCTTGCGCCGCAAAAACAAAAGCAAGCCATCCTCGCCCCTATGGCACAAATCAAAAGCGGCATCGAGCAGAGCGGCAAGGAACTGGCGCTCTATAAATCTGCCCCCCGCTTCGTCACCGGCGGGCAGGCCACGCAAATGATCATCGGCGCATCGCCGGAGCGCGACCACCAAATCATCCGTCTATCAGAGGGCTTGTATAAGCAATACGGCCTCAAGCGGGTGTTCTACTCGGCCTACATCCCCGTGGTGGAGGACAGCCATTTGCCCGCCCTAAATTCCGCCCCGCCCTTGCTGCGGGAGCATCGGCTTTACCAGTCCGACTTTCTCATGCGGCAGTATCACTTCACCGCCGACGAAATCCTCAGCGACGAGCACCCGGATTTGAACCCCTATCTCGACCCGAAGTGCAACTGGGCGCTGCACCACCCCGCCTTTTTCCCCGTGGACGTGAACCGGGCGAGCCTGCGGGACTTGCTGCGCGTGCCCGGCATCGGCCCAACCGGCGCACAGCGCATCGTCGCCGCTCGCCGCAGCACCAAACTCACTCTGCCCGACCTCAAGCGCCTCGGCATCGTGCTCAAGCGGGCGCAGTATTTCATCCTCACGCACGACCGTCCCGCCGGACTGGTGCTCTCCACCGAAACCACCCTGCGGGCCCTCATCGACCCCACTGTGTTTGCGCACGGAGCCGAGCAGCTCTCCCTCTTCGCCGCCCCCACCCTCTCCGGCAAGCCCCTGCCGGACAGCCGTGTGCTCTCCCTGCCAGACCCTGTTTCGGAGGTGATTTCATGTCTCAAAAAGGCCCTTTGACCAAGGCGGCGGACGTCCGATACATCTATGACGGCACGCTGGCGGGCTTTTATTCCTGCGTCCATGAGAGCGTATACGCACGTGAATTTCCGCTGGAAATTCTGCCGATGGAACGGGCGGAATACTCCCTCCTGACGGAAAAATCCATTGTCACCGACCCCGAGAAATCTAAAAAAGTCCGCAGCTCCGTCACTGCGAAAATCTCCCCCCGGGCACGCAGCCTGCTGGAGATGGTGTTTCTCACCTGCCTGCCGGAAAAAGAACTGCACCTGCTGCGCTTCCTGCTCTACGGCTACGAGTCCGCCTGCGACATTTCGCAGCGCATCGCCGAGCCCCGGGTGGCCGTGCTGCTCGAGGCGGAAAATCACTTGCTGCGGGAACGTCACTTGCTTTTGGGCTTCGTCCGCTTTTCCGATTACGACGGTCTTTTGGCCGCCACCATCACGCCGAAAAACTTCGTCCTGCCCCTGCTGCGCACTCACTTCGTCGGCCGCTACCCCAACGAAAATTTCGTCATCGTGGACAAAACGCACAGCCGTGCACTCCTCTACCAAAACAAGGTCTGCGAGCTCATCGACGTGGAGCAGGTCAACTTCCCCCCGCCCAGCCGGGAGGAGGAGCGTTACCGCTCCCTCTGGAAGAGCTTTTACAACACCATCGCCATCGCCTCCCGCTCCAACGACAAGTGCCGCATGAGCCACATGCCCAAGCGTTACTGGGAGAACATGCTTGAGGTTTCGCACCTCCTCTCCCCCGCTGCGAACGAACCGGCCGAAGCTGCGCCCGCCCTCTCCATCGGTTCTGCCGTCTAAGCAGCTGCCGGAGCGAGTTCCGCTTTCCCTCTTGAAAAGCGCAGCATTTTGTGCTATGCTGAAAGAGTCAGAAATAACCCTATTTTTCGAACACGAAGGAGGTTCCGTCCATGTCAAAAGAGCTTGTATTGGAAACCCTGCAAAAAACCGGCGAGCCCATGCGCCCCGGTCAAATCGCTGATGCCGCAGGCCTCGACAAAACCGCCGTTGATAAGGCCATCAAAGAACTCAAGGCCGAGGGTAAGGTAGACTCCCCCAAGCGCTGTTTTTACGCCGCAACCTAAGCTTTCATACACTGTTTGCCGCATACAACAGCTATCATTTTTCCGTTATGCAAACCGGTCAAAAGCCGCCCATCGGGCGGCTTTTTTATGTTCGCACTTCGTGCGAACATAATTCTTTACCCCCTCATTGCGCCCGTCATCCCCCCGTTATCATTGCGGGCTTGACCCGCAATCTGCAACTCTACCCTCGGGCATATCGTTAACTCTAGGGGCGAACTTTGTTCGTCCGCAGACGCACGTAGACCGCCCCCGAAACGTATTCTTTTTCACACTTCACCCCAGCCCGTAGGGGACGCTGTCCCCAGCGTCCCGTCAGCTTTCCTCCATTTTTTAGCCTTCTCGCATTTCGCCCGAGGCGAGTTCTCGTCGGAACGGAGTGAACTTTGATTCGACGCAAACAGCCCTCGCAGGTTGAGCATGCTAAGAAAAAAAGAGAAAATAATTTAGGAAAGCCAGCAGATAGAAAAAGCATCATCAAATGGCAGCCCTCGCAAAAACTAAAACCCGTTTGTCAAAAAGCATGAATACGAGAAGCACAGCCGATAAAATCCCTTGTGAAAAAGCAAACATCTATTTGCCCAGCCACGTGCAAACAAGAGCCACAATAAATACAGCCCATAAAAACAAAACAACTTCGCCAAGAAAATCCTTGTGTTACACCTCTATTTTATGTTATAATGACCAATAGGCGGCTTTCGCCGTCAGAGCGACTCTCATTCGAAGGAAAAGGAGCGAAAAACTTTGAGCTATTCTGTACAAAATATCCGCAACGTAGCCCTAATCGGGCATGGTGGTAACGGAAAGACAACACTGGCTGAGAGCCTGTTGTACTTGGTCGGCGGCACCGACCGCCTGGGCAAAATTCCCGACGGAAACACCGTCTGCGACTTTGATCCCGAGGAGACCAAGCGCCAGATTTCCATTGGCGCCGCCCTCGCTCCTTTAGAATATAAAGGCTGTAAAATCAACATCCTCGACACGCCGGGCTACTTCGACTTCGCCGGCGAGGTGACGCAGGCTCTGCGTGTTTGCGAGGCGGGCATTATGGTCTGCGCCGCCAAGGGCGGCATGAGCGTGGGCACCGAGCGTGCATGGAAAAGCCTTGAAAAGCGCAAAATGCCCTGCCTCATCTTCATCTCCAAGACGGACGAAGAAAACGGCGACTTCAACGCCGCCTTCGCCGCTCTGCGCGAGAAGTTCGGCAACAGCGTCGCCCCGCTTGTCGTGCCCATCTGGGACGATAACAAGAAAGTCACTGGCATCATTGATGTGCTCAACAAGCGCGCCTTCACCGTGCAAAACCGCAAGCGGGTGGAAATCGATATTCCCGCCGACAAAATGAGCGTGGTGGACGAGGTTTACGATCAGCTCAAGGAGTCCGTCGCCGAAACCAGCGAGGATTTCATGAACAAGTTCTTCGACGGCGAGGATTTCACCTACGCCGAAATGATTCAAGGCCTGCGCATCGGCGTGCGCGACCGCAGCATCGTCCCCGTCCTCTGCGGCAGCGCACTGGACGGCCTGGGCAGCCAGCATCTGCTGGACACCATCATCGAGCTGCTCCCCTCCCCCGGCGAAGGCCGCCCCGAGTCCGGCGTAGACAGCAAGGGCGAGCCCGAGGAATTCGCCATCTCTCCCGGCGCTGTGCCCTGTGCACTCGTCTTTAAGACCATGAGCGACCAGTACGGCAAATACTCCTTCTTCAAGACGCTCTCCGGCACCATCAAGGCAGACATGCCCCTCGTGAACCCCCGCACAGGCGAAACCGAGAAGATGGGCCGCCTGTACACCATGAAGGGCAAGAAAGCTGAGGAAACCAAGGAAGTTGTATGCGGCGACATCGGTGCCGTGGGCAAAATGGGCAGTCTGAAAACCGGCGACACCCTCTGCGACCCCCGCAAGGTCATCACGCTTGACCCGCTGGGCTTCCCCGAGCCGTGCTACTCCATGGCCATCGCCCCCAAAACCAAAGGGCAGGAGGACAAAATCGCCGCCGGGCTCACCCGNCTCAACGAAGAGGANTTGACCTTCTCCATTGAAAACAACGCCGAAACCCGCCAGATGGTGGTCTCCGGCACAGGCGACATCCAGCTCGACGTGCTGGTCTCCCGCTTGAAAAACCGCTTCAGCGTCGAGGCTGAGCTCTCGCCCGCCCGCGTGGCATATCGTGAAAAAATCCGCAAGCCTGTGAAGAAGCAGGGTCGTCACAAAAAGCAGTCCGGCGGACACGGTCAGTTTGGCGATGTGTGGATTGAATTCGAGCCCTGCGACAGCGAAGAGCTGATTTTCGAAGATAAAGTCTTTGGCGGCTCCGTGCCCAAAAACTTCTTCCCCGCCGTGGAAAAGGGTCTGCGCGAGGGCGTTGGCCGCGGCGTGCTGGCCGGTTATCCGGTCGTGAACCTGCTGGCCAGGCTCGTGGACGGCTCCTACCATCCGGTGGACTCCTCTGAAATGGCATTTAAGACTGCGGCAGCCCTCGCACTCAAGGCTGCTCTACCCGACGGCAACCCGGTTCTGCTCGAGCCGATTGGTGAGCTCAAGGTCACCATTCCCGACCAGTACATGGGCGATGTCATCGGCGATTTGAATAAGCGTCGGGGTCGCGTCATGGGCATGAACCCCGATGAGGACGGCAATCAGGTGGTTGAGGCCGAAGTGCCGATGGCGGAGATGAGCTCTTACGCCATTGACCTGCGCTCCATCACCCAGAGTCGGGGCTCCTTCACCTTCCACTTTGTCCGCTACGAGGATGCGCCTCCTGCTGCGCAGGAGAAGGCCATCGAGGCGGCAAAGGCCATGAACGAAGAGTAAGCTCCCGTTCCGCACAAGCAGCAACACAAGGGGTTGCCCCATGGGCAACCCCCTTTTTAGGGAAAATTTTGGAGACTCCGTTTATCTCCATCTCCTCTATTCTCGCCTGCGAGGCGGCCTATCTACCGGACTGCCTCAATCCTTGACCATCTTTCCGTTTCAAGCGCAGGTGCGCGCCAACACGCCATAAGGAGGCGATGGATTTGAAGAACAATCTAACACTGTTGCAGGGCACTGCTTCTGCCGAGCCTCTCTTTTCTCATGAGAGCTACGGTCAGATGTTTTATCAGCTTCCCCTTGCGGTTGCCCGCAATTCGGGCACCGTGGATACGCTGCGCATCATCGTGTGCAACAAGCTGTTGGAAACCTGCCCGGTCACTGTGGGCAGCAGTTACGCCGTTTCCGGCGAAATTCGCACCTACAACCAGCCCGAGGGCGTGCCCCGCACCATCGTCGCCTGCTACGCCCGCACCCTTGCCACCGGGCAAGACCAATCCGTTAACCAGGTGCACGTCAATGGCGTCATCTGCAAGCCGCCCATCTATCGCACCACCCCGCTGGGGCGGGAGATTTGCGACATGATTGTCGCCGTTTCCAGAGATTACCGCCGCACGGACTATCTGCCCTGCGTCTGCTGGGGTTCCACAGCCCGCACCGCCTCGCAACTCACCGTCGGCACGCCGCTGACCCTCACTGGCCGTTTTCAGAGCCGCACCTACGCCAAGCTCATCGGCGGCGAGGAGCAAACCCGCACCGCTTACGAAATCTCCGTGCTCGACTTGATGGCGCAGGAACACCCCCTCGCCCCCTCGCCCGAAACCGAGCCGACGCAGGAGGCCGACGCTGCGCAGCAGGCGCAGGATTAAGCTTCCAAAATTATGCCGCATAGAACCGCCGCTTTTGCAAATGATAACCGCAGGAAGCAAGCGCAAGGCCGCTTCCATAATGTTGCAAAAGGAGCTGTTCACTGTGGCAAAAAACAAGAAATCTCAATCCCCTCAAGGGAAGAAATCCAACACAGCAAGCACCGCCCTTTCCAAGTTCAAGATGGAGGCTGCACGCGAGGTTGACGTTTCTCTCAAGCAGGCCGAAAACAGCTGTCCGCACAAGCAGGGCAGCGGCGACGGCCAAATGGCGAAGGATGCGGCTTCCCGTGCGAAGGGCACCCGCTCTTAACCCTCTCAAGCGGCTCGTTTTCGAGCGGCGGGCACGGCAACAGCCGTGCCTTTTACTTATGTCGAAAAAAGTGAATTCCACTCACTTCTCGGCAATTTGTCAGAATCGTTTCTGAATGATAGTTGCGTTTTCTTTTGTTTTGTGTTACACTTTTTTTGTCGAAACGAGGTGAATTTTCATGAATCTATCGCAGCAGCAAAAGCAGCAGCAGACCCTCACGCCCCAGATGATGCAGTCCATGGAGATTCTCCAGATGGGCACGCAGGAACTGCTCACTCATATTGAAGAGACCTTGCAGGAAAACCCCGTGCTTGAGCCGGATGATACCCATCGCCTCGAGGACGAATTCGCCCTGCTGCGCCGCAAGCTCGACTGGCTCGAGCAGAGCGACCCGCAAAATAGCTACTATTACCGCAACGACTCCGAGGAGGACAGCGACCCGCTGCGCACCATCGGTGTCTCCGACTTTGATGACACCGACTTCATCCGCTATGTCTCCAGCCAGCTCGACGAAGCTGCGTTGGGCACCGACCTGTATCAAGCCTGTATCCTGCTCATCGAGAGCCTCAATGGCAGCGGCTATCTGGATGAATTGCCGGAAACGCTTGCGCAGGAATTCAACTGCGAGGTCTCCCTCATGGAACAGGCGTTGGAGGAAGTGCAGTCTCTCGAGCCCGCCGGTGTCGCCGCCCGCAGCCTGCGCGAATGCCTCATGCTCCAGCTGCACCGCCGCAGCGAGGAGGACGGCCTTGCCTATCAGATTGCCGACCGCTATTTGCAAGAGCTCTCCAAAAACCGCTACCCGCATCTCGCCAAGGAGCTCGACGTGGATGCCGAGGCCATTTACGAAGCCGCCGAGCAAATCCGCAAGCTCTCGCCCCGTCCGGCTGCCGGGTTTTCCTTCCGTGACCGCCTCTCCTATATTACGCCCGATGTTTTCGTGGTTCAATTTCAAGACCATTTCGATATTCTCACCAACGACTACTATTTCCCCAAGCTCAACTTGAGCCGATTCTATATCCAGCTCGTGCAGCAAACTGAGGATCCCGAGGTCAAGGAGTACCTCACGTCCAAGATGCGGCAAGCCAAGCTCCTCGTGAGCAGCATGGAGGCGCGCACGTCCACGCTGCTGCGCTGCGCCCGCTGCATTGTCGAGCTGCAACAGAATTTCTTCCGCTTCGGCGCAGGGCACCTCAAGCCCATGAGTCTGGCCGACGTGGCGGGCGCTATCGAGGTACACGAGTCCACCGTCTCGCGCGCCATGCGCGACAAATTCCTCCAGTGCAGCCACGGCGTGTTCCCCATGAGCTATTTTTACACCCGCGCCCTCGGCGGCGAGGACGGCATGTCCACCGACCGGGCAAAGTCCCTCCTGCGGGAAATCGTCGAGGCGGAAAACAAGCAAAAACCGCTCTCCGACCAGAAAATCTGCGAGCTGATGGGCGCAAAAAACTGTCCCATTTCCCGCCGCACCGTGGCGAAATATCGGGATGAGCTCAATATCCCCGCAGCCAGCGCAAGAAAACGTCTGTAATTTCTTCTCAAAGCTTGAAAATCAGCAGAAAACCCTTGCATTTTCCATTTTTCTGTGATATAGTACCGAAGTAAGGATTGGTAAAGAGTGGGGCAGAGCTCCACTCTTTTAAGTTGTTTCATAAG
>JGI994J12354_10004912_pt1 | contig 11787 bp, 8 predicted proteins | sample IntmicLarv3ML3BL_FD_12354 | JGI IMG/M metagenome (IMG submission 12354) | reverse complement strand
TTTATTGTAATTTATTATAAAACTTCACTTTGTCATTGTCAATTTAATAGCAATGTCAGAAGTTTCTAATCCGTATACTGCTCCATCTGGTAATTTGTACGGATTAGAAAACGTCATGATTCCTAAATACCTATATAAACCACACTGTCTTTCGCCTTGTTTTCACTTTTCTAATCCGTATATTGCTCCGTTTGGTAATTTGTACGGATTAGAAAACCCCATGACTTCTTAAATATCTATGCAAACCACACTGTCTTTCACCTTGTTTTCACTTTTCTAATCCGTATACTGCTCCATCTGGTGATTTGTACGGATTAGAAAATCCCATGATTTCTTAAATATCTATATAAACCACACTGTCTTTCGCCTTGCTTTCACTTTTCTAATCCGTATACTGCTCCGTTTAGTGATTTGTACGGATTAGAAAACCCCGTAATTCCTAAATANCTATATAAACCACACTGTCTTTCGCCTTGCTTTCACTTTTCTAATCCGTATACTGCTCCGTNTNGTGATTTGTACGGATTAGAAAANCCCATGATTNCTTAAATATCTATATAAACCACACTGTCTTTCGCCTTGCTTTCACTTTTCTAATCCGTTTAGTGATTTGTACGGATTAGAAAACCCCGTACACCAAAAACACTCGCATCACCACTGGTGATACGAGTGTTTATATGATTCCACTATCTTACTCTTCAAAAATAAACCTCTTTAATATGTCGGAATTCTCTTTCATAACCGACTCTGATAGATACAAAACTTTGGCACCATTAATATCCTCATTTTTATAAGTCTTAGGAAATTGGTTCTGCTGAATATTGTTTATACCCAGAGGCAATGCCATACTCATATAATCCTTGAGTTCCATGAGACTAATATTGGTTCTTGTATTTTCCATACAATCCTCCGCTATTCCAAGAAGAGTTGCTATACTTTCACCCTTTACCTTTGAAAACATGGATTCTAAAACATAACGCTGTCTTGCAGTTCTTGCAAAGTCATCATTTACTTTATGGGTGTTGCCTTCAAAATCTGTATAAGTAAATACTCCCGCATGTCTTGCTCTTGCAAAGCTAAGTGCTTGATCACCGGTAAGATTATTCATACCCTCTTTTAATCTTGGGTTATTCTTAACAGTATCATCAACATTTATATATCTTGATTCCTCTTTTGAAAGTTCAATATCCAATCCGCCAATTCTTGTTATTATCTGACTAAAAACCTCAAAGTTAACAACAGCATATTTATCAATTTTTATTCCAAAATTATGCTCAATAGTTTTCATAAGGAATGACGCATCACCCAAAGAATATGCAACATTTATTCTGTTTGAACCATACGGCTTTCCCTTGCTGTCATTTCCAGGGAGGAAAACATATGTGTCCCTTAAAATAGAAGTAAGCTTCAATTTCTTATTCTTATTATCTATTGTCGCAATCATCATAGAATCTGAACGGCCTCTCTCATTTGCCGATCTTGCATCACTTCCCACTATAAGAATGTTAATTATAGATTGGTCACTCACAACCTGCTGACCATCAATTTGCAGGCTAGGCAAATCTGATATAATATCATCATCATTCAAATCCATCATTGTGTGATTATTAGGGTCTTCCTCATTCCATTTGCTAATCATATAACTTCCATAGACTACAGCCACAAGAATTCCCATAACTAGCAAAACACTGATTGTTCCCATTAATTTTTTAACTATTTTCATAATAACCTCATTCGCATTTTCTGCTAAAACCTTATCTTTTGCTGTTCTTCTTTATTTCTTCAACTTCTGGTGCCAATTCTACGATTATATCAAAAACACATTTTTATTTCAATAATCCCTTACCTGTCATTTCTGCAGGTTGCTCAAGTCCCATTATTTGAAGCATTGTTGGAGCCAAATCCGCAAGCTTTCCATCAGCACAAAGCTTTGTATCAGCATCAATTCCTGTAATTATAAGAGGTACAAGGTTTGTTGTATGAGCTGTAAATGCACCACCAGTCTTGTAATCTATCAACTGCTCAGAATTTCCATGGTCCGCCGTTATAAGTACACATCCGTTTTTCTCATTCATTTTTTCAACAACTCTGCCCAGACAGACATCCACTGTTTCTACAGCCGTTACTGCTGCTTCAAATATCCCTGTATGTCCAACCATATCGCAATTTGCATAGTTCAATATAATTACGTCATACTCATTCTTATCTATTCTTTTTATAACCTCATCAGTTACTTCGTATGCACTCATTTCCGGCTTCAAGTCATATGTTGCAACCTTTGGCGACGGAATCAATGCTCTGTCTTCACCTTTATACATTTCCTCAACACCGCCGTTAAAGAAAAAGGTAACATGTGCATATTTTTCAGTTTCCGCAATTCTAAGCTGTTTCATTCCCAAATCGGAAACATATTCACCAAAAGTATTTAAAAGAGGACCTTCCTTTTTGAATGCAATCTTTACATTTGGCATAGTCTCATCATATTGTCTCATACATACATAATTCACCTTAAAAAAGCCTTTTCTTCTTTCAAATCCGTCAAACTCTGGGTCAACAAAGGTTCTTGTTATCTCCCTTGCTCTGTCAGGACGGAAATTATAAAAGACAATAGAATCGCCCTCATCTACTGTGGCTGTAGGCTTTCCATTTTTCAAAATGACAGTCGGAAGCACAAATTCATCAAAAACTTCCTTATCATATGCCTCTTGGATTGCTTCAATCGCACTGTCTGCGAATTCCCCTTCGCCCATAACCAACGCATCATATGCTTTTACAACACGTTCCCATCTGTTATCTCTGTCCATTGCATAATATCTTCCTGATATTGTAGCAATTTCTCCCACACCAATTTCCTTAAGCTTTGCCTCAAGCTTTACTATATAATCCTTTGCACTGTCGGGCGGAACATCTCTTCCGTCAAGGAAACAGTGTACAAATACATTTTTCAAACCTTTATCCTTTGCCATTTTAACAAGTGCATACAAATGGCTTGTGTGACTGTGAACTCCTCCGTCAGAAAGCAATCCATACAAATGCAGTTTTTTATTTTCTTTTATACAGAGGTCTATTGCCTCATTGAATTCCTCTGTTTTGAAAAATTCGCCGTCTTCTATTGCTTTTGAAATCCTTGTCAATTCCTGATAGATTATTCTTCCTGCACCGATATTTGTATGGCCTACTTCGGAGTTGCCCATTTGTCCATCAGGCAGACCTACATCCAACCCACTTGTTCTAATAAGAGTGTGCGGGCAGTTTTTCATCAATTTATCTAAATTAGGAGTTTTAGCAGCACATACTGCATTTCCCTCTGTTCTTTCGTTTATACCATATCCATCCAAAATCATTAACATTATAGGTTTCTTACTCATTGTGTCACTTCCTTTTTAATTCCTCTTTTTCAAAAATTCCGGGGAGTAACTTTACATCCCCGGATTATTTTACACTATATTCTCTAGTTTCCTGCTTTTGCTATAACTTCAAAATCATCAGTCTTTAAGCTTGCTCCGCCAACCAAACCTCCGTCTATATCAGACATTGCAAATATTTCTTTGGCATTCTTTGCGTTTACACTTCCGCCGTACTGAATTCTCACTGCTTCTGAAACATTGTTGTCATATAATTCCTTTATTGTCTCTCTTATCATTGCACATACTTCATTTGCCTGCTCATTTGTAGCTGTCTTACCTGTTCCTATCGCCCAAATCGGCTCATATGCAATTACTGACTTGCTTACTTGCTCTGCTGAAAGATTAAGCAATGCAACCTTTATCTGATATCTTATGTGGTCTGCTGTTACTCCCTGTTCTCTCTGTTCCAATGATTCACCACAGCAAATTATCGGTGTCATTCCATGCTTAAATATTGCATGTGCTTTTTTATTTACAGTTTCATTTGTTTCAGCAAAATATTCTCTTCTTTCGGAGTGTCCGATTATTACATAATCAACTCCCAAATCAGCAAGCATTGCACCTGAAATTTCTCCAGTATATGCACCGCTCTCTTCAAAATGCATGTTTTGTGCTGCAATCTTTATATTTGAGTCCTTTACTGCCGCTTTTACGCCTGGAATACATACGAATGGTACTCCTACCACTACTTCCGTATTTGCATCCTTTACTTTATCTTTAAGTGCATTTACAAAATCTACAGCCTCTGATGCCGTCTTATTCATCTTCCAGTTTCCTGCCGCAATAACAGTTCTTTTAGCCATTTTTTATATCTCCTTAATCCTTCTATTTATTTTTATAATATCCAAACATTGTTTCTATTTATTTAACAAAACATCAATGCCTGGTAAATTTTTTCCTTCTAAAAACTCAAGCGATGCTCCGCCACCTGTTGATACATGAGAAATTTTATCAGCAAAGCCCAATTGCTCAACTGCCGCCGCAGAATCTCCTCCACCTACAATTGTAAGCGCACCAGATTCAGCAAGTGCTTTTGCAATTTCCTTTGTACCTGTTGCAAAATTAGGCATTTCAAATACACCCATAGGTCCATTCCAAATTACAGTCTTTGCACTCTTAATTGCATCTGAAAATAATTTTATGGAATCAGGTCCTATATCAAGTCCCATCCATCCATCTTCTATATCTTCATATTCTGAATGAACTACTTTTCTCTCAGAATCATTTTTAAATTCTCTTGCAACCATGTTATCAACAGGAATCAGCAATTTAACCCCTTTTGCCTCTGCTTTTGCAAACAACTCTTTTGCAAGTTCAATTTTATCTTCTTCAACAATTGATGTTCCTATTTTATGATCTTTTGCTCTAAAGAAAGTATATGCCATACCTCCTCCGATAATCAAAGTGTCCACTTTATCAATTAAATTATCTATAACGCTAATTTTATCAGATACCTTAGAACCTCCCAAAATCGCAACAAATGGTCTCTGTGGATTTGAAAGAGCTCCTCCCATAAATTCAATTTCTTTCTTAATTAGATATCCGCTTACTGCTGGAAGGAAATCTGCTATTACTGCTGTAGATGCCTGTGCTCTATGTGCAGTTCCAAATGCATCATTTACATAAACTTCAGCCATCGAAGCAAGTTCCTTTGCAAAAGCTTTCATAACTTCCGCATCCTTTGATGTTTCTTCTTTATGGAATCTTACATTCTCAAGCATAAGAACTTGTCCATCCTGTAATGCTGCGGCTTTTTCTTTAGCATCTGCACCAATTACATCTGATGCCATTATTACTTCTTTATTTATAAGCTCAGATAATCTCTTTGCTGTCGGTTTCATGCTGAATTTTTCCTCAGGTCCTTCCTTAGGTCTTCCTAAGTGTGACATCAAGATAATCTTTGCATTGTTTTCAATTAAATATTTTATTGTTGGAAGTGCTCCAACAATTCTCTTATCATCTGTTATATTCAATTTTTCATCCAACGGAACGTTGAAATCCACTCTTACAATAACTTTTTTGCCGGATACATTAATATCCTCTACTGTTTTTTTGTTTAACATTTTACTAAACCTCTCTTCCCAATAATTGCATTACTGCTTCAACCTTTATATTTTATAACCTTTTTTTCTATTTTTCAAGCAATTTTTGCCAAATGAGTCCAGTGCTTACATCAATACTGCTATATTTCCCCTCATCAACTATAATTGGTTCATACTCCTCATCCAAAACAGATTTACGTACAATATTTCCTATTTCTCTTGTTCTCACTGCAAGTTCTATTCTGTCTCGGTTTTCATCTGCTCCAAGTATTTGGTATATTCTGAAGATAACTACTCCTGTTTCAATTTCCAACATATAAACCTCATTAACATTTCCGTTTATACATAAATCAACAAATTTTTCACCATATATTTCCATTAAATTTGAGGAATTGTCAACAGCCAGAAGTTTTGCAGAGGTCAAATATTGTGCAAATTTTGGTTCATCCTTTAGATTATGAATTATGGTTCCATTTTCAAGTGATTTTTTTATAGAAATACCTGTGCTTCTATATTTATTCTTAATCTCTGTTGTAAATTCTTCTTTGGGATATGCAAGAAATGCAACATCAGCACTCACTTTAGCATAATCACTCCTGTTATTGTTAAATTCCTCAATCATTGCACTGTTAAGCAGTCTCAATTCCTGAATGTATTGATTAAATAACAACTCTGCCTGTGCTCTTTCATATAAATTGGGATATTTTCTCCTCAATTCTCTCTGTGATTTCGGCAATTCTTTATATTTATTTATTTGTGAATTAAGATATTTATCAAATAATGCCTTGTTTCTGTAAAACTTCTGAAAATCAATTCTGCTTACATTAAAATATTCCCAGTATGCATTATCATCATACTGTTTTGTATACTCAAAACCAAGTTCAATCATTTTCCCAAGCATAACAGTGTCTGCAACAAGTGCCTCATCATCAGTAAGCCTCATCCCTTCATCAACACACATTTTATGATAATAGGCATCAATGCATATACGGTTTATCACGGACTCTTGAACATCTTCCAAAAATGCTTCTTGTGTTTCGTATTGTTTGTAATCAAGCAAAAGCGCCTCATTAATTACATACAAGGCATACAATCCTTCTGTAACTTCCAGTTCGCTACAAATTATTACGGGATCCTCTTTTGCCGCATTCACTGCTACATAAATACCCACACCTGTTAAGATTAAAATTAAAGCTAGTATAATAATAACTGTTTTCTTCATAACAACTTCCCTTTCTCAAGAGGAACTTTTATATCTACTGCTTTATTCCCGGAATTGTAATAATTTTATCATATTCACTCTGCACAATTTCAAATCCATACGAGCTAACTTCTATATTACGCATTTCTACAAATTTCTCATTTTGCAAACCTTCTTTAATTTTGGAATGGTTCTGCTGATACCCCAAGGTCTCCGTTATGCGCCCTAATGTAATACCCTGCTGATTATTCACTTTAATCACATCTCCCACCTCAGTTTGAACAGCATTCTCAACAAATCCTGCACCAAAGGCTTCATCAAGATTCGATGTCTCATTGAAGGTAAATCTTCCTGATTTTTTAATTTCATTTGAAAAATCTGTCTCCAGTTGGCCGAGTTGTACTCCCTGTCTAAATAAAGTTTCTATCTCTTCTATTTTGTCACCTTCTGCTTCAATATATATCAATTCTGCAGTGCAAATTCCATACTCTTTTTTATTGTTTTCATAGAAACCGCGTATGTCCTCTTCGCTCACCACTACTTGCTCAATAACCAATGCTTCATATCGTCTTGAAAGTTCAATTTCTTCATGGTAAACCATATATTGTTCAAAGTTAACCCCGAATTTTTCAAAAAACACTGTGTCCCTTGTCTTTTCTTCATATTTAAGACCTGATTCCATAAGGACTGAAACTATTGAGGCTCTTATATTTCCTGCTTCTTCGGGAGTTAGTTCCATTTTGGCTGCTGTATATCCCTGCTTGTAATAGGTGTACAATTTTAAATACTCTAAGGTGTTTGTCTTTGCTTCTTCAATTATCTGCTGTATATCCTTGTTGGGCTGTTCTTTATATATATTGACTGCCTCTTCTGCCATTTTCAAAATAAATGTACTTTTATTTATTTCAAGCCCATTACACTTTGCAATTGTGCTATCTGCCATTGCATCGCATGATGATATTGTCAAAACCATGCTTATACTTATGAGCAGTACAAAAACCTTCCAAAATTTCTTCATATACACCTCTGTTTTAGCGCTATTCCAATTATATACTCGACTTGTGAACTATTTGTCTATTTTTTGTCATTCTCCCAAAAGTTTCCACATAGTTTTCTTATCTATTTTCTTCATTTTTCTCACTGTATCACCACATGCTGTATCAAAGCCACACAATGCCCCATACTTACAAAACTTACATGGTAGGTCTTCCCGACCTTTTCTTATAGGGGAGGGCGCAACTTTCCCGCCAGTATATCCATCTATCGCAGAAGCAATTTTTCCTTCAACATGCAAAAATATTTTTTCAAACTGGTCTTCTGTTGCAACTGAGCTTCTCTCTGTAAATGTTCCTCCTCCTTTTATTCCTGCTGGAATAATATCGGAAGATGAGCCAAGTGCAAAATCCATTGCTTTTGCTACACCCTCGTCTGCAAGCACCAATCCACTGAATTTATATTGTTTTCGCCTCTCCGCTTCCAGTGCCGCTCTTGTTGCACCTTTCTCCGCTTTGGTAAAGAAGTCTTGTATTGTAAAATACAATCCTCCTGCTGGATATGCGCTCTTTGAATTTTTTATTATGGAATCCAGATATGCCATAAGCTGTATTGAGGTTCCTTCGTAAACCTCGCTGAAATCAAAACTTTTCTCACCTGTTTTATAATCTATAACCCTGTAGTATGAAGTTTCCTCCTCTTTGTACATATCTATTCTATCTATCTTCCCTGTAAGTTTAGCTCTTTTTCCGCTTGACAGAGGAATATTAAGATTGCATTCTGCTTCAAATTCATATGGTACAAACTTTCCATTCTTTATCTGATAGTCAATAATTGATATTACATTTTTCACCATATTGCCTATTCTCTTTGCAAAAAAGCCTGTCCGTCTTGAATCTTTCAATGATGAAGAAAATGCTGAATCCTTTGCCAAGACATTTTTCACAATGGAATCAATATCTGCTTCCTGCATATTTCCTGCAATCATTTCAAGAATTTCATGTATAAAACTTCCAGCCTCTCTGCTGTTAAAGGATAGGATTTTCCGTTCCTCCGCACGCAGTCCATATTCCGCATAGAATGAGTAAGGGCAGGTGTTGTATTTTTCAACCCTTGATACACTTGTTATTATGCTTTCGCCAAAAAGCTTACTCGCCTGTTCTTTAGATATTTCTATACTTCGTGAGCGGAAATTTCTGTATTCAAGTGCTTTATCAATTCTTTCCTGATATTGCTCCTTGTTTGAAAAATATTTCCCAGTTTCCTCCCATATGTCATCTGCTTCTCGTCCGTTAGTTTTTTCTGAAAGGTAGGACAGATATTTTGTAAATGTAAATTCTGATGATGCAATGCTCTTTAATGGTCTTATAAACATTTCATCCTCTATTATGTCGTTTTCAAAATTTATATCAGGGAACATTTTCAATACTCTGTTTATAATTCTGGATGGTCTTTTGCCTTTCCCTCCTGAATCCTTTACTTTGTATGTAATATATAAGTAGTCAGACGGCGCCATGAGCGCAGAGTATATGTTAAACTCCTCAAGGTATATTTGTTCGTTTGCATCTGCCGCTAAATATATCTTTTTATCTTTTAAGATTTGTCTTTCCTTGTCTGAGATGATGCCTTCCTTTGATGCTCCTCCTGGAACTACTCCCTCATTTACTCCCAAAAATATCAGTGCTTTTATCCTTGCATTCTTTGTTCTGTCAAGGTTTCCTATTAGTACATTGTCCAGTGTTGTCGGAATTTCTCCGGTCTGATAGTCCTGCAAGCCTGAACGGAGTATGTTGAGGAATTTCGAGGGGGTCACTCTCTCCTCTCCTAATGATTCTGTCATTTTGTCCAATATACTTATAAATCCATTCCATGTTTTTATGTATTCTTTGGATTCTCTGTTGATTATTATGTCAGCGACTTGTATGTTTTCAAGAAAGTTGTACAGTGCATTTGCCTGCTGTAAAATATTTTTGCAAACTGACAGTTCCTCTTTAATTTCCATAAGAGGCTCCAAGATTTCTCTTCTTGTTTCATTTATACGCTCATCCTCTTCTTCAAAAACCCACCATTCGTCATTGGTCCACCTTTTTATTGATGAAATGTTTTTTCTCAGTACATGGTTTTCTATTAAGTCCAAAACCTCTTGGTCATATGAGAGTAACCCTGTTTTTAAGTATGTAAACATTGTTTTGTATGAAAAACCTTCTGTTACTGTTTCAAGTGCTGAGATTATCAATCTTGCCAGCGGATGCCTTGTCAAATCTTTCTTGCTGTCTATGAAAAATGGTATTCCATTTTGTATAAATATATCTTTACATACTGGTGCATAGCTGTTTATGTCCTTTGCAATTACTGCAATATCCCTGTAATGCAACCCCTTTTCTCTGCACAATTCTCTTATCTTACAAGCGGCAAATTCTGCTTCGGAGTATATCGTTTTTGCGGCGTATATTCCCAACTTGCTTGTGTCTCCATGAAATGGTTTTACTGGATAACTGTCATATTCTCTTTCAAAGTGCTCAAGGGCTCTGTTGTATCCATGCCTTGTAAATTCTGGTTTTTCATGTTTTTTTAGCATTATGGGCGCTTTAAGGCTTATGCCGTTTTCCTCCGCCATTCTAACCAATTTATCATATGTTCCATAAACGCTTTTTAAGAAGTCTGCCCCATTCCCCTTTTGTGCGATTTCCGGATTGTCACAACATAATGTTATTGTAACTTCTTCTGCTTTTTCTGTGAGCTCTTTTATTATTTTGTATTCTTGTTGAGTAAATCCGAAAAATCCGTCTATCCATATTTTGCAGTTTTCATATGGCTTGTATTCTTTTATTCTCTCTGCAAGTATGTCCATTAGGTCATTATCATCTACATAGTTTCTATGAAGTATTTCATTGTATTTGTTGTATATCATTGATAGCTCTGCTAGTTTTTGCTTTATTGGCAGTTCATCTGAGATTTCCTCTGCTATACTCAGCATTTTTTCTTCTGAAAAATTATATCTCCCCGCTTCTGTTATGAGCTTGAGTATTTCGCTTACCAAACCGAAATGCTCAAGTGCTCCTTTAAACAATTTAAGGTTATCTTTGCACTCCTCTATTGCTTTGTAGAGAATCATTCTTCTGCCTGAATTGTCTATTATTTTACTTCCATACAATCCCGTTTCGTTGCTCAGTCTGTATGCCATTCTTTTGAAGTTAACAACATCCGCTCTCATCATGCTGTTGTTGCTACCCGGTTCAGCAAGCAGTATTTTTTCCGCTTGCACAGTAAATTGCTCTGGTACAAGGAAAAACAGTTTTCGGGATGGGGCGGAAGCTCCGCTACATCCGCTATCGCTGGGGCTTCCGCTGTCGCCGGTGAGGGACGGTCCGCTTTCGCCGGTAAGGGAATTAGTGGGTCCGCTTTCGCTGGCGGAATGCGACTGTTGGCGGCACCCCATGCTAGCACTGCCGCCAGTATCAACGCAGAGGACGCTAGCGGACTCTGCGTCCTGTAGCAAATTCTGCATTATTTCTTTTATACAATAAAACGTTTTGCCGGTTCCGGCTCTTCCGCACACAATACGCAAACCCATTTTTTACCTCTGTTTTCACTGCATTTTTGTCATTATAGTTTACATTAGATTTATTATTCTTGCAAATTTTTGTACGTGAATGTAATGGAAATAAATTCTAATCCGTATATTTCTCCTTTCCGCAATTTGTGCGGATTAGAAAATGCTGTGATTCTCAAATATCTGTATGACCATCGCTGTTTTCCATCTTGTTTTTATTTTTCTAATCCGTATACCCTCTCCGTTTGGGCTTTTGTACGGATTAGAAAACACTGTTATTCCCAAATATCTGTATAACCATCGCTGTTTTCCATCTTGTTTTTACTTTTCTAATCCGTATGCTTCTCCGTTTGGGCCTTTGTACGGATTAGAAAATGCCGTGGTTCTTAAATATCTGTATAACCATCGCTGTTTTCCATCTTGTTTTTACTTTTCTAATCCGTATACTTCTCCGTTCAGACCTTTGTACGGATTAGAAAACATCACGGTTCTTAAATATCTGTATAACCATCACTGTTTTCCACCTTGTTTTACTTTTCTAATCCGTATACTCTTCCATTTGGGCTTTTGTACGGATTAGAAAAGTAAACT
>JGI994J12354_10004911_pt1 | contig 11791 bp, 15 predicted proteins | sample IntmicLarv3ML3BL_FD_12354 | JGI IMG/M metagenome (IMG submission 12354) | reverse complement strand
CAGCGCCCGCATGTTTGCTTATGCAGCCTGTATGTTTCGGTTATCATCCGGGGAATTCAACGCACTGTGTTTTTCTGTTTCCGCCATGCTGCTGTACAGTTCCCAAGGCACCGCACACAGCAAGCGCTCACGCTTGCTTAGCAGCATCCGTTGCCGCCGGAACCGAACAGTCCGGCATCCCCGCAGCAGCAGTTGTTCCCGCTCCCGTTGTTGTTCATGGAACCCATCAGGAGCATCAGGATCAGCAAGGGCATCAGCGAATTCAGGTTGCAGTTCATAAAATTCCCCCATTTAAAAGATTTTGTGTGCAGGCGCTTGCCCATTGCATGGTATGCGCGCGAGCGCGGCGCTATGCACGGATCCCCTGTCATGTATTTGGTTTTTTATTATGTACATGACAAACCCGGGTTGTGTGCGCTGTTAGCCGTTGCAGCCGCAGCCGCAGCCGCAGCCGCATTCGTTGCTGTTGCCGCCGCCGCACAGCATCAGAATGAGCAGCAGGAACATGATGTTGTTGTTGCCTCCGCAAAAACCCATGTTGCGAACCTCCTTTCCTGTAGCCTACACTCTCATCATATGATTCCGGCTGGAATTGGTGCAGCGTTTTGGAAAGAAATGTGTTTCTGCCGGGCTGCGAAGCATACACAAAAAAACCGCCCGCAGCAAGTGCGGGCAGTTTTCTCTTTTGTGTTGGGTTTATTTGGGCCGCATGAAGCTCAGGCCGCCGGTGATCCAAATCAAGAAGTTGAATGCGCCCAGCAAAATCTTCGTCACGATATCAAACCCTTTGTTATAGATATTCTTGACGGTTTCCCAGGCATCCTGCCCCCATTCGATCACGTTGCGCGTGCTTGTTGGGTCGGTTGACGGGGTCGTCGATGGTTCCGTGCTCGGGAACGGGGCGTCATCCGCCGCCTCAATGCGCGAGGCCTGGGTGGTCACCGCCATCACTGTCATGACGGAAAGCACCGCCGCAATGCACAAAATCACTGCCAAAAATTTCTTCAAACTCATTCCATTTTCCTCCTTACAAAAAACTATTCATTGGTTTGTCGTAGTTGTTTCGTTTTTTCCTCTTTATATTTATATTCTACATGATTTATCTCCAAAAAGCAAGCCCCAAAATCTGATTTTTTTCTGAACAAGCTGAATGTTTTGATTTTTTTGGAAAATCGTGGGACGGCCATATTGCAAACCCGGCAATTTTGTTGTATAATTGACGCATGAAGATTTTGCTGCAATTGTTCGCGAGCTTTTTCAAGGTCGGTCTGTTCACCTTTGGGGGCGGGCTTTCTATGCTGCCGATGCTCGAACGGGAGATGATCGAGCGCCGCAGCTGGTGCACCAAGGAGGAAATTCTGGATTACTACGCCGTGGGGCAGTGCACGCCCGGCATCATCGCAGTGGATGTGGCCGTGTTCATCGGCCGCCGCAGGCACCGCGCCGGCGCTCTTGTCGCGCCCATGGCGGTCATGCTGCCCGGCATCCTGCTGATTTTGGTGCTGGCGGCGCTGCTGAGCCAGGTCGCGGAATACCCGGCAGTGCAGTCCGCCATGGTCGGCATCCGCATTGCGGTGTGCGCGCTCATCACGGCATCCGTCGTGAATATTCTCCGCGAGAGCATCAAGCGCTGGTGGCAGCTTTGCCTGAGCGTCATCGCGTTTGTTGTTGTGGCTGTATTCGGCGGGAACCCGGCGTTTGTTGTGCTGGGCGCCGTGTTCGTTGCGCTGTTTGGGCTGCTGCGGAGAAAGAAGCAAACGACTGAGCCAGAAACAAGCCCTGCACCCGCGCCGTCCCCGGAACCGGAAATCAACCCCGATGCGGATTAAGCAAGTGATGATCAAGGTGGTAGGGGCGGCTGTCCCCAGCCGCCCGCAGAAAAAAACTTATGGTATTGTGTTTTCGGGCGGCTGAGGACAGCCGCCCCTACAGGGGTTCTGCGCAACAACCTAAAACTGAAACAAAACCCCAGCCGCTGCTCCCACAGCAATATAAACCGCAGGGTGAATTTTCTTCGTTTTTTTCCAGAATACAAAGGGCAGCAGTGCGGCGTACAGCAGCACATAGCGCCAATCGAACCATTGCAGCCACGAAAGCGGCGAGCGCCAAACCCATGCGCTCCCGCTCGCGAGGGAAATCTTGAGCAGCGCGAACGCCGCCGCGCAAATGAGACCCGCGCTTGCCGGGCGCAGCACGCGCATCACCAGCTCCAGCTGTTTGGATTCCCGAAAACGTTCCATCAGGCGCGCCGCGATGAGGTCAATCACAAGCGTGGGGACCATCAGCGCAAGCGGGCTGAGCAGCCCCCCGGGAATCCCGCCGGCGGTGAAGCCCACATAGGCCGCCATGTTTGTGCCGATGGGGCCGGGGACAACTTCCGACGTGGCAATCATGTTCGCCAGCTGCGTGCTGGAATACCAGCCGGTGCGCCCCCCCAGGCTCTGCAAAAACGGAATGGTCGCAAGCCCCCCGCCCACGGCAAAGAGCCCAATCAAAAAGAACTCGTAAATCAGCTGCAAGATAATCATGAAACGCTCCAGTTTCTAGATGTTAGATGCTAGATATTAGATATTAGATGAAGGTAATTTGAGTCATGACAAAAAAACAAAGGGCTGCTGTTGCAGTGGAACGCCTGAAGGGTGAATATCCGCAGGCCATTTGTTCCCTCGTGTATGAGGACCCATTCCAGCTGCTGGCGGCCACGCGCCTTTCCGCCCAATGCACCGACGCCCGCGTGAACCTCGTCACGCCCGCGCTGTTTGACCGGTTCCCAACACCTGAAGCCATGGCGCTTGCTGATGTTGAAGAAGTGGAAGAACTCATCCGCTCCTGCGGCTTTTTCCGCACAAAATCCCGCGATCTCATCGGCATTGGGCAAGCACTTGTTGCGCACCATAATGGAAGCGTTCCGGACTCCATGGAGGAGCTCACGGCGCTGCCGGGCGTTGGGCGCAAAACCGCAAACCTCGTGCGAGGCGATGTGTTCGGCCTGCCCGCCGTTGTGGCGGACACCCACCTGATCCGCATCACGAACCTGCTGGGGCTTGTTGCAACAAAAGATCCGGCTAAAGTAGAGCAGGCTCTCGTGAAGCTGCTTGACCCGAACGAAAGCAATGATTTCTGCCACCGCTGCGTGCTGCACGGGCGCGCGGTGTGCGTGGCGCGCAGGCCAAACTGCGCGGTGTGCTGTTTGGCTGATATCTGCGATTTTGCACACGCCTCCACATAATCATACAATAAAAAAAGCGCCTGTGTCAAGACCGTAATGAATTCTTTACAAAAAGTTGCAAAAAGGGGCTTTTCTTTTCGGATAAAATAGTATATAATAGGTAGAGTCAAAATGAAAAATTCACTTCAAATAAAGAAATCCGCACGCTTGCGGATTTCCGCCAAAGGAGGATACGATATGGCAATCAAGCGCATGATCAAAAGTGCAGGCGTGCTGGCAGGCGGCCTTGCGCTGGGCAAGGTTTTGGTGAAAGCCGCCAAGGAGCGCAAAATCGAAGAACTGCCCGTGGACATCAAGCAGGTCACCCAAATGGCAAAGGTGACTTTGGATTTGGGCGAAAACTTTAGCAACGGTGCCGCCCTCACCCCGCCCATGGGATGGAGCAGCTGGAACACCTTCCACAACCGCATCAGCGAGCAGCTGGTTCTGGAAACCGCGCGGGCGATGGAACAATCCGGCCTGGTGGATGCCGGGTACCAATATCTCAACATCGACGACTGCTGGCAATCCGCACAGCGCGACGCCAACGGGCGCTTGCAGGCGGATTTTGCCACGTTCCCCGGCGGCATCCCGGCGCTGGTGCGCCAGGTGAACGCTCTGGGGCTGAAGCTCGGCATTTATTCCTCCAACGGCACCCTCACCTGCGAGGATTTGCCCGCGAGCCTTGGCAACGAAACCCTGGACGCGCGGACCTTTGCCGAGTGGGGCGTGGAATATTTTAAGTATGACTTCTGCCACCACAAATACCTGCCGCTGCGTGCGCCGTGTATCGAAAAAATCACCGTCAGCGCCATCGGCTCCGGCGTGGAAGCGGAATACCCCGCGGAAGAGGCCATGCTCGAGGGCAACGCCGTCGTCGTGGAAGACGACAAAATGCAGACGGGCAAATATGTCTCCGGGCTTTCCTATGCGGGCGGCTCCGCCACGTTTGAAGTCTTTGCCGAAGAGGACGACACCTACGCGCTGACGCTGTGCATCCGCAAAAAGAGCCACAGCGAAAAATTCGCCGTGATCGAAATCAACGGGCAAACCGCCTGCGATACCATCGTGCCGCCCACATGGGCCGCAACAAAAGAAGGCCGCCACCAGCTGCTCGTACCCCTGAAGCGCGGCCTGAACACCATCAAAATTTATAACCCCATCGCCTCCCGCTTCGATTCCGCCGCCTACCAGTACGCAAAAATGGGGCGTGAGCTGCAGAAGGCCAGCGCCGCCTATGCGCAGGCCGCCGGCGTGCCGGAAAAGAAGATCGTTTATTCCATCTGCGAGTGGGGTATGAACCTGCCGTGGAAATGGGGCAAACAGGCCGGGAACCTCTGGCGCACCACGCCGGATATCAAACCCTTCTGGCCGTGGATCATGACCATTTATGAATTCAACGTGCGGCTTGCCGCGCATGCGGGCCCCGGCAACTGGAACGACCCGGATATGCTGGAGGTGGGCAACGGCTCCCTCAACTATGAAGAAAACAAATCGCACTTCAGCCTTTGGTGCATGATGGCGGCGCCCCTGATTCTGGGCAACGACGTGCGCAAATTCCTCAACCCGGACGGCAGCGTGAACGAGCAAAACGACGTCCTGCAAATCCTCACCAACAAAGATATGATCGCCATTAACCAAGACCCGCTCGGCGTGCAGTGCCAGCGGATTGACTGCAGCGGCATGCAGGATATCCTGCTCAAGCCCTTGGCAAACGGCGATGTCGCCATCTGCTTCTTCAACAAATCCTCGGAATCGAAGCTGTTCAGCCTGCACCTGCACGCGGCGGCTTCCCGCGGGGATATCAAGCTCCCCTTCGCCGAGGCGTATGACGTGACGGATCTTTGGAGCAAGCGCACCTATGAAGTGCCGGAAGAACTCAACTGCACCGTGCCGCCCCACGGCGTCAAGGTGTTCCGCGTCTCCGTTGCCGGAACAGGCGAAGATCAGGAATAGGACAGCCATGCGCCCGCATACTTATGTGAAAAACATGTGCGGGGGGAATAGCATGCATTGCTGTATTACGGAACTGCGCTGCAAAGATGTGATCAACAAGCGCACGGGTGCGCGGCTGGGCAACGTGGTTGATTGCAAGGTGGACACCTGCACCGGCTGCGTTGTGGCGTTGGTGGTGCTCGGCAGGCCAAAGGCTTTGGGCGTGTTTGCCCGCGAAGAGTGCCTTGTCCGCTGGGAGGACATTGACGTCATCGGCGACGATATCATTTTGGTGAATTATACACACATGGCAGCGCCGGAACCTGTTCGCAAGGGATTTTTTAAGTAGCGCACGGGGCTTTGGAAGAGGAGGCTATTGCTGCCTCCTGTTCCCGTCAATTCTTACATTTCGTGCTCATCCACCCATTTTTTGGCGCGGACCACATTCTTTTTGTGCTGCAGCGCGGCTTTCCCCTGCCCCTTGCCGTTCTGCGCGAGAATCGGCAGTGTTTTTTGCTCGCTCATCGTGTTTGGCGTTTTCTTTTTCTTGCTCATACCGGACAACCCTTCTATACAATTTAGGCGCACCAGTTATTAGTATGAACCTTTGCGGCGCGCAATATTCCGGAGCTGTGAGCTCCCGGCAAAGGGGATTTTTCAGCGAAGAAAGGCATGGTAGTAAAATGAAAAATTATTTTGACGGCAAAAAAGCGCTGGTGGTGATCAATCCAATTTCCGGCAAGCGCACCACAAAATCGCAGTTATTCGACATCGCGGACCTCTTCAGCGAAGGCGGGCTGGAGACCACGGTGTATACCACCCGCGCCAAGGGCGATGCCGTGGAAATCGTCAAGCGGCGCGGCGGGGAATTCGATATCGTTGTTTGCCGCGGCGGCGACGGCACGTTCCACGAGGTCGTGAACGGCATCATGCAGCTGGAACACCGGCCCCAACTGGGGTACATTCCGGCAGGTTCCACAAATGACCTGGCAAAAACGCTGTGCATCCCCGTCAACAACAACAAGGAGGCCATTGACACCATCCTCAACGGCCAGCCGCTTTGGAACGACCTGGGGCTGTTCAACGGCGAAACCCATTTTTGCTACACCGCGTCCTTCGGCGCGTTCACGGACGTGGCGTACGAAACGCCGCAGGCGCTGAAAAACAAGCTCGGCAAAATCGCCTACTTCGTGCACCTCCCCAAATACGCCCTGCGCCTGCGCCCCCTGCACGTGAACATCAAAACGGCGGAGGGCATTGAGCTGGAGGATAACTATATCTTGGTCGGCGTCACCAACTCCACGTCGCTCGCGGGGGTTCTCAAGTTCAACCGGCGGGATGTGGGGCTCAATGACGGCAGGCTGGAGCTGCTGGTCGCGAAATATCCCAAGGACGTCGCCCATTTTGTCCGGACGTTCGAGCGGGGCCTGGCGCGCAATTACCGGCACGACGACGTGCGCCTGCTGCACACGAGCCGCGTGGAATTCACGTTCCTCAACGAGCCGCCGCCGTGGACGCTTGACGGCGAAGCCGCCGGTGCGCACGAGCATGTGGTCATCGAGAACATACACAACGCGGTGCAAATTTTTAGACGCTAAGCATCATATCACAAAAAAATAAAGGCTCTTATAAACAGTTGTAGTGATGATAATACATCGTGAAGCGCGCCCTGACCACCCCACCCGCTTCGCGGGCACCCCTCCAGTGGAGGGGAATTATCTGCAACCGTCCATTTCGATTGTATTTTTCGCGAATCTCGCGGCGGCGAACCAATTCCCCTCCGGTGGAGGGGTGGACGCGAAGCGGACGGGGTGGTTCCGGTGGACGCGAAGCGGACGGGGTGGTTCCGGTGGTCGCGAAGCGGACGGGGTGGTTCCGGTGGACGCGAAGCGGACGGGGTGGCCGAGGGTGGCCGCAGGACGGGGTGGCAAGTGGATCACTACAATTGTCTAAAAGCGCTAAAAGCAAGGCACGAGGATGATTTCCCTCGTGCCTTTTATTTTTGGCTCTTTTGCGCGGTATTACTCTAATTCTATGACCCGGTTTTCCGCGGCGGAAACAAACATCGCTTCCACAAGCTTCAGCAAACGCCGCTGCTCGCCGTGCGTCACCGGGGGCGGCCCGTCACCCCGCAATGCGTCAAACACCATGTCGTAATACCCTGTCCAATCGCACTTTGGCTTGGGCAGAGGATAGCGCTTGATGGTTTTGCGCGTGCGCGGGGCCATGGTTTTTGTGAGCCCGACGCCCGCTTCAATCGGCACGGCATCCCGGTTTTCCCAATCGGAAACCTTGACAATTTCGCCATGACGCTTCCAATCGCGCACCACAGCGGAGCCGTTTTCGCCCAGAAGATACCAGCGCGGCAGCTCAATGAAGTTGGAGGTCATCACCTCCACCGTGAAGGTGATGTCATCCTCAAATTGGCACATGACGCGGAACCCATCGTCGCAGTTCTCGTTCGTCACAAAAGTCAGCTGGGTATAGAGCGAAAGCAGCCGGCGTTCGCCCATCATTTGCAGCATCTGGTCGAGCAGATGAATGCCCCAATCCAGCAGCATGCCGCCGCCGTGCTCCTTCTGATTGCGCCAGTCGCCGGGTATCCCGCGGGAGCCGTGCACGCGGCTTTCGATGTTGAACACGCGCCCGAGTGTGTTGCTCTCGAAGATTTCCTTTGCCGTCTGGTAGTCGGGGTCCCACCGGCGGTTTTGGTGCACGGTGAACATGCGCCCGCAGCGCTCGGCGGCGGAAATCATCTCATTCAAATCGGCGCAGGTCATGGTCGCCGGTTTTTCGCAGATCACATGCTTGCCGTGCTCCAGCGCGTCAATCACGATTTCTTTGTGCAAATCGTTTGGGGTTGCCACAAGCACAAGCTCTATGTTCGGGTCACTGAGCAGCGCCTCGCGGCTTTCATAGGCATGAAACCCTTTTTTGCGCGCATAGGCCTGGCGCTCCTCGCGGATATCAAAGGAGCCAACAACATGGATTTTCCCGCGCAGTTTTTTCAGCAGCTCGGTGTGGTAGCTCCCCATGCCGCCAAAGCCAATCACGGCAAAACCCACAGCAGCGCTGGTTGATTTTTCTTGCATCTTCGTTTCCTCCATCGGGAGTGAATTTTTAGATTCTGTGTTTTATGCCCACCACATCTCGGCGGGGCTTTCGGTGATGAGAACATCCTTCAGCAGCGCAACGGCCTTGCGCAGGCCCTCGTTCTGGCTCATCAAGCTGTCCTCGTGCTCGATGCTGATGGCATAATCGTATCCCACCATGCGCAGGTTCGAGATAATATCTTTCCAGTAGTTCGCGTCGTTGCCGTAGCCCACGGAGCGGAACACCCACGAGCGGTTGATTTCATCGCCGTAGCTCTTCAGGTCGAGCACGCCGTTGACAGCGGTGTTGATGGCGTCGATTTTGGTGTCCTTCGCGTGGAAGTGGAAAATCGCGTCGCCCAGAGCGCGGATGCACGCAACGGGATCCATACCCTGCCAAATGAGGTGGCTCGGGTCAAAGTTCGCGCCGATTTCGGGGCCAACAGCCTCGCGCAATTTGAGCAGGCTTTCGGTGTTATACACGCAGAAACCGGGGTGCAGCTCCAGCCCAATCTTGTTCACGCCGTGCGCTTTGGCAAACGCCACGAACTCTTTCCAATAGGGAATGAGCTTTTCGTTCCACTGCCACTCCAGGATTTTGCCGAAGTCATCGGGCCAGGGGCAGGTCACCCAGTTGGGATATTTTGCGCCCTCGTGATCGCCCGGGCAGCCGGAAAACGTGTTGATTTGGCTGAGCCCGCAGGCTTCCGCCAGCAGCACGGCGTTGCGCATGTTCCGGTCAAATTCCGCCGCAACAGCTTTGTCTGGGTGTACCGGGTTGCCGTGGCAGCTGAACGCGCTGATTTCCAGCCCGCTGTCGGCAATGGTCTTTTGGAACGCCGCAAGCTTTGCGGGGTCGGCAAGCAGTTCATCGGCGTTGGCATGGGCGTTGCCGGGATAATTCCCGCAGCCGATTTCCACCATTTCGATGCCGAGGCTCTTGAAATATTGCAGCGCTTCCTCCAAGGGGAGATCGCTGAGCAATGTTGTAAATACACCAAGTTTCATAGGAATAGCCTCCTGTCAGATGTTTGATCGCATTTTGTAGGGGCGAACTGTGTTCGCCCACAGAACAACCTTTATTTTCTTGGGTTTGCGGGCGAACACAGTTCGCCCCTACAATTTCCTACAGCACGTGCTCTTTGAGCCACACCATACTGCGTGCGGCATCGCTGAGTCCGTCCGGCGATGGGGTGTCGTTTTCCAGCACCAGCCACTCCATGCCAAGGTCTTTTGCGGCGCGCACCACGGCGTCCAGGTCGGTTTCGCCTTCGCCCAGCGCCCGCGTGTCCTTGCCCACGCCGTCCTTGATGTGAAGCAGGCAGATGCGGTCCTTGTGCCCGGTGATGTAGGCGTAATTGTCCACGCCCGCGCAAAAACTCCAGTGGGTGTCCAGCTCCAGCGGGCAGGCTGCCAAAAAGCTGTCGATGGCAAGCGTGCCGTCCTTGTAGGGCTCAAATTCGCTTTCGTGGTTGTGATAAAACACGGTAATTCCGTGGGGTGCCGCAGCCTCGGCAGCCGCCTTCAGCACCGCGCAGGAATTCGCGAGCTTTTTTTGGTTGTTGTGGTCCGCGCCGCCAACGCCAAGCATCGTGATGCCAAGAATTTTGCACACGGCAATCGTTTCTTGCAGATTCTTTTCTTCCAGGTCATCCATGCTGAAGTGCGCGCCGGTGGCAACCAAACCCGCTTCGTCCAGCATTTTGCGAAACATCGCCGGGTCCTGCGGAATGCCCGCAAGCTCCACGCCCTCAAAGCCAAGCGCCTTGAGCTGCGGGAACAGCGCATACATATCCTGCGGCGAACCGGCCAAATCGCGGAGCGAATATAATTGGATTGATAGTTTCATGTATCGTTCCCGCTTTCCTGTTCTGCTGCACCGGAGAATCCACATTTTTCGTATGAATTCTCCGGGCAAATTAAACTTAGAAATAGATGGGCTTGCTGCCGCTGGCTGCGGAATCATAGATTGCCTCAAGCAGCTGCGTGACCACGAGGGCCTGCTCCGGCTTGGTGGGCACTTCTGTATCGTTGGCGATGGCGGCATAGAAGCCGCGCGCTTCCAGCTCACAGGGGTCGTCGCCCGCGCCGTCATAGAACGCGACGCCGCCCGCGTTGAAGTTCGGCACCTCGATGCACTGGCGGGAATGCGCCACGCGGTTGACGCGCAGATGGCCTTCGCCTTCCAGCATATCCGCACCGGCTTTATCGCCCGCGAGCACGCAGATGGCTTCCTTTGGGTCGGCAATGTTCAGCGCCCAAGCGGATTCCAGGATGATGGTCGCGCCATTTTCCATGACGATGAAGCCGAACGCGCTGTCTTCCACGGTCATTTTTTCGGGGTCCCAATCGCCCCAGGCGTTGCCGGTTTCGGTCTGCTTGCCGAGCTTTTTGTAGGACGTGCCGACGACCATCTTGGGCTTGTAGTTGTCCATCATCCAAAGCGTCAGGTCAAGGGCATGCGTGCCGATGTCGATCAGCGGGCCGCCGCCCTGCTCATATTCGTTGAGGAACACGCCCCAAGTGGGCACCGCGCGGCGGCGCAGCGCAATGGCGCGGGCATAATAGATTTCGCCCAGCTCGCCTTCGCGGCACATGCTGTTCAGATAGAGCGAATCGGGGCGCCAGCGCTGGTTATAGCCGATGGTGAGCTTTTTGCCCATGCGGACGGAAGCGTCCAGCATCGCCTTGGCTTCGGCATAGGTTTTTGCCATGGGTTTTTCGCACATCACGTGCTTGCCGGCCTCCAGCGCGGCGATGGAGATGAACGAGTGGGAGCGGTTCGGCGTGCACACGTGCACCACATCGATGCTTTCGTCTTTGAGCAATTCTTTGTAATCCTCGTAGACTTTTGCGCCTTCAATGCCATACTCTTCCGCTGCTTTTTCCGCTTTTTCCACGATGATATCGCAGAACGCGACCAGTTCGATCTCCTTAATCTTTGCCAAATTGGGCATGTGCTTGCCGTTTGCGATGCCGCCGCAGCCCACAATTGCGGTTCTGAATGTTTTCTTTGCCATGTGAAAAATCCTCCTGTTATATTAATATTTTGGTTGCTCAATTATTTCGCGAGCTTGACCTCTGTCCACAGGTCGCTCATCAGGCGCAGTATTTCCGGCGGCAGGTTTTCAAACTCCTGCGTTTTGGGCGGGGTGGCGGGGTAGAGAATGTCGCTGTCCCGCAGGGAATATTCCGGATTTTCGCGCACGGCCTTGTGCGGGGTGGCATACATAATATACTCCGCGTTGGCAAGGGCAACGTCCGGCTCAAGCAAAAAGTTGATGAACATCTCAGCCGCCTGCTTATTTTGCGCGCCCTTGGGAATCACCGCGCTGTCGTAGAAGAAGTTCGTCCCCTCCTCGGGGTACACAAACTGGAGGGACTCGTTGTTCCCGTTCATCAGGATATAATCCCCGGCGTAGTAGGGGCCCATGGCGGCGTTCGCGCCCTCCATGATGTCATAGACTTCGTCGGCAATGTAGGTTTGCACCAGGGGTGCCTGCTCCTTGAGCTTTGCGGCGGCCGCCCGCCAAACCGCAGGGTCGGTGCTGTTGAT
>JGI994J12354_10004910_pt1 | contig 11791 bp, 11 predicted proteins | sample IntmicLarv3ML3BL_FD_12354 | JGI IMG/M metagenome (IMG submission 12354) | reverse complement strand
TCCATAATAAATTATAAATCACTCAAAATTATTAACTTTCAATCACCTTTCCTACGTTCTTCAAAATAACCAGCTCCTTTCACACGATATTTCAGACAAATAAATTTTATTCAATTTCCCTGCCTGATAATGCTATTATACAATATAACAGACAATATTACAAGATAATTTTTGATTATAAATAAACTTTCCCATGAAAGCATTAAAAACAAATTGTTTTCTTATTTTTTAACGTAAATTTGTCTGTCGCCGTCAGCTTCTGAACCGAATGATATTTTGTTTCCGTCTATTGTGCCTTTCATAATATCAGTACCATCGTCAACTTCTATGTTTTTGCCGTCTACTTTAAATGTTAAATCCATGCTTTCGCTGCCGATAGTCATCTTGCATTTGCCGTCTTTGAGAAATTCAATAGACATCTGGAATTCGCTTTCGTCAAAAGGCATGTCGTATTCTTCATACATAGCTTTCATTTCTTTCATTTGGTCGTCGTATTTTACCATTTTGCCGTCTTCACCTAAGACTTCTGAAATAACATATGTACCTGAGAGACCACCGCCGCAGGACGCGAGAATTGATACGCTGAGCATAAGAACTAATAATACTGCAATAAGTTTTTTCGTGTTTTTCATCATAAAATTACTCCTCTTTTTGTTTGTTTGTTTTTTTATAACACACTACCAGCCAAAACCACTTTGACATAGTTTGTCATTACGTTTATTATACATTAATTTTCTGTTTATGTCAATACCTTATTTTACAACTATTTATAAAATCTCACAACCATAATCTTATAAATCCAAAAGTTTTTTCTTCTGAAATGCTATTATAAACGGAGCTTCGGGGATATTTATCAATCTATGATACAAACAATCGAATTGCTTTTTATCCAGATTCGCGGCGAAATCATGGATTTTTTCGCCCTCTTTTGTTCCCTCGTCATGTCCCGGATAAACCGACACTACGATAACCCCGCCGACTTTTAATATATCCAACGCGTCATTCAAACATGAAAGCGTGGAATCTGTTTGTGTTGTCACGGATTTATCGCCGCCGGGAAGATAGCCGAGGTTGAATATCGCGCCGTCAAGTTCTTTATCTTTCGGGATATATTTTTTAAAATTCGCATGGGAATCGTGTATTAAATGCACGTTTTCATCGAGACAATTCTCAAATTCAAGCCGTTTTCTCGTGATTTCGACAGCATCTTTCTGTATATCAAACGCGTAAATTTCAGATGACGGACATTTTCTTTTTATATATAACGTGTCGTTGCCTTTGCCCATTGTAAAATCTGCGTAAACGCCGTTTTCTTTTATTGACACGTCAAGCAGACGTTTCGCCATGCTTAAAATATTTGTTAATGACGCTCTGTTTTTATATTCGTTTTCGGATTCTGTTTTGATTTTATTTTCCATGTTTGTTTTGTCCTTGTCATTTTCGTTAAATTTTTTCAAATACACAAATCCCGAATGTTTACCCTGATATGTCCCGTTTTTTTCGAGATTTTTATCTATATCGTTTATCACAATAAATTTTTTTCTCACCCAAACAGGTATGGTATTTGTATCATATATTTCCAGCTCAGGGTCGCCTGTCAATCGCATAACAACGATTTTTGGCGGTAAATATTCAATTTGTGATGTGATTATATCTATATATTCTTCTTTTGACAATAAATTTATTTCACCGTTTTTATACAAATCATAAAGTTTTGTGTTTTTGTCAACATACAGCATATGTATCTTTACGCCAAGCGGCAAAGGGTTTAAATCTGCGATATATTTCACAGTTTCGAGCATCATTTCAGGCGTTTCATTCGGCAGACTGTTTATTATATGCAATGTCACGGGGATATTATACTCCGATAAAATTTTATAAGCATTTTCAAACACGTCGAGTTTATATCCGCGGTTTATAAAATCCGCTGTTTTATCGTGGTATGTCTGCAACCCAAGCTCAACGGTTACGTCAGTTTTTTTATTTAATTCGCCGAGATATTCAGCGATTTCACGGTTTATACAATCGGGACGCGTCGCAATATCAATCCCGACAAGTTCCGGTATATCCAGTACACTCTCATAAATTTTTTTGAGTTCACCGAGCGGGGCGAAAGTATTTGACCCTGCCTGAAAATACGCGATATATTTTGTGTTTTTCCATTTTTTCGCAAGAGCTTCTTTCTTTTCGCTGAATTGCGTTATTATTTCATCTTCGGACAATAAATTGTTATTTTTGTTATGATATTTATATCCGCAATAAATACAACCCGCGCCGTTTTTTATGATATGCGGACACGAAAAACCGACGTTAAGCGCGATTTTCGCTGTTTTAACGCCGTATTTCTTATTCAGGTAATAATCATATGAATGATAACGTTTATTGTTGTTTGAGTATATAAAATTATTTTTATTTTTCATAATATTTTATTTTTTTAAGTAAACCGAAGCGGTTCTTCTCTCAACCAGAAAATTTTGTATATCCTCGGATTTTTTCCAGCCGCCGAAATCTTCCCATGCGGTATCCAAAATTTTTGCGTATTTATCGGGTTGAGTTTTCATAAATTCCGTAAAATCATAACTTTCCGACACATTGAAATTGAACAAAAACATATAATTATTTTTTGTAAACGCGATAAATTTTTTCTTTTCGTCGATATACAATGATTTTGACGGGTGGGTTAAAAGATTTTCTTTATTATTATTTGAATCATTTACAAGTTTGAGCATTGCTTTATCAAAATTTTGCATATATATATATCTTAAATTTTCGTCGTCCGCAAGTCGCCATATTCTTCTGGCGTAATGATAACTGTTATTATTTTCGGGACGGGGGAAATCAATCCATTCGGGGTGTCCGAATTCGTTTCCCATAAAATTTAAATATCCCTCTCCCGCGCACATGCATGTTATAAGTCTTATCATTTTATGCAGTGAAACCGCTCTGTCGATAATCATACTTTGCGAATCTTTATTCATATGCCAATACATTTCTTTATCCGCGAGCCAGAACATCAATGTTTTATCCCCGACCAACGCTTGATCATGTGATTCGCAATAACCTATAACTTTTTCTTTCGGTCTGCGCTGCGTCAGTTCCCAAAACATATGGTTCATATTCCAGTTTTCATCGCTGTTGTTTTTCAGATTTTTTATCCAGAAATCGGGGGTTCCCATGCCCAGTCTGTAATCAAAACCTATGCCGCCCCATTCAATCGGGAGACACATTCCCGGCATACCGCTCATATCCTCCGCTATCAAAACACAGTCGGGGCGTACTTCTTTGCATAAATCTGACGCTAATTGCAAATATATCACGGATTCTGTATCTGTATTCGGTGAAAAATATTTTTTATAACTGTCAAACGATTCACCGAGTCCGTGGTCGTGATACAACATCGATGTTATTCCGTCAAATCTGAATCCGTCGAATTTATATTCTTCTAACCAGAATTTTAAGTTTGACAATAAAAAATGCACAACTTCGGGTTTGCCGTAGTTAAAAAGCCGCGTTCCCCATGTCGGGTGATTACCTTTTTTACCGGAATGGAAAAACTGATAATCCGTCCCGTCAAATTCCGCGAGACCTTCCGCGACATTCGGCGCACAATGCGAATGTACCAAATCAAGCAAAACCGCAATGCCCATTTTATGCGCTGTATCTATAAGTTCTTTTAATTCTTCGGGTGTGCCGAATCTCGACGACACAGAAAAAAAGTTTGATACCTGATAACCGAAGGAGCCGTAATAGGGATGTTCCATTACCGCCATCAATTGTATCGTATTATATCCCAGTTTTTTCACTCTGGGCAAAACGATATTTATATAATCTTTAAACCCCGCGACTTTTTCTTCTTCACTGCACATACCTATATGACTTTCATAAATTAACGGGGTTTTTATTTTTTTCGCGTTGAATTTTTTCTTCTGCCATTTATATTCAATATCCCAAATCTGTCCGCAAAATTCATATGTTTCGGGGTTTTGTACAACTCTTTTACAATACGCCGGGATTCTGTCGAATGTTTTCCCGTTTGATTTTATCTGTATTTTTATTTTCGAGCCGTGGGGAAGTGAATTTATTCCTGGGATAAAAATCTCCCACACGCCGCTATTATTTATTTTCGTCAATTTATGTGAATTTCTGTCCCAGTTGTTAAAATCCCCGATAAGTGCGATTTCGTCGGCTTTTACCGCCCATTCGCGATAATACCAGCCGTTGTGTTCAATTGATTTATGAAACCCGAAATACAAATGCCCGTTTGAGAAAGCCGCTAAACTGCCGTCGTTTCCGAGCAGTTTATTTTTGAAATCGGTATAATTTTTCATTCGCTGTTCTATATCGGTTTGATACGGCGTTAAATATGGGTCAACTCCGATTATTTTGTATTTTTTTTTGTTGTTTGTTTTCATGTGTTTCTTTCTCCCCGCACCGCGCAAATATTTTTTTGCCATATTTTGCTTCTTTTTGGTTCTTTTTCTTTCAAAGAAAAAGACCGCCCCCGTCGCATCCTCGTTCCTGTTCCCGTTCGTTCCCCGTTCCTAAGCACGCCAAATCGCTCCGATTATACCGCCGCCTATCACAATAAACGCGGGATTTACTTTAAAATATACGCCGACGAAGCACGCAAGCCCCGCTATCAATGGATACATCAAATCTATTCCGAATATCGTTATAAGATAATTCCACAACAACATACATATCAAACCCGCGCCGAGTAAATTCATGTATTTTATCGAATTTTTAAATACGCTGTTTTTGTATAATTTTTCGCCTATTTTCATGATTATCGCTATTATAATGATTGAGGGAAAAACAAACGCGAGAATTCCTAAGACTGCGCCTAAAAATCCGAGTTCTGTTTTCATTCCGAGATAGATTGAAAGTATTATTGACTGCGAATATCCGCCGAATTGTGAGACGGAGATTACATTTAAAAGTTCGTCCACAACTTCCCCTGCGAGCTCCGGTGACGACGCCCAGCTTACGGCAAATTCTTTTATAATATTCGCTCCGCCGACTCCTCCGCCGAAACTTCCCGCGCCTGCGAGAAGCATTACAAGTATATAATTTAAAAAATCAACTGCCATTTTATGTGATTACTCCTCGCCTTTGTGTATTTTATTCTTTGATTCCTCGTCAAGTCTTTCCAGACGCTCCGCTTCGAGTTTTTCGCGGCGGCGTTTCATTGTGTCGTCGTCTATATATCTTTTCATGTTATATTCTTCTTCCATGATTTGACGGTCACGCAGTTTTTTCGCTTTTTTGCTGTACGGATCGATATATTTCGGGTGTTTCTCACGATATTTGACCGCTGCGACATGTATTATCCCGAAAATCACGCCGAATATTATTATCGCCGCCATATAATACGGCATAAGAACGGCACTGCTCAGATTTAAAATATCGGGCGCGAAAATAAATATCAACGCGGCGGGAAGTATAAATATCATTGATTTTCTTTTTATATTGTTGAAATACATAATTTTATACACATGCGCGATGACAAGTCCCAGAACAGCGGCGTGCATACCGTTGAAAACTTTCTGCCATATAAAAACGTTGAAAACCTGTACGTTCATCAATGGTGTATACAAAAAGAAAAACGCGACCGCGAATATGACAACAGGTAAAAGCATTGCGAAAATTGATATGACTGCGCCGAGTATACCGCCGATTTTGTTTCCTGTATAATACGCGTATTTTATCCCCGACGGTCCAGGGGTATCTCTCAAAAGCTGTTCTTTTTCCTCAAATTCTTCATAGGGTATAAATTCGGGGCAGAAACTGTCCCTTATATAATCGTGCATGTTATACTCATCGCGCGGTTTTAAAAATCCGAATTTTAAAAACCACGTAAAGAGCATAATATATTTTCCCATAATCTCATTTCTCCGTTTTAAAATTTTTTTATAGTATATCTAAAAATATACGCTTTAATTATGACAAAATATATAGTGAAATCGTAATATTTTATATTGACGCTTATAATTTTTGATGATATAATAAAAAAAACGGGTAAAATAATAATTTTTAAAATATATAAAAATCATATTTAAAGGGGGAATTTATATGTCCGAATTAACGGGAATCGAACGCGCGAAACTTCTTTTTGACCACAAAAAACCTGACAGAATAGGGTTATACGAACATTTTTGGGGTGACACATACAGAGAATGGCTCAATAAAGGTAAAATCACGGAGGGGACGAATTTTGACACGCATTTTAATTATGACATAATGATGTCGGGGTGGTTCAACTATGCGGGAAACATGGGTTTTGTCCCCGAAGTTGTCGCGGAGGACGAGGATACAGTGACGACAAAAGACCAGAATTACGCTATTTTACGCCGTCATAAAAAACACGACACAACCCCGGAGCATGTCGGTTTTACCGTTGACTGCCGCGAAAAATGGGAAGAACTCATCAAACCCAATATGTTCGCCGACCCGAAAAGAATAAATTTCGAGGGATACCGCAACACAAAAAAACTTGCCGCCGACAACGACAAATTTTTCATGTGGGAGGGAGCGCATGTTTTTGAACTCATGCACCCCGTCTGCGGTCACGAGAATATGCTCATGGCGATGATTGACGACCCCGACTGGGTAACCGACATGTGCGAGACGTACACAAAAGCGATGATTGGCATGTGGGAGATATTATTTGAAAAAGAGGGTTTGCCGGACGGTATATTCGTATATGAAGACATGGGATTCAAAGGCTCGCCGTTTATGTCCCCCGCGATGTACAGAGAATTTATAATGCCCAGTCACAAGGCGACTATCGATTACGCGCACAGTAAAAATCTCAAAGTTATGATGCACTCATGCGGATTTATCGAGCCGTTACTGCCGCATATGATTGAAGCGGGGATAGACGGTTTACAGGTTATCGAAGTTAAAGCGGGTATGGATTTAGTCAGGATATTCAAAAATTCCGGCGATAAAATATCACTTATGGGCGGTATCGACGTTAGGACGTTATACTCAAACGACAAAAAAATAATCGACGCGGAGCTTGAAGCGAAAATCCCGATAGTAAAAGAAGGTTTCGCGTATTTCCTCCATTCCGACCATTCAATCCCAAAAACGGTCGATTATGAGACATATATGTATTTTATAGAAAAAGGGCTTGAATTGGGGAAATATTAGATTTTTGCAAACATTTACGGGCGGTGTAAAAATACCGCCCGCGATTTTATTTTGTTTTGTTTATTTACCGAACCAAAAAAGCACGACGCTTACGGCTATCGGGAGATTCAGCGAATCTATTTTGTTTGTGTGATTTATCACCACGCTTTTGCCTATGTTTTTATATATATTATATTCAAGTCCCGACGCTTCGTTTCCGAAGATAAGCGAATAAATTTTGTTTTTATTCACGGATAATTCTGATAAATTATAATTTGCGTTTAACATAAAAGTATAGATTTCACGGGGGTTATTGTCATTTGAAAAATCCAGATAATCTTGAATTGATTTAAAATATTCTGTGTTCACATGGAAAAACGCCCCCATTGACGCACGAATAACTTTGGGATTATAAACGTCCGCGCCGCTGCCGATAATCGCTATATTTTCTATACCGAAACCGACGCATGAGCGTATTATTGTCCCAAGATTACCCATATCTGACGGATTATCAAGAACCACATGCGATTTTGTTTTATCTATTCCCGCGTGTTGTTTTTTTAAGACGCCGATAACATAACAATTTTCTTTCGGTGAAAGTATATTTATGATTTTTTGGTTTTCCTCACACGGGATTTTATATTTTTCACACAGATTTTTTATTTTGTCATCTTTATAAATATAAAACGGGCTGAATATGATTTTTATGCAATCGTTTGGTTTGTTTTTTAGTAATTCTATTGTCGGAGAAGCTCCGAGGGCGTAGGAATAATCAAAATCTTTTTTGTATGTTTTTAATTTCGTTTCCATATTTCACAAAATCTCACAAATCCATAATTTTAAAGTTTTACGCGGGTTTGTCTGTGTATCTCATACGATATAACAGTCGCGGCGGTTTGCGCGGCGAGTGAATGTGAAAAATTTTTCGCGTAGGGAATTCTCACAATTTCGTCGGCGTTATTCAAAAAATCTTTCGATATACCCCGTTTTTCCCCGCCTATTATAAAAACCGTTCGTTCGTTGAATTTTACGTCAAATATATCATTGACTTTTATTTTTGAATTTGCGGGGGCTTTTTTGTCTATACAATATATTTTATATTTTTCTTTTTTCAACAAGTCAATCAAATTGATTTTCGCGTTTTCGTCTTTTGAGGAATTGGGAAAAACAGCAACAGGCATTTTATAAAACGTTCCCGTTGACGCTTTTTCTATTATAGATTCGGAAAATCCAAAATCCCTTTCGGGGATTATAAGCCCGTCGATTCCCTGAGTATATAACGCTCTCGCGGCATATCCCAAATTATACGGGTCCTCGATTCCCTCGATTATCGCGATTGTCGCACGGGAGGGATTTTTGGGCAGTTTGTTTATTAATTCCAAAGGGGAAATAAATTCGCGTTTTAGTATCACCGCGATAATTCCGCCGTGGGTTCTTCCGAGATTATACGGTTTTGTATCGCTTATGACTTTCCCTAATTCTTCGAGTTCTTCTGATGAAAAAAATTCGGTTTCGATATTTTTTTCTTTCGCGGATTTTAAAACTTTCTGAATATTCCTGTTTTCGGGGTCTTGTTTTAATATTATTTTTAATATCTTCGAATTATCGGAGGAAAGCACGCTCAAAACCGATATTGTGCCCTCGAATATTATCGCGTCTGACGCGTCTATTTGACATAATATACTATCTATTTTATTACTCATTTGTTACTATATTCTCTTTCAGCCTGCGTTTTTATAAGATACACGGGGACAAGAATTTTCGGGTGAATTGTTTCGTTTTTTTTGTATTTTTCATAATATGCCGCCTTGCAAACCGATGCGGCGGACGGTTTTTTCAAAATTTCGGGGAGATTTATTATTTCACCGTCAAATTTTATCTCGTTAAAACACATCTCCGCGCCGTCGCCTGTAAATATTATTTTACGCCCCGAAAATTCACGGTTCAATTCTTCTTCGAGCTCACTCACTGTTATTATCCTGTCGGTTTTTATATATTTTAACCCGTCGGTATTGTCAAAAACAGCGTTATAAACCTGTTTTCTTCTCGCGTCAATCACGGGGAAAATAAGTGTATCGTCAAATGTCCCATGGAAATTATACGCGAGAGAACACAGAGACGATATACCGGCGCAGTTGTTTATTTCCGAGCCGAACGCCAAACCTTTTACGGTTGATATTGCTATTCTTATCCCCGTAAATGAACCCGGACCGTGAGCGACTGCAAACAAATCAATATCATCAAGCGTTAATCCCGCGGATTTCAGCGTATAGTCAACTATCGGCATAAGATTTTCGCTGTGTGACAATTTTCCGCAGGATTGAATTTCAGCCAATATTTTCGCGTTCGCGTTTTCGTTTGTATTATCAAAATCTACGACGGCTGTCGAGGCTGTTTTTGTTGTGGTGTCAATACCGAGTATAAGCATATTAATCCTGTCTCCTGTTAAAAATAATATTTCTCTCGTCGCCGTTTAATTTTACAATGTCAATATTGATTGTCTGCTCATCGAAAAAATCTGCGATTTTCTCGAACCATTCTATAATTATTATACTCTCGCCGTCGAGATAATCATAAAATCCGACGGATAACAAATCGTCCTCCGAATCTATTCTGTACATATCGAAATGCAGGATTTTTTTGTTTTGTGATTTTATTTTATACTCGTTCACAAGTGAAAAAGTCGGGCTTGTAACTCTTATATCAGGTGAAAAAAATCTCACGAGACCGCGTGTAAACGCTGTTTTTCCAGCTCCCAAATCACCATGCAGAGCGATTATATCCCCGAATTTTATTTTGTTTTCTTTCACGAGTTCAAAAGCGATATTTTCTGTTTCTCTCTCGCTTTTTGAATGTATTAAAAATGTATTTTCAGACATAATTATTCCTCACGACAGGTTTATAATATTACCGTTTTCGTCAACGTCGATGACTTCCGCTCCGGGTACTTTCGGGAATCCAGGCATAATCATTATATCTCCCGTCATAACAACGATAAACCCAGCTCCTGTTTGTATCACTATATCTTTTACGGTCAAATCAAAATCAACGGGTCGGTTTAAAAGCTGTGGGTTATCCGACATTGAATATTGGGTTTTCGCCATACAAACGGGCATATTTTCATATCCCAGCGCGTTTATACGCGTCAAAACTTCCTCCGCTTTTTCGGAATACACAACTTTATTCGCGCCGTATATATTTCTCGCGATTTTATTGATTTTTTCTTTTATTGTATCTTCGGTTTCATACGCGAATTTCAAGCGTTTTCCGCTATCTTTTTTATTGTTTTTATCACATATTTCAACAACTTTTTCCGCGAGGTCGAGTGAGCCTTTTCCGCCGTCCGCGAACGCTTTTGAAAATGAAAACGGGATATTATGCTGATAGCACAAAGAAGATATTGTCCCAAGGTCTTCTTGTGTATCTGCCGGAAACTCGTTTATTACAAGAATTGTATTCATATTGAATTTTTTCAAATTATCATAATGAGCGAGGACGTTTTGGAATCCGTTGACTATATCGTCGCCGCCGTTATGTTTTATTGCGCGGACTGTCGCTACAAGTACGACTATATCGGGGTCAAATCCCGCTTTTCTGCATTTTATATCGAAGAATTTTTCCGCGCCCAAATCAGACCCGAACCCCGCTTCCGTAACTGCATAATCCGCCAATTTCAACGCTGTTTTTGTAGCCCTCAAAGAGTTACAGCCATGCGCGATATTCGCGAACGGTCCGCCGTGTATAATTACAGGTACGCCTTCAAGCGTCTGAACAAGATTGGGCTGCAGCGCGTCTTTCAACAACGCGCACATCGCGCCTTCGACTTTTAAATCTTTTGCAAAAACAGGCTCTTCGTTAAACGTATATCCTACGGTTATATTACCGAGCATTTGTTTTAATTCCGCGAGATTTTCAGCCAGACAGAACACTGCCATTATCTCGCTTGCCGCCGTTATTCTGAACCCGTCTTTTCTGGGTATCCCGTTTACTTTTTTACCGAGACCTACCATTATTTCTCTGAGACATCTGTCATTCATATCCATACAGCGTGTAAAAGTTATTTTTGACGGATCAATTCCGAGACTGTTTCCCTGATATATATGATTGTCTATCGCCGCGCACAAAAGATTATTCGCCGATGTTATAGCGTGAAAATCCCCTGTAAAATGCAGGTTTATATCTTCCATCGGGATAACCTGAGAATATCCTCCGCCCGCCGCTCCGCCTTTCATACCGAACACCGGACCGAGAGACGGTTCTCTTAACGCGATAACTGTTTTATGTCCGAGCTGAGCCAGAGCCTGACCCAGACCGATTGACATTGTTGTTTTACCCTCGCCGTATTTCGTGGGGTTTATCGCTGTAACAAGAATCAGTTTCCCATCGGGATTTTCTGAAATCCTTGCAATACATTCTTCCGTGATTTTGGCTTTGTATTTCCCGTATAAATCTATATCGTTTTCAGGGTCAAGTTTAAGTGTCGTGACTATCTCTTTTATCGGCTTTATCGCCGCGTTTCTTGCTATTTCTATATCACTGAGCATTTTTTTGAATCCTCCAAATTAAGATGCGTTAGGATGCGTTGGGGGAAACTTTTCAGGAAAGTTTCCCCCAAACCCCCTTCAAACCTTTTTAATATTGGTGGGTAAATATTTAC
>JGI994J12354_10004909_pt1 | contig 11792 bp, 11 predicted proteins | sample IntmicLarv3ML3BL_FD_12354 | JGI IMG/M metagenome (IMG submission 12354) | reverse complement strand
TGCCTGACAATCTCCCTTGTCCTATGGGGCTAATCTGTGTTTTAACGAATTTGCTGAATGGCTACGGCGTGCTAACTTGCTGACAAACGTATATTCTTTGATTTTGAAGCTGATTCCATTTCTATAATTCAGGCTCAATCATCCTATCTGCATACAATTCTTTTTCGTTAATTCTCTTTCTTCGCGAAGTATCAGTTACAAATTACCTACACTGGAGCTTATCAAAGAGAGCCAGCCTACCCAATGTGGGAGCTACGCTGTACCACCTCTTAGGAGGCGGTACAGCGGTACACCCTCGAAAGAGGTGGTATTCTCGTTATTCATCCAGTATCCTTTAAGCAGTTGGAGTTTTGCATGGTCTTTATCAATCCCTGCGAGTTCGTCTTAGGTCGTCTAAACTAGGTTCGTCACATCCACAAATAATAGGGGTCTATTTTGGGGAGTTTGGAAAGGTGACATTTAATAGTTTAGTGTAAAATTAATATATTATGAGCATAATGAGCCGATTATTTGTTGCCCGGTCAAAGCCCTTCATAGCAGTGAGGGCGCACTTACCAGTTTTTAATGAAACCGGGTGCGCTCTGCGAGTGCTTACCCGACAGCTTGAGGGGGTTGAAACGGATTCACCCCCCCCTATGTTGCTACGCTGTTTCTATTTGCCGATCTCCGCTATTTTGGCCATGACCCACGCATTGCAGGCAGCAGAGTCAATGTCCGTAGCAACGGAAACATTGCTTGCTCCGCCATGCGAAACGCGACGCACATCGGCCACAGTTGCCCCCAAAGCAAAACCATCAGTGACAACATCCACCCAGTATTTTGTCAGCGTAAAGGCTTCGGGGTGCGCCAGGAAGAACAGGGTGTTCACATCATGCATGGGTTTACCGCCTTCTTCCTTGTCCCCATAAAAGTTGAACAGGGCTTGTAACATCTTTCCGGTTTTATTCAAGGTTGCCAGACGTTCAATGTTTTCGTTGGTAAGCAACGCTTTCATTGTAACGTCCAAGCCTATCATGACGATGGGCAACCCGCTCTCAAAAATAATTTTGGCGGCGTGAGGATCGGAAAAAACATTAAACTCAGCTACGCTACTCATGTTGCCCTTGCTGACACTGCCGCCCATGACCACAATGCGCGCGATCTTTGCCTTGACTCCGGGATACATGCGGAACAGCAAGGCGGCATTGGTGTACGCGCCTGTTAGCACCAGTGTCAGGGGTTCATCGCTTGCCATCAGGATTTCCCGCATGGCTTCAACAGCGTGCTTATCCATTGGTTTTGTTTTCAGGGCAGGGAAGTCCCAGCCGGGCATACCGGATTCGCCATGTACATGGCTGGCATCTTCAAAGGGCTTCAGGAGAGGACCCACTGCCCCTGCCGCCACGGGAACCTTGCCCTGTAAGCCAAGAAATTCAACCAATCTGAGGGCATTGGCGCTGGTTTTGTCCGCGCTGACGTTCCCAGCCACGGTAGTAAGTAGTTTTACGTCAAATTGTGCATCCGTTAGTGCTATGGTAATAGCAGCGGCGTCATCTATGCCAGGGTCAGTATCCAGAATAATTTTGTGACGTGAGGCAGCATGGGCGCCGGGAACAGAGGTAAAACAAATAAAGAATCCCAGAAAAATAGAAAACGCGAGCAGTGTTCTCTTCATAGCAGCTCCTTTTAGGTATTGTATCTCACAGTGCTACATGAGTGGTTATCTGCAACCAGAACCATGTCGTGTCGAACTTACCCTTTCACCAGGGTAAAACTATCACCTACGGGATGATTTTGCCTATACAGGGCGAAACCGCGTAGCGACCACCCTGGGGTGAGTCTACTTCTTCGCCCCCCCCATTGGTGGAACCTCTCAGGGCTGGCGGTGGCGGTCAAGGGCGGCAAAAATAGATATAGCGCCTACACTTCACGCAAGTAGTTCCGAAGGGAACACTTCCAAGGAAGCTTTAGACGCTATTACTGATATCAGCTATCTGTCCTCAAAGGCGAAGTAAAGCCTTCATCCCTTGCCGCTTTCCTTTTCCACTTCATCAAACAATCGCTTGGCCTTGACTCCTAGCGCATCAGCAATCCGGCCTAGTGTTCCTAGTTCGCACTTGTGGATAGTCTCGTCAGATACAGCCCGCTGAATGGTGGCAAAAGACAGGCCCGTTTCATCCTTTATCGCTCTGACTGTCTTTTTCTTTTTATCCATTAATACCCTTACAGTACTAGTAAACATAAGCACCTCGCAAATTATTTTGCTCTCGTATAGTAGAGCAAAATTAACAAAAGGGCAAAGTACTCCGCCCTGGACAACGGTTTTCCGAAGGTAAAAAGTCTGCTTCGGAGGAATCCAGGAGATGCCGGGAAGGAGACAATTAGAAAAATCCGTTTGGCCTTGAGTAAAGGATGGGCATTCGAGGAAGCGATCTTGCGTGAGTTTTACCAGGTTGCCCACCGGCATAAACTGTATCACTCTCTGGAAGAGCTACAGATCGACCTGGGCGCAGTAGATGTATCGTGGTGAAATGTGTTGTGGCAGAATGCTTATGCGGACACGTCTTGATAAAAACAGATGTGGAAGGAAAAGGTCGGATAACTCAACTAGTCGTACAAGCGGAACCATCAAAACGGAACTAACTGTCAGATCAAGTCTGAACTACTACACCTCAGGTTATTCTTCCGCTCCTTGTTTCGCGGCAAATCCGTTCAATGGGGCATCGCCCAGTATTGCCGCTCGTAATGCGGAAATTTGGATGTTGAATTTTTCTAGTTTGGTGTACAGGGTCGCTCGGTGGATCCCCAAAACCTTCGCTGTCTTGCTGCAATTGAAATTGTTTTTGCGAAGCGTTGTCAGGAGAATGTCACGTTCCTGTTCCGGAAGCAGCCCCCTGAGTTCCTGGCCATTAAACCCGTGGCTCTCTATTGCCGCGAGAATATGTTGCGGCAGATTCTCCGCTCGGATAGTTTTTTCTTCGGTAGTCATGAATGACCGACCGAGGACATTTTTCAACTCTCGGATATTACCAGGCCAGCTGTACCGCTGAAGACACGCCAGAGTTTCCGGAGCGATGTCACGCCTTGGTTCGTATTTGTCGTTCAATTCCTCAAGAAACAGGTATGCTAGCGCGGGGATATCTTCCCTGCGATCCCTGAGCGGTGGAATGACAACCGGTAGCACATTCAGACGATAGTACAAATCCTTGCGAAAGGTTTTATCCTCTATCTTGATTTCAAGATTCTGGTTTGTGGCTGTGATGACGCGAACATCCGCGCGCACTTTCTGTTCGCCCCCTATTTTCTCGACATAGCCGTCCTGTAGCACCCGCAACAGCTTCACCTGCATGGAAACGGGCATGTCGCCGATTTCGTCGAGAAACAAGGTTCCTTGGTGGGCCAACTCGAATTTTCCCCGTTTACCGCCGCGCCGCCCTCCGGTGAATGCGCCTTCCTCATACCCGAACAACTCCGACTCTAAAAGATCCGCCGGAATAGACGTGCAATTTATGCAAATAAACGGTCCGCTCCGTCGATTGCTGGCTTGGCATATCGCCTTGGCGAAAACTTCCTTGCCCACGCCTGTTTCCCCGCGGATAAGGATAGGCAGATCACTTTTGGCAAAACGTTCCGCAAGTTCTTTGACTTTGCGGAATGAGACATTTGAGGTGGGAAGGTTGTCAAAGCTGTGCTGAGTCTCGGAATGCCTACTAAGTTCGCTCCGGTAATATTCGATTTCCCCTTCCAAAGCATGAATGGATTGTAACAATTTGAAAGTATAGCGGGAAAATTTGGTCAACGCCGCACAAGCAATAATCTCGCCATTGTCCAACTTGATCGGAATGCGTGTACTAACAACCTTACGCTCCCCGGAAACGGTCAACCCTTCGGGAAATTCGTGGAACACATCGATTTCGGTCAAATCCTGTTCCATGGTGTTGAGTAACCGGGTGTTCGGGATAAGGCGGGTGATCGGCGTTCCGATAGTATCCTCACGCTTCACCCCAAACTGCTGACAGTAAGAGTTGTTGATATAGTCAATGTTGCCGTCCCGCCCCACAACAATGTACCCGTCAGGGATCATGTCCAGTGCGGCTTCAAAGCAAATGCTCCTGCGAGTCAACGCCGTATTTTCCGCTTTGAGCCTGCGAAGTTCTTCCAGAAGATGTTCAGAATCATCAGCATTCATATCTTCCTCCTGTTCATCTAAAAAGTGAACATCAATTCAACCGGAAGCGGGACAGTGGATTCTATATCACGTGTCACTTGACGACACAACGTGTCATTTTTTCACGACACTATGTGTCGCATCTGGACAAAGCTAATTACGTCGTTTACGTCCCGCGGACGGCAAAAAGAAGTGCCTTTCTCATAAGGCTATGAAGCAGAAATTATTACCATTTTTATAATTTTTTCATCTGGAGAGAATTTCAAAATTTTTTTTCCAGCTGCAACCTGTCGCCAGGCGACACTCTTGCTCCCCTGCAGCGACATGTCGTCGTCGTTTCCTCATCGATTGGCCGCCACAACAAGTATTGTTTAAAAATCAATTATTTTAATAACTTATGCCAGAGTTGCCCAGGGATTTTTTTTTGGCTCGCTTGTTGCTTTTAGAGGAAGGTGGAGACCGGCGCGATAGGACAAAGGCATACCCAGAACATATGAGAATCGACACAACAACCGGTAATTACGCGAAGCGAAAAATTTCACAAAGAGGAGGCTTCTGACATGAGTATCGGATTTATCGGCCTTGGTATTATGGGCAAACCCATGTGCAAAAATCTTCTGAAAGCCGGCTATGAAGTACTGTGTTTCGATATGGTCAAAGCCGCGGTTGACGATGTTGCGGCTGCTGGCGGCAAGGCTGCGTCGTCAGTCTCCGAGGTAGCAAAGCAGTGTACGCAAATTATCACCATGCTCCCCAACTCTCCACATGTGGAAGCGGTTACCCTTGGCCAGGGCGGGATTGCGGAAAACGCCGCCCCCGGCACGCTGGTAATCGACATGAGTTCCATTGTCCCTCTGGCGAGCCGAAAAATTCATGACAGTCTCAAAGAGAAAGGCATTCGCCTGATCGACGCCCCGGTCAGTGGTGGCGAACCCAAGGCGATGGACGGAACGCTCTCCGTCATGGTCGGCGGCGCGCAAAATGACTTTGACGAAGCCCTGCCCATTATGGAGAAAATGGCCAAATCCATTGTCAGGGTGGGAGAGATCGGCGCAGGCAATACCGCAAAGCTGGCAAACCAGATTATCGTTGGAGTCAACATTGCCGCCGTAGCGGAAGCTATGGCTCTGGCAGCTAAGGCTGGAGTTGATCCTGAACTGGTCTACAAAGCCATCCGGGGCGGCTTGGCCGGATCGGCAGCCATGGATGCCAAGACGCCGATGATGCTTGACCACAACCTCAAGCCCGGCTTCAAAGTCAACTTGCACATAAAAGATTTGGGCAATGTCATAGACACGGGGCACAGCGTCGGTGTTCCTCTGCCGTTGACCTCCATGGTCATGGAAATGATGCAGGTGTTGAAGGTTGGGGGCATGGGCGATGCCGACCATGCAGCACTGATCCGGTACTACGAAAAACTGTCCGAATTTGAAGTAAAAAGACTCTCTTGAAAACAGCACGCCGTTCCGGATGGGGGAATAATCCGCTCGGAACGGCGTGCTGATTGCAAACCCGTCCGAAATCGATTTCACTGTCAGCCTCGGCCATGTGTATCATGGCGTTTGCTTCTATGAACGATATATCATCAGGAGGATATGAGCATGAGAAAAGAAAACTGTATCAGCAAGGCGTCCGTTGTTATTTTCATCGCATTTCTCTTTGTGGGAGTGATTACGAGCGGTCAGGCTTCCGCCGCCGTATTAAGAGCCAACCTTGCCCATGTTGGTGCTCCCGATCACATCTTTGAAGCAGGTGCACTTAAATTCGCCGAACTGGTGACCCAAAAGACCAACGGACAGATCGTTATCAAGACCTATCCCGGAGCCGCGCTGGGCGGTGACCGCGATACCTTTGAAGGTCTGAAAATGGGCACCATCAACTTTAACATCCAGGGTCCGATAGATTCTTTCCTGCCTATCACCTCAGTCACCACCCTGCCCTACATGTATGCGAACAGTGAGCAGATTTACAAATTCCTGGACAGCGATATCGCCGCTGAGATTTACAGCGGCCTGGAAAAAATGGGAATCGTTTGTCTCGCCCATATGCAGAACGGCTGGCGTCTGGTCACGTCTAACAAACCAATCAACAATCTGGCCGGCCTCAAAGGAATGAAGATCCGTACGCCTGAAAGCGCCATGTGGCGCTCCATTTTCCAGGCTCTGGACGCGAACCCTGTACCAATAGCTTTTAATGAACTGTACAGCGCGCTGCAACAGGGTGTTTGCGACGGCCAGGAAAACCCCACTGCCCACATTGTGACCCAGCGTTTCTATGAAGTGCAGAACTCTCTGACCATCACCCGGCACATGTATCTGGATGCGCCGCTTCTGGTCAGCAAAAAATTCTGGGACAAGCTGACACCCGAGCAGCAGACCGCCGTGCGGGAAGCGGCCAAGGAAGCAACAGCGTATCAGCGCCAGGTCGCCGAAGAACGTGAGAGCAAGGATATTGAGTTCCTGGGTTCCGTGGGCAAAATGACGGTCACCTATCCAGATCTGGCGGAATTTGCGGCAGCGACCGAATCTGTCCGCAAGGAATGGGCTCAAAAATACGGACAGGATCTGTACGACCGCATCGTTGCGCTCATCAACAAGTAAGTTGTTATTCTGGAAAGGAGACAGGCTTTATGCTGAAAAAGATGACTGCCCTTCTGGAAGCTGTCAGCGTTGCCTTTTTCTCGGTGATGATCTTGCTGGTACTGTATCAGATTGTCATGCGCAAGGTGTTCAATGCATCGCCCCCTTGGACCGAAGAATTGGCCCGCTATGCGATGATCTGGAGCACACTGCTTGCCTGTGCCGTTTTGGTCAAGGAAAAAGGCCACATTATGCTGGACTACTTTCTGGAGCTTCTGCCGTTGCGGCTGAAAAATGCCATCATATTGATGGTCGGTATCGCGATCATCGCGCTGACCGCAACCTTCGGCTATGGCGGGCTTGGCATGATCCAGACCAGCATAGCGGTATCTCAACTGTCGCCGGGGGCTGGCCTGCCGATGTGGGCTGTGTATGTCATTATGCCCATATCCGGCATGCTAATGGTCGCCTGTCAAGTGCTGGTCATGGTGGAACTCCTGCGCTGCAAAGCGCCGGAACAGGAAGGAAACGGTGGATGACATGTCAATACAGCTAATGCTTTTGCTGTTCGTTGTTCTGTTGTTTGCCGGCCTTCCCGTAGGGTTCACCATCGGCATTACGTCGCTGCTGGCCATTCTTGTTATGGAGCTTGACGTTTCCCTGATTTCCCAACGGGTCTTTGTGGGCCTGGACAGTTTTCCAATGATGGCACTTCCCATGTTCATCCTGGCCGGGAATCTGATGAGTGGGGGTGGCATTACCGATCGCTTGTGGAATTTTGCCAAGAAATCTCTGGGATTTATCCGGGGCGCATCGGGGTTCGTCAGTGTGGTGACGAGCATGTTGTTCGCTGCCATGAGCGGCTCGGCTCTGGCGACTGTGGGCGGACTCGGCAAGTTGCAAATAGATGGCATGGTGGAGGACGGGTTTAAAACGGAGGAAGCATCAGCCATTACGGCGGCGGCATCCACAATAGGCCCCATCATTCCTCCCAGTATCGTCTTTGTGCTTTATGGTGTTCTGGCAGGCGTTTCTATAGGCCGCCTGTTCATGGCTGGGGTTATTCCAGGCATTTTGATGGGCTTCAGCATCATGGTGTATATCGCCATCAGGGTCAATCGGAGTAAGCAACAGTACATCAAACGTCCTAAGTGTTCCTTATCAGAGCTTTTTAGCGCGTTTATCAAAGCCATCCCGCCTCTCATGACTCCCATCATTATCTTGGGTGGCATTCTGGCTGGGATGTTCACCCCCACCGAGGCTGCTGCTGTTTCCAGCGCGTATGCGCTGGGTCTGGGAATCATCTATCGCGAAATCACACCCCGGTCATTGTACCATATCCTCCTGGATACGGCGAAGACCTCGGCGTCGATTATGCTGATCATTGGGTTTGCCAACGGTTTTTCCTGGTTGCTGACCATCATGGGCGCTTCTGAAGTCTTCTATGACTTTATTACCAGTTTTGGCGATTCCAAGATCACAGTGTTGATTTTGGTCAATATTGCGCTGCTTATCGTAGGGTGCTTCATTGAAACAAACTCCGCTGTAATCCTGCTGACGCCGGTACTGACGCCCGCGCTGATCGCCTTTGGACTGGACCCGGTGCATATCGGCATCATTCTGTCGGTCAACCTGCTCATTGGCATCCTCACTCCGCCTATGGGAATGGCGTTGTATGTGGTGCAGCGTATCGGAGGAGCGCCCTTCAACAAAATTGTTCACGCGGTTCTTCCGCTGATCTTTTATCTGGTCATAGTTCAGGTGCTGGTCACCTTTATACCGGCCCTGTCACTGATGTTGCCGAAACTGGTCATGGGATGACAACGTACGCAACACAGAACGAATAAAACGTCACACAAAAACTCAAAGGAGATATTCACAATGGAAACACGGGTAAAATACGCAAAGGCCGCAAACGGTGTCGTGTTGGGCAGAGTGCAGCCAGGCTCGGACGTGATCAGGGGAATTGAAAAAATTTGCACGGAGTGCGGCATCCTGAACGGCTGGGTGGACTGTATCGGCAGTTTGCGGGAAACCAAATATTTCATTCTGACCAAACAGCCCAAAACTAAGGCCGGGGCAGGCTACGGCGACCCCATCCAGGTACCCGGCCCTGTGGAACTGATTTCGGCTCAAGGACTCCTGGTAAACGGCTCACTTCATCTGCACGCGATCATGTGCGATGACCAGGGCCGCACATTCGGAGGTCATGTACTCCCGGAAGGCAGCCCGGTACTAGTCACCTGCGAAGTCTCCATTTCGGACGCGCCTGGTCTCAAGTGTTGCCGGGGCGATGACGGCGAAGTGGACGGCATGCAGTTCTTCCCCCAGGGTTTGTAAGACCTGGAACCGCATCTACGCTGCCCCCCTATCACTCCTCCATCATGGAGGAGTGATAGGGGGGCTCTTCCGGGAAAGAAAAAATGTTTACACTTTTGGAAGAAAAGGCTCTTAACAGGCAAAAAATGGATCTTTGTTTATCGTTGCGAGCGCAAGCTAAAAGATTATTGTTTTAAAACGGTACAGCGCAACAGCAAGCAGGGCAGCTTGCCGCGATATCCCAAAACCTATCAAGTACACGCCGTTCCAACACATTTCCGACAGTACTTTCGCACCAGTTTCCGGAGGTTCTAGTTTGGCATCAACGAACCGCGTTACTGTTTTTCGTTTTTTCGATTTCATCCTGTGAATAGTGCAGTCCGGTGAAAACTTCGTCTGTGTCATGGCCTATCCCGCCAGATGGCACAACGTTTTTGTTTCGTACTTGGAAAAGAATACCGGGTAAAGATGGTTTGAATATCACAATTGAAGTAGATGATAGTATTGGACATATTTTATTCCTTGCTTGGCAGCCGCGTGCTAACGCTTATAAAGTTAACGACGTTGAATTATCTGATGCGCCAGTGTACTTTGAATTGACCCTGTCCTCGGGGAAAATTTGGACCAAAGGCGAGGCCAATGCCACAAATGTCGTCAAAAGTAGTGCCAAAGATTGGGCATTAGTCAGCACGCGACGCCGCAACTGGATGGATACAGGGCTGTCTGTTGCGGAAGATGAGGCTCGACGCGACTCTTCTGGGACCAGACTTTTGCTGGCTTTACTGATAAGGGGGCCGGTAGCCCAATCTTCCCCCTGTCAAGCAGACAGGTAAAAAAATCTTAGCATATCGGTTTTGATGTGATGACACCGCACCGCTTCCGAGCAATGGCACGGGCGCTGCTTGATGACGTCATGGGGAAACGGTACGACCTTATAGAACTGCAACTGGCGCATATGATTAAAGAAACATGGAGCGCTCTGCGAGGGTTACAGGAATGGTGGACGTGTCTGCTGTTAGCCTTTGCAGGAAGCATACGTACGCACTATGCTTCACTCCGTGAAACCTGGGTTGAAACAGACAATGAATTTCCTGCCTCTATCTGTGGAGTACCCATCTAGCAAAAATTGCGGTATCTGTGAAAAAAACGGAGGATGTATGCGAAGGTATATTTTGACCCTTTTTGTCATTGCATTACTGGCATTCCCATCTTTGTCGATGGCTCAAGGGTTCGACATTCGTAAGGTCAGATGGGGGATGACTCGTACAGAGGTTGTCGCTTCTGAAAAAGGTACAACTTCGCAGAGGCAACGAGACTCTTCTGGGATGATTGTTTTTGATGATATTGTTTTTGAGAATAGTGCCATAATTCTCTACGTATTCAATAAAAAAAGCGACCTCCTCGAATCTGTTACGATTCTTCTTTACCAAAACAACAGTTCCTCAGCCTCTGCCTTTTTCAATGCCCTGGATTCAAGCCTCAAAAAAGCTTATCGACCGGTAGAGGATGCAAGAATTGCTCCCGCCGATTCGAAGCTTCTGAAAGAGTATGCAAACAACAGAACCCGCGTTACTTTGACGAACATATACAAAAAGGAAAAAATGTTGTCCCTGCGTTTTGCTGAATTGAAATAGAAGAAATCTCGATGCGGACACCGGGGAAGCTTAGGCCCGTTGAGCCAGAGAAAGTGTCCGATTTCTTCGGCTCTATGCACACAGAACCTACACGTTTTCAGCGCTGTGTGGAGCGGGGTATCTCTATTAAAATACTGGCGGTGGCGGTCAAGGCCCTCACCCTTGCCGGGTTTCCCTTTGGCCGTGGCAATTGGCATCCTCGCCGTGGCGAACTATTCTTACATCACCCTGAGGATTCCGGACGGTTTTACGACGAGAAAGGCCCCCGGCAGTATCCGGCGATACGGCAGCAAACCGTTGCCCCGTGAATTCCTTGGGGTTCCTTTTCGTCTCTGTCCCAACCGCAGAGAATCGAACGGCCCGGTTGTGGTATTCCCGATGGCTCATCGGCCCCTTAACTGTGGAATTTGTGTGTTGGAAAATACAGAGGTTATTTTCATGTAGTCCCCTGCTAGCCCTCTGAAACCCTGATGGCACTGGCCTGAATAAAGACAGCTTCGACATCGGACCAGTTCAGGTGTACATACCAATCCCTGTACCATCATTTTCCTCAATGCTATACCACGCGTTATTGTCAGTATCCGTAAGCTTTTCAGAAGCGTGAAGAACCAACCCCTTTCCGGCGGTTTTAACAACCTTGCTGGCGGCATCTGGCTTCTCGTAGAGTTTACCCCATCCGTGAGCACATGTAGCGTCGCATCGCGGGCTTCCGGAGGGACACAAAGAAAACACACGCCAGCAATAGCAAGAAAAGCAATCTTTTTATATTTCGTCCCTCCCTGATTTTTTGTCGTCCACCTCGTCATACAGCCGCTTTGTTTTCACATCGAGAGCACCGCCGATCTTGGAGAGAGAGGATAGCTGGCATGCGCCTATCTCTACCCTTTCGGCCCTCTTTTCAAACCGCCGCATTCGAGTATTTTTTCTCCTTCAAACCAGTCCATGTCGATAACGTCAATAATGCGCCATTGAGTATCTTTTCTGAATAAAACGATACACAGGGGGTTTTTGTTACCTCCGCCCCAATCTTTGTAGGCAATAATCTCGGCTGTATCGCCCTTAATGAAGGGAGTGGCATATGCCATTCTCTGTGGCCAGTCCTGAGCCATGAGG
>JGI994J12354_10004908_pt1 | contig 11793 bp, 11 predicted proteins | sample IntmicLarv3ML3BL_FD_12354 | JGI IMG/M metagenome (IMG submission 12354) | reverse complement strand
TAAGGCGGGCTGACATAAGAAAACAAACAAGGGTTAGCGGTTGTAAGCTGTATCTTTGTTTGTTATAATGGAATAGCAAGCATAGGAAGTGTGGCTACTCTTCCGAAAAACTATGGTTGATAGAGAGTAATATTAGAGGTGGGAATATGGATGAAAACAAAATTATCGCACATTTCGGAGCGAATTTTTACGCTAAGCTAGTTTTGGATTTAGAGGAATATGCAAGGCTATGGGGTTTATCAGATTTTGAACAAATAGATTATTATTCTGTAAATTGTATTTTCAAGTGCTTTTCAAACAAACATAGTTCTTGTATATTGAAAATTGGCAATCCATCACGGGAGACCTATACTGAATATCATATGCTCAGAGAATATAATGGCAGAGGGTTCTGCAAGGTTTATCAATCCGATATTGCAAACGGTGTTCTGTTAATTGAGCGCATTATTCCCGGTATACAGTTGCGGGCAGAGCCGAACCTTGACAAGCGGCTTGATATGTTTTGCGGTTTGTGGAGCAGACTGCACATTAAGGCCAGTAATAAAACTGTTTACCCGACCTATATGCAATGGGTAAGCAGAATAACACAATATATGAGAGAGATAAACGAACAGAAGAATTTGTTCAGAAAAATGTTAAGGGCAGAAGAAATATGCCACAGTCTTTGTGAAAAATATCCAGGAGAAATGCTTCTGCATGGTGACCTGCACCACGATAATATTTTACTGGACAAAGACAACTCTTATCTGGCAATTGATCCAAAGGGCGTTGTTGGTGACATTGTTTTCGATATACCTCGGTTTATATTGAACGAATTTGGTGATACTATTGATGATTGTTTAGTAAATAAAATTGCATATATAACACAGGAGCTTTCGAAGAAGCTCCATATTCCGCAATACGATATCCATCGCTTGTTATTCGTTGAAATATGCATGGCGAATAGTTGGTCTGTTGAAAGCAGTAAAATTCCCAATATGGAAGAAGTGCTTTTTGCTGAAAAGTTAATGGATGGAACGTTGTGACTTCGATATACCTAACAAGTATTTTCAATGTCAGCCATCTATGCGGAATGCTAACTAGTCATTTTGATAAGAAAACACACAAACGGTGAGGTGAATCCTCGACATTTGTGTGTTTTCTTATATCACCGCCCGCTAGGCTCTCTCTTTTTTATGTGCTTTATCGTATCGTGTCGCTGTTGTTAACGATTGTCGCGCTGAACATCATCAGCACGTCTTGGTCGCCGAATTCGATGAACTGCCTTAGAAAATCGGGGTGGATATACCGCAAATCCACGAGCGTGATTTTAGCGTAGTCTTCCAGCAAGACAGGCGCGAGCGAGCTGCCATAGGAGTCGCGGAAGAGGATGAGTTCCTTATCCGTCGTCGCGTGTGGATTGGTCAGGAAAAGGAGCGGCTGCATACCGTGGAGATACAAGTCGTATGCGTCCAGGCCGTCCAGACTGTCTATGTTGTACATCGGCAGAATGGACGCGTTATAGCTTTCGACGATGGCATCGCGCGTGATGTCGTTCTCCAGCCAAGTCAAGATATCCGGGGTGAGATTGCGCGCGGACTGCCCGTAGTATGCGCCGTAGAAGCGGTCGAAGCTGTGTGCCTCATAGTCGCCCGAGTCAAAGCCCAGCGCATGCCCCATGCCGGCGCCAAGCGCCTCTGCGATGGGTGACAGACGTTCTTGCCGCCAATGCCCGTCCGTATTGTAATACTCTTCCAGTGACAGGACGCTGAACAGGTCGATGTACTGCATGTCTACCATGCCGTCCAGCATCAGGTCGCGCATACGCTCATAGTCCAAGACGAGGTAGCCGTCGGAGGCCGAGAGAAAATAGTTCTTGTCCGGCACGATGGTGAAGTATACGTCCATACCCGGCATGTATTTCTCTCGCAGTTTTGTCAACCGCGCGGCGAGGCTGATAACCTTGTCCTCGCGCAGAGGGTATTCAATCTTGAACACATCCTCGCCGACGATGAACAGGCCGTTTGTGTCGGATTTCCGCAGGATGCTGTGGTCGAATATCGCCTTCACGCTGCGGAATGTTTCGCGGCCGATGAACTGGTCGGTGGAATAGTCGTCAAAGGATTTCATGAACGAGGCATCGAACACCTTCTCTGCGGACAGCTTTGGGAATTGCGCCAAGCGGCGGCGTTCGCTCTGGGAGACAGCGAGATCCGGATTGATGAGATTGGCGGCAAACAGCCCCAGCAAAATGGCGAGGAAGGTACAGGTTGTTACGATGTATTTCAGCTTAGTCATATGTGTACCCTCCTTTAGAATCTAAAGTACAGAAACGGGTTGAATGTCGCGTCCACCAAATAGCCGGTTACGACAAGGAGCAGACTGCCGTAGAATGCAGGCTCCAGCACCAGCGCGAGTTTGTCTGCGTGCCGAAGGCTGTTCAGCTTTGTGATAAGCATCCTCGGCAGAGGCGTTGCCCCGATAATGGCGATGGCAATCAGCGGCGCGTAGCTGCGCAGATAGTACAGTGATTCCATATCAAGGGCAGGCAATGACAGTGCGCCGACCATGCCGCCAAGATACCGCAAAATGTCGCCTGTGCCGCTCTCAACAAAGAAGACCACGAAGCTGACCAGCACGATGGCCATGGTATACACATGCTGCAACACGGCGGGCAGCTTTGCGACGTGTTTGCCCCAGAGCAGTTTCTCGCAGGCCAGTATAACGCCGAAATACAAGCCCCAGATGATGAAGTTCCAGTTCGCGCCATGCCAGAGGCCTGTGCAGAACCAGACGATGAATAGATTCCGCACCCATTTGATGCCCGAGACGCGGTTGCCGCCCAGCGGGATATAGATGTAGTCGCGGAACCAGCCGCCCATTGTCATATGCCAGCGCCGCCAGAAGTCGGAGATGCTTTTCGCGATGAACGGATAGTTGAAATTCTCGGGGAAGCGGAAGCCGAAGATGCGCCCGAGGCCGATTGCCATATCGCTGTAGCCGGAGAAGTCGAAATAGACCTGCAAGGTATACGCGATGATGCTGAGCCAGTGCGACAGCACCGTCGGCGCAGACGGTGCGAACATGGCGACAGACAGCTCGCCGAGCGCGTTCGCAATCAGCACCTTTTTGCCGAGGCCGATGACAAACCGCCCCGCGCCCGCCGCGAAGTCCTCGAAGCTGTGCTTTCTGTTCCGAATCTCATTTGCCACGGAGGAATACCGTACAATCGGCCCGGCCACGAGCTGCGGGAACATCGCCACGTACATCGCAAAGTCTGCAACGTTTCGCTCTGCCTTGATGTTGCGGCGGTACACGTCCACGGAGTAGCTCATTGTTTGGAAGGTGAAGAAGCTGATGCCGAGCGGCAAGGGAATGTGCAGCAACGGCAGGCTCGTGCCCGCGATGGTGTTTACATTCGCGATAATAAAATCGGCGTATTTGAAGAAGCCGAGAATCAGCAGATTCATAACGATAGAGAAGGCAAGCGCCGCCTTGGCCTTGCCTGTGCCCTGATATTTCTCAATCAGCCGCCCGATGATGTAATCCTGCGCGGAGGAAAACAGCAGGAGCAGGACATACACGGGTTCCCCGTAGAAATAAAAAATCAAACTCGCAATCAGCAGAACGGCGTTCCGCATGACCCTTGGCACTGCATAGTATAGCATGAGCGCAACGGGCAGAAAGTAATACAAAAATGGTATGCCGGAAAACAACATCGGTCAACACCTCCGTTATGAGATGAATAGAATGCAATGAAGAAGTTGCCTTCATTGGAAAACACGGCAAGGCCACGCCTGTACGGATGTACAGATGTGGCCTTGTAAGTGAATTACAGACCCAGATTCAAGAATGCATCGTGGTAGGCAGCTGCATCAAAGGACATCACCACGAAAATGACATCGCCAACGCTGTCTACGATAACCTGATCAGTTTCTACGCCAACGCAAATCCATTTGCGCGGGTCGATGTTTGCTCTGATTTTTGCTTTTGCGTCAGCCATGTCTGCGTTCGGCGCCATTCGCAGGAGCACAAGCGAGTGGGGGATGCTCATAATGGCAGCCTCGGAGGCTATGCCCTCGAGATACGGCACATCCGCCGTGCCAATCATGTATACTGTGTTATCCGCATTCAGCGCCGTGTCGAAGCACATGGGGCCTTCCACGCCTGCTGTCGCGTAGATTTTCGCAATCAAATCAGAAAGGCTTGCTGTTGAAGACGGCGGAGCGGTCGGGTCTGCCGGCAGCGCGGATGGCGTATCTTCTGTTTTAGGGGTTTCTGTCGGAACAGGCTTGGGCGTTGCGGTTGCTGTGTTGTCCGCGTCGTCAGGCGCTGCGGATTCTTCCGTGTCATCGGGGCGCGTGATGTCGGTCAGGCCGTCATCGGGCTCCTCGGAAGGCGTGCCCGCTGCGGTGTCCTCGGTCGGGTCAGCATCGCCTGTGCCGGCCTCGGTGGCCGGCGGGTCGATTGGCTCGACAGGATCCGCTTTGGGGCCGCAGGCCGCTAGGGACACCAGCATTGTTACACTCAAAAGGATTGCAAGCATTTTTTTCATAAGATAGTACCTCCGTCAGTTTATTTTTGTCATATCGATTTTGAACTGCTATAGTGGGTGAACTCATTCTATAGACGGATAACTGTTTAATATAGTTCCCACTTTTCTGACAAAAATATTTGTTATAAGGGAAACACCGCATAATTCCAGAAAAAGAATTGCGTTATCTTGATGATTGACAAGAAACGCCGTCTTTTGGCATTTTTGTCGAGTCGTCAAGATGGTTTCAGCCATTCTTTTTTCCTCTGTGCGGTGTTTCCTAAATTGTAAACAATTTGTTTCATGAAGGAAATAAAATGGCCTCAGATATTCAATCCGAGGCCATGCATACCTGAATCATTGATGTCCGTGAATTATTCTTCAACCGGAGCGTCAACCGGGCAAGCGCCCGCGCAAGCGCCGCAAGATACGCAAGCGTCCTGATCGACAACATATTTGCCATCGCCTTCGGAAATGCAGTCTGTCGGGCACTCACTTACGCAAGCGCCGCAGTTGATGCATTCATCGTTAATTATATAAGCCATTTCAAACACCTCCCTTTGATAATATTTATATTGTACACCGTGGAGCCCGTGTTAATCAAGCATAACAAAATTGTGTCGAAACAAGGGTTTACGAAAACGCATTGGGAATGCTATAATGTATAGAAAGAAGAGATGCGGATTGAGCGCGCATCCGGCAAGCAATCAACAAAAAGGAGATGTATAGTCCATGGAAAAATCAATGACACCCTCATTGGAAGACTATTTGGAGACGATTCTGTTCCTCTATCAGCGCAACGGGAATGTCCGCGTGACGGATGTGGCGCTGGAGATGGGCATATCGAAGCCGTCTGTGAACAAGGCAATCAATATCTTGAAGTCCAGCGAGTATGTGCAGCATGAGCACTATGGCCTTCTGAGCCTGACGGAGAAGGGCGAGGAGCTGGCGAAAGAGGTTGCCGACCGCCATTTCGCAATCAAGCGTTTCTTGCAGGAGCTGCTTGGTGTAGACGAGAAGCGTGCCGAAGCCGAAGCGTGCTCGATGGAGCATTCCATGAGCCATGAAACGGTGATGTTGCTGAAGGCGTACCTCGATAAGGTTCTGTGACGAGAGCGAGACATCCATAGGCATTGAAGGGCGATGGATGTCTCGATTAAAATTGTATGTTAAATTGCAATTTAACTATTGACAGCAAGGGGTAGATTGGGTATAATAAATATCGTTGCGTATCACATTGTGGGTGCGAGATGGCGGAATAGCTCAGTTGGCTAGAGCACACGGTTCATACCCGTGGTGTCGGGGGTTCAAATCCCTCTTCCGCTATATAATGCGAAGCCAATGTTCTATATGGATTCGCATAACGGGTAGTGGCTCAGCTTGGTAGAGCGCTTGGTTCGGGACCAAGAGGTCGCAGGTTCAAATCCTGTCTATCCGATGAAACGATGGAAGCCATCGAAATCAAATGATTTCGATGGCTTTTTTGTGCTTTTCATGGACAAATGTTTGTGTCATGTTCGATTTCTTTTTCAATCATGGCAACAAGTTCGCTTGGTTTGATGTCGAGTGCAAGGGCGATGCGCCAAAGCGTTTCAAAGTTGGCGTGCTTGCTGTTGTTCTCTATCATTGTCAGATGTGTGCGTGCAATGTCTGCAAATCCGCTTAGAACTTCCTGCGTCAGCCCTTTTTGTATACGCAGACTTCGGATCACACGACCCACCGTAGCAATATCAAATTGCACGTCACCACCACCTTTTCTTTCTGATATTGAAAGAATACCTCAATGCAGGGGAAAACGTGTCTGCGATGGTAGACGCGATAGGCGGATTGTGCTGATATAATATGGTGGTAATATAAAATCAGGAGGGGTTGACGATGAAAAAACTTATAATTCTTTGTATAACGGCAGTGATGGCGCTGCCGCTTGTGGCGTGCGGTGGTGGTGATGCGGACACTGCTTCGGTCGGAAATGCTACACCAGCTGCTGGCGCCGCGGATGAAAGCACGACAAGATTTGACATGGAGGCTGTGATGGAGGCCATCGTTGGCCTATGGTTGTGGAATGATGATTCGCAAGGAGTCGCGCTGATTTTCAGAGAAGATGGAACGGTTACACAAGGGAGTATGCTTGGGAATGCAAGAACACCCGATGTGGAGGGGACGTTCAAGCTCTCCGAGTTTGGCACGTTCACGATGACTTCGGCAAGCGGGGACATCAAGCATATGAGTTATACATTGTACGATGGTGTTTTGCGTGTTATAGACACGAGCGCCGCGGCCGGAGGGTGGAGAGAGTTTACGAAGGATGAGGAGTGATAGTGCGTGGGTAGCAAAACGAAAGCGACTGATATGATTGTCAGCCGCTTTCGTTTTAGGAAATATACTCCTTTATTTGAAGTACTTGATGTTTGTGCTGATGAAGTCAATGAATAGCTCTTTGCTTTTTTCATTGAGACTGTTGATGTCCATAAGTAAGTTTATAAACTGATATTCCGTTCCATGCTCCGCGCTACCTTTCAAGAAATCGATGCCGACGCTTAGCGCACAGGCAATGCTGTCAATTGTTTCGAGACTTGGCATACCCTCTCCGCGCTCAATTTTGCCGAGGAAATTGTCGGTTATGCCTGCCTTTTCTGCCAGTTGCTCCATTGTGAGCAGCTGGCGCTTGCGTTCCTTTCGGATATTTGCACCGATTGCTTTGATGTCAATCATGTCTATCACCCCTATGAGACCATTCTATAGGGATTGGCTGCCCTTTTTAAGTTCTTATAATTCTTTTAATTATTGATTAGTATTCCGAAAAATGATATAATCCTACTTGCAAGGTAAATGATAAGGAGGAATGATAGGAATGAAAAAGGTAATGATGGTTGTGTTGGTGGTGATGGTGGCAATGTCTTTTGGGGCGTGCGGCGAGGATAGGCGGGAGAATGCTTCGGCGGATAATCCAACAGCGAGCTGGGGAGCATCAACATACCGGGATGAAGAAGTGCCGTTGCGTGGGCTGGCGATTGGTGAAACTGTGTCGGACAGTCGGTTTCAATTCACTGTGACGCGTGTTGATTTTGGGTATGCTTTGGATGGGCGCCGAGAATTGTATTATAGAGATGGTGTTCTGTATAATGGATCATTAGAGAAAGTGTATGTTCAATTTCAGGGTTTAGAGGATCCTTATGATAGCATTGGATATGCACCGGATTATCTTTTGCCAGTAGATCCTAGAGAAGAATTGAGGTGGCGTATTGGCCCATCGTACGATGGGAAAGTCTATCTTTCATTTCGTGTCGAAGTGAAATTTATTGGCAAGACAGATTTTGAGTGTGTTGATTATTTGCACAATGCATTTAAGCTTGACTATGATGGAGGGTATATATTCGAAATGGAAGATGTTTCTATGAAGACGCAGGGAAGATGGCATGACTTCTGGCATAAAGGTAGTCCAATCGACTATGACAGATATGCTTTTGACAAGACATTCAAAGTGCTCGACCCGGAAGTAATACGAGGTGCGCGGCTATTTTGAGGTGCCGATGGAAGTTAGAGACAACACAGACGCGCCATTGAGTCTTACTATTGATTTATCCAATGGAGAAACCGCTTCATACGTTATCCGATAAAAAACGGAGGCTGACATATTGTCAGCCTCCGTTCAACGTTATATAGACTTAGGCGATTACATTCTCTTCACCAATTCCGACGGCGCAATCGCTTCTGTCAGCACCGGCATGATGCTGAAGCCGTATTGCAATTTCTTCTCCAGAAGCTTATATTTGTCAATCGTGTACGGGCCGCAACTGCCGGAACCGATGCCGCCGACCTTGTAGTCGATGCGCACGATAGTCTCGTCGCGCTTGACGAGGTCGCAAGTATGCTTTGCCTTGTCGATGTCATGCGCGGTGAAATGCGATGCGTTGCATTCAAAGGTGTCGTCTGCCTTGAACAGCAGGCCGCGCCCCATTGTGTCGTACACCGCAAGCCATTTCACATCGGTGTGATTGCCATGCTCCTGCGGGCGGATGTAGGGGAAATACTGCTCCGACACGGTGGACGTGTAGTGGTTGACAGGCGCGTGATGCGTCATGTCAACATAGTTTTCGTTCGGGCCGCGTCCGAAGTACTCCATCAGCTCGTTGCCGCGCGGCATGGTGAACTCGAAGCCGAAGCGGGGCAGGTACATGGTCTTCTCTGCCACATCTGCGTCCACGGCGACCTGAATTTCGCCCGTCGGGAAGATAGTGTAGTCAATTGCCACACGCGCCAGCGGCTCGCGGCTGACAGGCGACAATGCGCCCGTCACGCGGATGGAGACAGTGCCCGCCTTCTGTGCCAAGTCAACGGAATACACCTTGAACTGCGTTTTATCGAGCATCGAGCGCTCCCACTCGTGGCGCACGTTACGGTCGTTATCCGTCGGTGCGCGCCACACGCTCAGGAACGGCCGCGCTTCAAGCATCTCCACGCCATTGCGCGAGATAGACTCGAAAGTGCCGTAGAACATGTTGAAAGCATACACGAAATCGTGGCCGGAAATGACAGCGAATTCCTTGTCCTGCTGTGAAACCTCAAGCTTGCCCGCCATCAGCCCGCCGAGTGACGGTGCTTTTGCCAGCGGCAGAAGAAGCTGGACAGCCGCTGTTTCGAAGCCCTTTTTGCCCCAAAGGTTGCCCTTTGTTAGGCGGAAACTCAAGTCAATCGACGCGTTTGTGAAGCAAGCTGACGGAATCTTCGCCGTGACAGGCAGCGTTACCTGGCGCGTGCGCTTCGGCAATGCAGAGATCGAGCCGCCGACAAGCGTGCCCTCGTCCATCGTTACGCCGTCTACGTTGATTTGCCAGAGCATTTCGTATTCGTTCAAATTTGTGAAGTCATGCATATTCGTGAGCTTGACGACGAACTTCGACGCGTCCACGATTTCGGCCTTGACATACTGGTACACAGCCTTGATTTCCAGCGAACCGGGATAGAACGAGCGGTCCGGCATGACAACGCCATCGTTACAGAAATTGCTGTCATGCGGCACTTCGCCGCAATCGCCGCCGTAGCCATAGTATTTCTCGCCGTCCTCGCTCGTGCGGATGACCGTGTGGTCAGCCCATTCCCAGAGACAGCCGCCAATTAGGCGCGGGTATTTCTGAATCAGCTCCCAGTAGTCATACACGTCGCCGGGGCCGTTGCCCATTGCGTGCGAATATTCGCACATGTAGAACGGGCGCGGGTCTTTGTCCTTGTTTTTGCCAAAATTCTCAAAGGACTTCAAATCAGGATACATGCGGCTGACGACGGTCACATCGCTCTTGTCGTCCACAATGCAAGCGCCCTCGTAGTGCAGAAGCCGCGAATCGTTGCGCGCTTTCGCCCAGTCGAGCATGGCATCGTGATTCGCGCCGTAGCCTGTCTCGTTGCCCAGCGACCACATGATGACGCAGGCGTGGTTCTTGTCGCGCTCAACCATGCGGCGCATACGCTCCACGTGCGCTTCCTTCCATTCCGGCATCTGCGCTGTCCAGTCCGCATCATACGGCTCGTAGCCGCTCTTCGGGTTGCGGCAGCAGAAGCCGTGCGACTCGATATCCGTCTCGTCCACAACATAGAAACCGAACTTGTCGCACAGGCACAGGAACTCCGGCGTGTTCGGATAATGCGAGGTTCGGATGGTGTTGATATTCAACTGCTTCATGGTAATCAAATCCGTTGTCATATGCTCCATCGGCGTATAATGTCCGAGGATGGGGTGCGTATCGTGGCGGTTGACGCCCTTGAGCTTAACGACCTGCCCGTTGATGAGCAGCTCGCCCTTCGCGCCGACCGCGATAGAGCGGAAGCCGACTTGCTGGGGCAGGAACTCGCCTTCGCATTCAATCACGGCTGTGTAGAGGACAGGCGTTTCTGCCGTCCATGTCTGCACGTCTTTGATTGTCTTGCTGAGCTTGCCGCCCTTCATCTCCTCGGAAAAGAGCATGTCACCGTTTGGCGCGAAGAGGTGCAGCGTCGCGTTCGCCTTGCCGATGCAGTCTACAGCGACTGCCAGCGTGCCGTCGCATTCTGCCTTGATGGAAATGTCGCGCACATGCGCCTTCGCGCGGGAAAGGAGGTATACATCGCGGAAAATGCCCGACAGGCGGTAGAAATCCTGATCCTCCAGATAGCTGCCGTCGCACCATTTCAGCACCGCGACAGTCAGGCGGTTCGCGCCTTCTGTAACGTATGCGGAGATGTCAAATTCGCTCGGCAGATGCGTACCCTGGCTATAGCCAACCTCTTTGCCGTTGACATACAGATAGAAGCACGAGTTCACACCCTCGAAGACGATATGTGTCTGCTTGGAAAGCTGTGCCTTGTCCATCGTGAATTCTGTGGCATACACGCCTGCGGGGTTGTCGTCCGGCACATGCGGCGGGTCAACGGGATGGGGGTAGTTCACGTTTGTGTATTGCGGGATGTCGTAGCCGAACATCTGCCAGTTCGACGGCACGGGAAGGGTATCCCAGTCGTCCAGATTTGTGTCCTTGCGGAACAAATCGTCCGTCAGGTCAAACGCGCGCTCGAAGTAGCGGAACGCCCAGTTGCCGTTCAGCAGGCGGTACAGCGGCGAGAGGCCTTTCGTGAAGCTCTTTGCCGTGTCCATGTCCGTGTAGGGAAGGTAGTAACTGCGCTCCTTCTCACGGTTAACGTGCAGGATTTCAGGTGTTTTCCATTCTGTCTGCAATGTGTTCACTCCTTTGAATAGGGTTATTTGGTTGATTCAGTCGTTCTACTTCTTGAATATTTGGTCAAACTTTGCTAACAATGGGAAGTTACCGCGTGCTTTTACGTATCCAAGCGTGAGCGCGCGCTGTGCCGTGTGCTTGCCGCTAAGCACGTCTGTCCACGCCTTTGCATCGGCGGTGATGGTGATGTCGGGCTGTTCGGCTTGCTCGTCAACATAGATGCATTCGCTGTCCTGTATGATGAGATGACCCGTGAAGGCATCGTCGCCTGTGACATTGATTTGGAGCGTTGCCTGCAAGTCTGCCGCCGCGTGTGTGTTGAAAGCGTCAGGCAGGTTTTGTGTCATCTGCTTGCAGGTAACGCCGGACGGCTGGGGCGCGGCATCCGGCTCCGCGATTTGCGAAACAGGCGCGGTGGGCTGTGAATCGCCCTCTGCTGTCAAGAATTTTTTGGCAAACAGCTGTGAAATCTCGTCAAGCTCCGCCTCGGGCGCGGCTGCTGCCGCACGCTGTTTGTGCTTGGCATAGAGGTCGGCCGCGGTGGTCGACGGCGATGCTGTCAACGGCTGCGCG
>JGI994J12354_10004907_pt1 | contig 11794 bp, 8 predicted proteins | sample IntmicLarv3ML3BL_FD_12354 | JGI IMG/M metagenome (IMG submission 12354) | reverse complement strand
TATGCCATATCGAGCGGAATCATCTGTGGCAGGTGGACGCCTCCTCCGGCTCAGCATATGATAATGCCGACAACCGTGATGTGCGCATTGGCGACGTGTTGCGCATTCGGCAAGGCTCGGGCAGCAACGAAGTCGCGGGCACCGGCGAAGTGATACGGCTTCTTCCACACGGATTTGTTGTGGAGCTTCCTGTTGATCCCTTCGATCTGGATGCCCGGGTGAAGTTCTACCGAGGCGATTCTAAAACCTTTCGCTCTGAGGAACAAGTAGGCGATGGAAAAATCGCTCGCCCCCCTGCCATTCCCGTATTGGGCGATGGCTGTATAGCAGCCATCCACGTGGAAGAGGGCCAGTCCGTCGAACGCGGTCAACCCCTGTTCACCTTGGATGCGGCAACGGCTACGCATACACAGCCGCCTGAAACGGAAATCCTCTTCGATGTGCCCGGCGTAGTGGCTGAGGTGCTTGTGCAGCCGGGACAATTCGTTGTTCAGGGCCAAGCGGTGCTGAGCTTCATCCCCCTAAGCGTGAATGAGATCGCCTTTGATGTGGATGAGTTGGATATCGCCAATGTGGCGCTCGGGCAGCAAGTCCGCATCACTCTGGATGCTTACGCGGAAAAGGAGCGTACAGGCACGGTTTGCAAAATTAATCCCATAGGCAATGTGGTACAGGATATCACAAGGTTTACGGTTCTGGTTGAAGTGGACGATACAACCGGCTTGATGAGTGGAATGCATGCCAAAGGTTTTTTCGGGGAATGACGGACCAACGGAGAAGGCGCGCAAACGGATTTACCAAAATCGTATAGGAACTGGGCACTCTGTATGAGGTGCTGCGCGGATCCCCCTTAAGGCCGGTGCAAAACCCACGGCAGCACCGTAGCCACCCCTGACAATAATATTCGATTGACAACCCAAGTCTGTTTTGCTATGATTGTTGCACAAACGAAACCTGTTTTGTTTTGACAGATAGGGGAGGTTGTATATAAATCGCATGACGATTTATGATTTCGCTAAGGAACTTCAATTAAGTGCCGCTACGGTATCCAAGGCACTGAATGGCTATCCCGATGTGGGGCCTAAAACGCGGGCACGTGTTTTGGCCAAAGCTGCGGAATTGGGCTTTGAGCCCAACATTGCCGCTCGCTCGATTACCACGAAGAAAAGCCAGCTAATTGGCGTTCTTTTTAGCAACATCCACGAAGGGCTTTTGCACCCGCACTTTGCTGAAATTTTAGAGCATTTTCGCAATGCGGTTGAGGCTAGCAACTATGAAATGGTATTCATCGCCGATCAACCCGGCAAACAGCGTAGCCTATGGCAGGCTTGCCAATATCGTGCGGTAGAGGGCGTGCTGGTGGTTTCCTATGACGCCTCCTCCGAGGAGTTTGCAACGCTGATGAACAGTCCACTTCCGGTTGTGCTTGTCTCCTATGAATGGCCCGGATGCTCCTCGGTATTGTCCGATAATGGCGCAGGCATGCGGGTGCTTGTGGATTATCTTTATGATTGCGGTCACCGTGACTTTGCTTATATTTCCGCGCCCCTTGAACATGTTTCCGGCGCAGGATGGGAGCGCTTCGCAGGTGTGCGAGATGCACTGGCGGAAAAAGGATTGCGCCTGACGGAACGCAACACCATCGTCGCTGCTTCCTTGGGGGCGAAATCCGGGTACAATGCAGCAACTGAAATGCTAAGCCGGGAAATGCAGGCCACCGCTGTAATCACCGCCTACGACAGGCTTGCTGTCGGGGCCATTGATTGTTTTGAGCGCAGTGGGCTGCACGTGCCAGAAGATATTTCCGTAACCGGCTTTGACGATCTTCCCTCGGACTTGGATATGCTTAAGAGCCTGACCACCATGCGTCAGCAGCGGGACAAGATTGGTAAATTGGCCGCAGAGCTTTTGTTGAAGCAGATTTCCGCTGGGCGCAAACTCACCGAACCCATTCGTTTACCTGTGGAGCTCGTGCCGCGCACCTCCACAAAAATCATCAAGGAACCTTAGGCCGTTTTATTTTGTCAATTGCGAAACCGGTTTCGACATCATATAGGAGGGATACAGCGATGGTTCAAACGGAGAACACGCTCAGGGTACGTCGGCGCCACAGTTACAAGATCCTGCGCAACTACGAGTTATACTTGTTCTTGTTGCCGGCTGTTATCGTCATTTTTGTATTCCGGTACATCCCAATGTACGGCGTGCAAATGGCGTTCCAGAATTTTGTGCCTGCCAAAGGGATCGGCGGAAGCGCTGGGGTAGGTTTTTTGCAGTTTGAGAAATTCTTTAATTCCTACCAGTTTAACAGCTTAATCAAAAATACACTGCTACTGAGCGCATATGATATTATCGCTGGATTTCCAGTAGCGATTATTTTGGCATTGTCCCTTAACCAAATGCGGGCGAAACGGTTTAAGCGCACACTGCAAACCGTCACATACATGCCCCACTTCATTTCCACGGTGGTTATGGTGGGTATTATCCAGCTATTCCTCTCCCCCTCCAGCGGCCTGTATGCGCATCTGATGAAGGCGCTGAATATTGCGCCAACCAATCTCATGGGGAATGCCCATGCCTTTCGCCATATCTACGTCTGGTCTGGAATTTGGCAGCATGCCGGATGGGATAGCATCATTTATATCGCAGCGCTTTCTGCTGTGGATCCCTCCCTGTATGAAGCGGCTACCGTGGATGGCGCAAACAAATGGCACAAGCTCGTCTATATCGATGTGCCCAGCCTGATCCCCACGATGGTTATCCTGTTGATTCTGCGCTTGGGCAATGTGATGAGCGTAGGCTTTGAAAAAGTATACCTGATGCAGAACCCGTTGAATACGCCCACTTCGGAAATCCTTTCCACCTACGTATATAAGCTAGGCATCGAAAACTCGCAGTACAGTTATTCGGCGGCGGTCGATTTGTTCAACACGGTTGTCAACTTCACACTACTTATCATCGTTAACTTTGTCTCAAAAAAAGTTGGAGAAACAAGCTTGTGGTAAAGGAGGGAAACACATGAAGGTATCAGACACCCGAACGGACCGGTACTTTAACATCGCTTTATATACCTTTGGCGCGCTACTATTGTTTATTGTGCTGTACCCGATTTACTTTGTGGTTATTGCTTCGTTTTCCAACGCCTATGATGTATCCAACGGCAATGTGTGGCTGGTTCCCGTACGACCCACGTTAAAGGGATACTCGCTCATTTTGGCGGACATGAAAATTTGGATTGGCTATCGCAATACCATTGTCTACACCATCGTCGGCACCTTCATCAGCCTAGCGGCTACGTTGCCTGCCGGATATGCGCTTTCCAGAAAGGATTTGGTGGGGCGCAACGTTCTGTCACTGTTTTTTGTATTTACGCTATTTTTTTCCGGCGGCCTGCTGCCTACCTTCTTCACAATCAGAAACGTCGGGCTTTACAACACATTCTGGGTTATGGTGATTCCATTTTGCGTAAGCGTTTACAATCTGATTATCACGCGAACCTTCTTCTCCTCCTCCATCCCCGAGGAGTTGCTGGAGGCCGCGCAGCTCGATGGCTGCAATAACACACGCTTCTTTTTTCAAATTGCGCTACCGCTTTCCAAGGCGGTCATCGCGGTTATTGGTTTGTATTATGCCGTGGGTAACTGGAACCAGTATTTCAACGCATTGATTTATCTAAAAAATGACCAGCTTGTTCCATTGCAGTTGGTATTGCGCGATATTCTTCTGAAAAACAAGGCCATGGCCGAGACCTCCGGCGTGGCGGCGGCTGAATTGCAAATGACCATCGACTCCATGAAGTATGCCGTCATCGTTGTTTCCACCATCCCCATAATGTGCGCGTATCCCTTTATCCAGAAGCACTTCAACCAAGGCGTCATGATTGGCGCTGTAAAAGGTTGATGCGAAATAAATTTTAGGAGGAATCCCCATGAAAAGACTGCTTACATGTTTCTTGGTTCTGGTGCTGCTGCTGACACCCATTCTTGCAATGGCCGCAGAATCTATCGTTGTCAATGCCACTGGGTACCCGGTGGTGGAGGAACCGCTTACCTTGCACTTCATCTATGGTAAGAATGACCTGACTGATGATCTGGTCAACAACAAACTTTTTCAGGAAATCTGCGAAAAAACCGGTATCACCATCGAATGGGAGTACATCTCAACGGACTGGGCAACGCTGAAATCCACGGCATTCATGACAGGCGAACTTCCCCATGCCTTCTTTGGCAAGGGCCGTGCCGCTCTCACCGATGCGGATATCATGAACAATGTGGATTACTTTGTGCCGCTGGAGGATTTGATTGCTGAGTACGCACCGAATCTTCAGGCCATTTTAGATGCCAATCCCACCGTGCGTTCCCTGATTACTGCACCGGATGGACATATTTACAGCCTGCCGCAGCGCATGCCGCTACGCCCCGTCACCTATGATGTTGGTTTCATCAACAAAACGTGGCTGGATAATCTGGGCCTTGAAATGCCCACAACCACAGAAGAATTTACCGAAGTGTTGCGCGCCTTCAAAGAGCAGGATGCCAACGGAAACGGTGATCCCAACGACGAAATTCCTCTGTGCTTCACCGTCGCTGCCGCAACCACCTCCATCAATGATTTGGCCGGCCCCCTTTCTCTGCTGGGCGCGTTCGGCATCGCCGATAGCATGGACAACCGCCTAGTGTCCGTGGAAAACGACAATGTTATCTACTGGCCGACCGATTCCCGTTATAAGGATGCCATCATCTATTTGAACAGCCTGAACAACGAAGGCCTGATTGATATTGAAGCCTTCACCCAGGAATTCGGCCAAGTCACCGCAAAATTCCGTAATCCAGATGAAGCCATTGTTGGCGTTGGCTTCCACTGGACCATCCCCGCCGGCGTAACGATTCATGCCGATGAATATGTCCAGCTTCTGCCCCTCAAGGGCCCGAACGGTGATCAGCTCTGGCGCCGGAATGATGACAAATCAAAGGGTGGCCGAAACTATTTCTCCATCACCACCCTCAACCCAAGCCCGGAAGCCAGCATGCGCTTCATCGATGAATTCTACGCCCCGGAAAATTCGTTGCAGGCTTACTTTGGTTCCCTGGATGTTGGCCTCACAAAGGAAGCGGATGGCACCTATTCCCTTCTCCCGCCGCAGGATGACATGTCCGAGGATGCTTGGATGTGGAAGAACGGCCTGAATGACTCCGGCCCCCTCTATGTAAGCCCGGAAATGGAAGTGCTTGTCAACCGCAATCCGTGGATCAATGTAAAGCTTGATTACGATGATGCGTATGCACCCTATCTGCCCGAGCAGTATTTCCCGCCTGTTTATTGGTCCTCTGAGCAGTCCAACGAAATAACCATGCTCAATGCCGACATTCAGAAGTTCGTTCTGGAAAAGATGGCGCAGTGGGTAACCTCAGGCGGCATCGAAGAAGAATGGGACAGCTACCTGGATCAGTTGGACAAGATGAACCTTGGGCGTTTGGTGGAAATCTATCAGGATGGCTACGATTCCTATTTTGGCAAGTAAGCGATTTCGCTCTATCAATCCATGGGGCCCCACGCACGTGCGCGGGGTCCCTCTTCCAGGAGGACAAAGATGAATCTGAAAAACCGTCCCTACATGGGGCAACCCATGGATATGAGTGAGCCGTTTTATACCTTGGGCAATACCCACTACAATGCTGTTGCATTGGAGGATTTCAATGGTGAAAATCTTTCTGGCCTGATCAAAACGCAAAAATGTGCGCGGAAGACCAGGATGTCCTTTAATACATTTAATGCGCCCTTTGAGACATCCACTGCCTGGACGTTTCCCGCCGCCTATTCGGAGGAACCGGCATTTCCCTTCAAGCTATCCCTTATTGATGCGCACACGTTGCGCCTGCGTGTGGATTTCTCTACGCTTTCCCAGGCCGCACCTTATGCCGGATTTACGGATGCCTCCTCTCTGATGCTAACCGATACCATCGAAAACCTTATGCAGGATGCCAATGCAAAAATAACAGAGAATGCAAATGGCCTCACCATCAAAACCACCTTTGGCCGTTTCGAAATTCAAAAAGACCCCTTTACGCTACGTTTCTACGATGCCCAGGACACACTTTTAACAAAAATGCTCACCCAAGCGGACAGCATGTGCCTGCAAAACTGCAATCCGCTTCCGTTTTCCTGCGTAACCGACAGCGAAGACATGCGGCGCTATAGCGCCGTGTCCTTGCAAGCCTTTGCGGGAGAAGCAATCTATGGTTGCGGCGAAAGCTTTTCAAAACTTGATAAGACAGGGCAAAAGTTTCATTTGTGGACGCACGACCCCCATGGAGTCGAAACGAACGGCATGTACAAGCCCATTCCCTTCTACATGAGCTCCAGAGGCTATGGGGTGTTCATGCACACCTCAGCGCCGATCACGGTGGACTTTGCCGGAACGTACCATGAGGCGCACACGCTGTATGCGGGCGAGGATAAGCTGGACCTGTTCTTCTTCATCGGTTCGCCCAAGGACATTCTATCCGCCTATACCCGCCTTACAGGGCGACCACAGGTTCCGCCGTTGTGGAGCTTTGGGCTATGGATGGGCCGCATCACATACCGCTCGGAGGAAGAAATGCGCGAAGTTGCCAAAAATTTGCGAGTCCATGAAATTCCGTGCGATGTGCTCCATTTGGATACAGGCTGGTTTGAGGACAACTGGCGATGTGATTACCAGTTCTCCAAGGCTCGTTTTGAAGACCCCCGCGTAATGATGGCGGATTTGAAAAAGCTAGGCTATCATGTGTCGCTTTGGCAGTTGCCCTATTTTACACCGCAAAACCCATTGACGCCTGAGATCATTGCCAATGGAATGGCAATCCATACGATGGAGGGCGGTTTGCCCACTGAGGATGCGGTATTGGATTTTTCAAACCCCCATACGGTGGCTTGGTATCAGCAAAAATTGACAGCCCTGTTTGAGCAAGGGGTTTCGGCCATCAAAGCCGACTTTGGCGAGTCCGCGCCGTTCAATGGTGTCTATGCATCCGGGCAATCCGGGCGTTTGGAGCATAACCTGTATCCTTTGCGCTACAACAAGATAGTTGCCGAGGCCACAAAGGCCGCTACGGGAGAAAGCATCATTTGGGCCCGCAGCGCTTGGGCCGGGAGCCAGCGTTATCCCCTTCATTGGGGCGGCGATGCGGAGAACACGAATGTGGGGATGCTCTCCTCTCTGCGCGGCGGCCTGTCTCTAGGCATGAGCGGTTTCCCCTATTGGAGCCATGATCTGGGTGGCTTTGTGCGCCCAAGTCCGGAGGAACTATACGGACGTTGGTGCTTCATGGGTGTTTTTACCTCCCATCTGCGGGCGCACGGAAATCCGCCCAAGGAGCCTTGGGCGTATTCAGAAACTTTCCTTAATTTGTTCCGCAAGCAAATGGCATTCCGCTACTCGCTGATGCCCTACATTATCGCCCAAGCCACCGCCTGCGCGGCGCAGGGGGTGCCTATGTTGCGCCCCATGCACTTTGATTATCCGAAGGATGTTTTATGCCGTACCCTGGAAGATCAGTATATGTTCGGCGATGAACTCCTGATCGCCCCCTTCTTTGAGGACGAACAGACGGAGCGCGAGGTCTATTTGCCTCAAGGCGTTTGGCGCAATCTGTTTACCGGCGAAACGTATACCGGCGGCATGCATTGCATTGCTGATGGCGGCTTGCGCGGCGTGGCGCTGGTGCGCGGCGGCGCGGTCATTCCCATGATGGAACCCGCCCTGACCACAGCCGAGCTTGATTGGCAGCACGTGCGCTTTCACCACTTTGCAGCGGACAACACCCTCCCCCACGGCCTTGCGCCGGACGGAAAAGAAGTGGATGCTGCGTTCCTTGAAGCAAACAAGAAACGCGTTGTCATGGAATAAACCGCCCCGCGTCCGAGACTGCAACTCCGCAAATTTCGGTAGCATGGCGCCAGCATCTGAACAGGAACCCTAGAAAAGACGTGCAATCCAGCAAGATTACACGTCTTTTGCTATTGTGCCTGAACATATGGCACTTCCTTTGGGTTTGACGTCCTTTTTGATTGGTGCATTGGGACTATCCCCCTCTGCGTAGACGGGACCAATCCCCTCCAACCATCCGCCTTGTTCTCTGCCAACGAATTATTTGTCCATCGCCGACAAACACCCATCGCTCATGCTCAAGATGTCATCCGCAATAGACGTTACTTTGGAGGAATGCGTAACAATAATTACACATTTCCCATCATCGTGGGCAAGGGCGGTTAAAATCTTTAGTATGTCCGCCTCGGTATCCCTGTCAAGATTGCCCGTCGGTTCATCTGCGATAATAATATCTGGGTTGTGCGACAATGCGCGGGCAATGGCGACTCGCTGCTGTTCGCCGCCCGAGAGCTTGAGAACCTTGCGGTCTGCCGTCTCCCTATCAATGCCCACCTTCTCCAGCAGTGTATAGGCAAATGCCTTTTTGTTCTTTTCGCAGCTTCCGCTGATGTTCATGGACAATACGATGTTTTCAAGCGCAGTAGCGTTTGTGATGAGATTGAAGGCCTGAAATACCACACCGATTCCCTTTGCTCTGTATTCGTCGCGGTCGCATTCCTTCAAGCTGATATTTTGGTGCATAATTTCGCCACTTGTGCAGATATCCAGTCCGGCGATTAGTGAAAGCAGTGTAGATTTCCCGGAACCTGACTTCCCGACAATGGTGTATACTTTTCCAGCCTCAAAGTCGGCGCTAACGCCCTTTAGAACCCCTTTCCTCGTGCCTTCATATTTATAGGCGACATTTTTCAGTGTCAATACGCTCATGAAAAAACCTCCTCAGTTTCTTTCCATCAATATCTTGATGGGTTCGTATTTTGTAATTTTTGAGATGGCGGCAAGCCCAGCTATGGAAGCAAGCAATAATGCTATGCCGATGATTTGCAGGATCGTATTCATTCCCAGGGAAACATCCAGCGTATCAAGGGTTGACAGTGAGTTTGCCAAAAGGCTGCTTCCATCCGTGGAAGCTATCGTTCCGGCAGGGAACCCTGCTCCTGCCAGGTTTGCGGCTTCAATCTGTCCGGCCAATAGCATGTCGCTAACGGGTTGAGCTATCAGTTTGCCGATCACAAGCCCGATGCAGAGGCACACACAGGTGATCGCAGCCATTTCAAGCCATAAGCCCAGGGCAACTTTCCCTTTTTTCAGCCCCATTGCGCGTAGGACGCCTATTTCATATTTTCGCTCCCTGATGGCGATGGAGGAAAGCAACATGAGAATGACCGCTCCGAGAACCAACACGATAACCATGAAGGTTATTGAAATGCTTTTCAAGCCTTCCACAGGGCCCACTATGCTGTTGTAGCCCTTCTCATCTGTTTCCACACGCAGGAACTCGCTGAGCCCTTTCTCTCGAACCTCGGCCTCAAAATCCACTACCATAGATGGATTTTTTAGAAAGTACGTGGTTGTGACCGACATACCGGATTCACCTTCCCGCACAGGCCCAAATATTGTATCCGTTGTCGTTAGGATTTCATTGCGTCTGTTTGCCGTCGGCATCTGAACCACGCCAGGGTATTCGTCGGTATAATCGAAATAGATCCCGACTACGGTTAGGTCGTACTGTACTTTTCGCCTTGACGTTCCATCAGCGTTGTGCAAAGAAGCGAATAGCCTTACGGTATCGTTCACGGACAAACTGTTTATATCCGCAAATTCTTTGCTGACCATACATTCGTTATTTCCCTCAACCATTCTGCCATCCTCAATTCCCCGAAGCCCATTTTCAAAGTCGAAGAATAGGTTCGTCAGATAAAATTGCGACATAATCATCTCATCATCGCCGCTTGGTAGTCTGTTGCCGCCGCCGCCTTCATCCTTTCCCTTCAAATTTTCGCTAGCAACACCAATCATGATCTGCATGATATATTCCTTGATAAACGCAGAATTGGCAAAGTCAATGCTCTGCTGCGGCGTTATCTGTGGAAATCCGGCAGCCTGCGCCCCGCTTGCCCTCCATGCTTCCACATCAACTGATATTTTCACCTGAGAGCCGAAGCGGTTCCTGTAATCATCAATAATCCCGCTCGTGGTATTGTTGATGATAAGCGTCACCACCGTTGTGGCAATGATAGCGAAGATAATCGCTCCCATCAGGACGTTTCTGCCTCGGTTTCGCGCTACGTTTTTTAGTGCGTTTTGTAAGATATACATATCCTTTCCTCCTTAGAGATTATAATTGGAATCCTGATTTCTCTGAAATGATACATTCCGCATCTTACACCAATCTTACAAAGGCCACGGAACGCAAAAAAAGCACCGGCAATTTTCAGCCGATGCTTTTGCGTTTTGATATAAATGCAATCCTCCGTCAACCTGAGCAGCGCGGCAAATCCATCTGAAAAAGCACGCCCTCCCCAGTGTTTGTAAGAGAGAAGGGAATCATCAGGCAATCCAGCGTTTTTTTCACGATCGTCAGTCCCAAACCACTGCGTCCCTGGCTGCTGCTCCGCGCTTTGTCCGGACGGTAAAACGGCTCCAGCAGCTTTGGCAAAATGTCTTCATCCAAGCTCGTTCCGTTATTGAACACACACAGCCTAACGGATTCCTCATCGCGCACTTCGCCCCATATCCGTATCTCTCCATGCTCAGGCGTGTTCTGTACCGCATTGAGCACAACATTGGACAATACACGGGCAAGCATGTTTTTGTCCGTCCTGCAAAATATTAAATCCGGAATCTCCTCTGCTATGCTCTGTCCTTTGGCTTCCACAAGCGGCAAACATGAAGATAGAACGGGTTCCAGCGTATCTTTCAGGTTGACTCTTTCCCATTTCGGTTTCACTTTGCTATCGGACAGACGGACAACCTCTAAAATTTCCGAGATGGTTTTACTTTGGGTCTGCATCTTTTTTATGCATTCCCGTAAATATTTAGGATGATCCTTATACTCCCCCATATCATCCAACATCCCCTGCAAAAGCACGAGCGTTGACGCTATGGGCGTTTTCAATTCATGGGAAGCCGCCGAGAAGAAGTACCGTTGGTTTTCTTCCATTTCCTGTTCGCGCTTGATTTCGTTTTCAAGCTCTACAATTGTGTTTTTGAGCCGTTCATACATGGCAAAGACGTCCGATGATAGTTGCCCGATTTCATCTCTTCGATCCGATGGTGAGGAAACAAATTCCAAATTCGCCATTTGGGTTGTATCCGCAGCCAGGTGTTTGATCGGCTTTGTCATGCCACGGGCAAGGATCGCTGCGCCGGTCACACTTATCACAAGAAGCAGGGCAAGGGCGGTGATCGATTTTTTAATGAATTCCACGAACACCGCGTTTCCTGCTGGTGTTGTTGCCACAAAAAGCGCTATATCCTCCGAAATTGGTATAACGGCAAAACTCACCGGATGCATATCGCCCTCTACCAGTTTACTCTGCCCCATCATTTCCTTGTCGTTTGGCGTTGTTCCCAGTGAGGGCGTTTGATACAGTGTTTCGCTACTGCCTGCTTGTATATAGAACGCAAGCGACAAATTTTGCTCATGAAACGATTCAGCAATCTCAGCCACATGTCCCCGTGGTTTCCCCTGAAGCTGCTCAATGAGGGGGGTATATGTTTCTTTATGCACTTGGTTTTGCCCGGATTGAAACACCGTTTGAAATTGCCCAGCGAAAAAAGCCAAAGCAACGCCAATCACAATGAGAAGAAACAGAAGCGTGTACAGAAATATTTTGCCGAATATGCCCATTCCTCGTTTTTTCATGGCTCCTCCTCTTTCAAGCAATACCCCGCACCTTTGACTGTTTTAATAATGTCTAC
>JGI994J12354_10004906_pt1 | contig 11796 bp, 11 predicted proteins | sample IntmicLarv3ML3BL_FD_12354 | JGI IMG/M metagenome (IMG submission 12354) | reverse complement strand
TAATATGGTTGCAAGCACCACCTGCCATAATATAGCCTTGGGCAGGTTATTGCGTTTTTTAACGGCTATTGTAAACGATGCCCATAGGCTGCCGATGCCCGCGGCAACTAGAATCCACCATGAGCCGCCTGCGGGGAAGGCTTTGTTAGCGGCGTAGCTGACGGTTATAATAATAATCGCCAAAAGTGCTATCCATGATATAAAGCGCCTGTTATCTTTAATAAAAACAGGCGGAAATATATTGCCCCCTGAATTGGGAATACCGGTTAAATCGCCTTGGCAAAGAGGACAGTGCTCATGATTGCCCAAAAGGGAAATATTACATTTATCACAGCGCATTTGAGGTTTCCTCCGTGAATTTATAGGTTTCCGTAATATTTGTTATTATTTTTATATCGTTGACTCCATAAGCGTTTAAAGTTCTGAAAAAATGCTTTTGAATATCGCTCAGCATAAAGCCGGAGGTAATGCTTATGGTCAATATATCCCCAAAGGTATTCAGGCAGATATGCAGCCTTTTTGTACTGATAAAAGCATCAAATCGGTTTATAAAACCGCAGGTTTCATCAGGCATGGTTATGCGGCCTAAATTGGATATTGTGGCGGTTACTTCTTTATCAGCAAGCCAGTTTATTATTTTAAGCACATATATTTTAATCATAAGCGGTACGAGTTTGGCGACAAAAGAATCCTGCCAGGCGTATAGACCGTTCATTTTTGCGCTGATTTTTTCTTTAGTAAGCTGATCATGTAAAGAGGCTTTTGTTGAGGCCATTATTTCAGCCATTGATGAGCCTTGCTTCTTGAAATTGTGACTGACTGTTGTTGTTGAGAAAAAATTCCTCGCTGATTCCGTAGGAAAATAGCTGCGCAGATTAACAGGTACGGAAATTGAAACAGGCCGCTTTTCATCCCTCAGCGTCATAACCTCATGTATTGAATGAATGAGAACAGAAGTTAAAAACTCTGTTATTGTCAAATTATTATCCTTAGCCGCTTTAATAACGGCAGAAGCAGACATGCAGCCTTCAATTAGGCCCAGCTTATACGCCGGAAACCTTTCACCGCGGATTTTAAATGCCTTATCTACCTTGGATTTGAGCTTAACAGGCTCACCGTTATAATATTTGGCAAAGCTGTCAAGCCGCCTTTCATCAGAGGAGGCATCATAATCTAAAGTCAAATTAGAGCTTATATGCGCTGAGTGCTTTTCTTTAATATAGTAGAAGGCAAGTGTTCTCAAAAAACTAAGCGCGCCGTTTCCATCTGAAAGAGCATGGTAAACTTCAACATTCATTCTCTTTTTATAATATGTAACTTCAAAAAGCAGGCTTTTTTTATCCTCATAATAAAGAGGGCTGCAAGGATAGCGGTATTCTTCCTTAATTTTTGCTTTAAGGCCGCTTTGCTCAAGGTAATACCAAAAAAGCCCCTTCTTCAGCACAGAAGTGTAGAAGGGGAATTGCAATATTGCCTTATCCAACGCCGATTGCAATATTATAGGGTCAATATTCTCATTAAGCTCACAGCTAAAGCGGAATACTTTTGTATCCCGTTTAGAGCTTGTAGGAGGAAATATCTTTGCGGCATTGTCTAAAGTATTCCATTGTCTAGTTTCGTTCATATGTTTCAACCTTATAAATTTAATGGGTTTAAGTTGTTTTGCAAAACAACCGGTAAATTAATAATAAATGTATTGTACTAAAATGTCTATAAAATTTATTAATTAGAGAAAATTTAATCTTTTATTTACTCCAGTGAAGAAATCTGTTAATTGCATCATAAGTATCCTTAACCTGCGATATTTTAGGCGAAAGAGAAATAAACCCATGCAAAGCATCGGAAACGCGGTATATGCTAACCTTATTACCGGCATATGCCAGGCGCCTGCCGTATTCTTCTCCTTCATCGCGCAGCAGATCATATTGGGCGCTTATAACAAGGGTTTGAGGTTGGTTTGAGAAATCCTCAGCCAGAAGTGGTGCAAAATAAGGGTTCATAAAATCGGCTTTAGATGAGCAGTAAAGCTCAGTGTAATCCGTAACCCGTTTAGCTGTCAGTAAAAACCCTTCACCATTTTCATGGACAGATTGGAAAGGGGAGGCGGCGCTGTGATCATTATATGTTGCGGGATAAATCAAAATCTGCTTTCCGGGAAGAAAATCACCATTATCCCTTGCCATAAGCGAAAGTGCGGCAGCAATATTCCCACCGGCGCTATCCCCTATAAGCGTAATATTTTTAGGTTCAATCTCCATAAAACCGTTTGTAAGAAAATCTTTTGCAACTGTATAGCAATCCATCAACCCCAAAGGGAATTTATGCTCAGGTGCCAGCCTGTAATCAACGCTTACAACTATGGATTTTGTCATTTTAGCCATGTTTGCGCAGGTTTGCGAGTAGGAATCGATATTGCCTGTCACCCAGCCGCCGCCGTGGAAAAACAGGAGCAGCGTTTGGGTATATTCATCTAGTGGCTCAAATATACGTATGGGAATGTTATGGCCGGCATTTAAAATTTCTTTATCCCAAACAGTATAGGTTAGAGGGGCAATATGAATATAGGAAGCCACATTGCCGATTTTTCTTATAGTTTTATATGTTTTTTTTACATTTGGGCGCAGCAAGGTCAGCGCTTCAAGAGTTCGTTTAGTTCGTTTGCTAAATGACATAAATTATCCGCCTGCCTATAATAATTAAAGCTCAAAACAATTCCAAAATTGAAATTGAGCTTTCAAAAAATAATCAGAGTTTATATTATATATTTTGTTAAAATGAATAAAATTAACCCGCCGGATTCTGCGGAGCCATAAAATAATTATTGTATTTTAAAGTATACCACCTAAGATTTGCTGCTGTCTATTTACAGAGGAAATTTTTATCACAAAATAAATAGAGAATACTATGCCCTAAAGATTTTACAAAAATTATTGCAAAAACAATCATGATCTTTGTCCAAAAGAAATACTTATATATATACACAAATATATAAGGAGGATTAAAATTGTTAAACACTCAAAAAAACAGTTTGAAAATTACATTTCATAACCCAAATACAGATGAAGGCTTTGCTAAATATCTTATTAAACTTATAGTGAGAGAAAATGCAGAAGGCTTGTTACAAAAGATTCTTATGGAGGAAACGCAGGGCCTGAAGCATTGCGGTGAAAAAGATAGCGTTGAAAGTCGATAAATGTCGACTTAAGTAACAAATATCATAAAATAAAATCGACATTTATCGAGGATAAAATTTTTGAGTAACTATATAGACAGAAATGATGTGATTTTTGCAAAATTAAAATTAATAAATGATTATAATTCTAATGTCGATAAATATCGATTTAGATAATTAAAAGCAATTAGAATTAATCGAAAATAGTCGAAAATTAAATCGAAAAGCATTTAACTTACCTGAAATCGTAAATGTACTTAGAATGATAGTCTAATATTGTCGAATAGTGCAATTGTAAGGCTTTTCGGCATAAATATCCGTTGGTAACAGGTGATTTTATTAAAGAGGTATTTTTATGATTGCGGTAGCTTATTGCAGAATATCTACATATAAAGATGAACAGCTTGACAGCTTGGAGGCGCAGCAAAAGTTCTTCATGCAGTATGCTGAAAAAAACGGGTATACGCTTACAAAGATATATGCAGATGAGGGGAAAAGCGGAACAAAACTAAAAAACCGAACTCAGCTTTTAAAGCTCCTTTCAAACGCGGGGGAGAGGGCTTTTGAATTTGTCCTTATTAAAGATGTATCGAGGCTGGCAAGAAATACTGTGGATTTTCTCACAAGCATACGAAAGCTGAAAGCCCTTGGTATAACAGTAATATTTGTAAATTACGATCAAACCTCATCAGAAAGCTCGGAATTTATGCTGACTATGCTTTCGGCTATTGCGCAGGAGGAAAGCGCAAATACTTCAAAGCGGGTCAAATTCGGCAAAAGAATAAATGCGCAAAACGGCAAGATTCCAAATTTAATTTTCGGCTATGATAAAATAGAAGGCGACATCTTTAACCTGCGCATAAATGAAGAACAGTCGCAAACGATCAGAGATATTTTCCATATGTATGTTAACTGCAACATCGGAGCGGGGAAAATAGCGGCGGAATTAAATGAAAAAGGCATAAGAACAAGGCGGGGGAATAATTGGACACAAACAGCGGTCAGCCGTATATTGAAAAATGAGATTTACATAGGCAAGGTTATAAACGCAAAAGAAGAAGTTGCGGATTTTTTAAGCGGGGAGCGCAAAGCTAATCCACAGGATAAATGGCTGGTTTGTGAAAATGCTAAATTACGCATTATCTCCGATGAATTATTTGAGCAGGCCGGTGCGCTTTTGCAAAAACGTGCTGAAAATTTTGCAAAGGGCAGCAGAAAATCAAGTAAATATCTATTTTCTCAGCTGATAAAATGCGAAAGTTGCGGCTCATCCTTCAGGCGAATTGCGGATAAAAGAAAATTTACTGAAATTAAATGGGTCTGCTCAGGGAGAAATCAGAAGGGCGTGGATTTCTGTTCAAATAAAACGGCGCTGGTCGAAAAGGCTCTTACTGAAAGCATACAACGCTTTCTTGCAGAAGGGGTTGTGAGTTTTCCCGGGATAGTGCATTTTGCTTATAATGAATTTTATAGGATTTACGAAGAATTATTGAAGAAAAACGCTTCAAAGAAGGAGCTTGAAGCTGAGCTTTCAAAGCTATTGAAAACCCGCGAAAAATATTTAGAGATGTATGAATTTGATATAATAAGCATAGCTGAGCTTGAAGATAAAGTTAGATTTATAAACGAAAATATTGAAAAAACTTCTGCAAGCCTAAATTTAGCATCCGCGAGCACAGATAGGGTAAAGCATTTGGCTAAAGCATCTTCAGAAATATTTCAAACATATGAAGGTATATTAAACCACAATCTTATACCGGAAAGCATAATAAATAAAGCGCTGGATTATATAAATTCAAGCGCAAACGGGCATTTTGATATATATTTAAAGCAAATATGAAAGCTAAAGGGCAGATCCGCAGAAAAGATTTGTCCTTTTAAATTTGCTTTGAATAAAGCGCTTCATTTATTGAACAACCATACATAAAGATGTAACAGAACGCCTTGAAAAAATCAATCCGAATCTTGCAGGCGAGGCAAGGCGGGTTCTTGAAGTCAATAAATCTGAAAGGCATATCAGAGGCGGCTTAGCCACGAAGGAAAAATATTTGGGTTTGTCAGGCAGCATAAATCAAAAGAAAAGAAAATAATGGCTTGATTGCGGCGGGGTTATATAAACCCCGTCATTTTTGTGCCGAATATATAGAGCATATTACATATTTTTACAAAATACTGGCTAACAAGATGAATTTGATTTATAATTAGCTATACGGCTTGTATAGGAGCGCGGGAAACGAACCTATGCACCATAGATATGCGGTATGGTTCTTTTTAGAAATACTACGAAGAACGATTTTTCCCTATCAAGGTAATTTTCACACACAGCTTTTAGGTCAGTGCGAGGAGAGGCTTTGAAGGCGTGGTGGGGCCACGCCAAGAAGCCTCGACGACGCAATTACTAAAAGGTGAAAGTGAAAATTGCATGGGGTTTGTATCCTGCGCTCCTAAGCCGAAATGAAAATTTCAAATAGGAGATGAAAAGCGAATGTTATGTATTAAAAATGGTAAAATCTTTACTGTAGCCGAAAAAGAGCCTTTTATTGGCGATATTTTATTTGATGGCGCAAAAATAGTTGAAATCGGTCAAAACCTTGCAGGCAAAGCCGATCAAGTTATTGATGCAACAGGTCTCAATGTTTATCCAGGTCTTATTGACTGCCATAGCCATTTAGGCCTTGACGGATACGGCGTAAGGTTTGAAGGTCAAGATTATAATGAATATACAGACAGCCTCACACCTCATCTTGATGCGATTGATGCCTTTAATCCGCAGGATATTACTGTTAAAATGGCAGCTTTAGGCGGCGTAACCTGTGTTGGCACAGGCCCGGGTTCTTCCAATGTATTAGGCGGAACTTTTATTGCCGTTAAAACAACAGGCGATAGAGTTGATGATATGATTCTTAAAAGAAATATAGCTATGAAATGTGCTTTTGGTGAAAATCCGAAGTTCTGCTATAAAGATAAAGACAATTCTTCCAGAATGTCTGTAGCTGCCAAGCTCAGAATGATGTTTAATAAAACCATTGAATATAAGAATAAACTTGAAGCTGCCGGTGATGATGTTTCAAAGCGCCCTGCATATGATCATAAGCTGGAGGCTCTCATTCCTGTTATAAATGGTGAAATGCCGCTGAAAGCCCATGCTCACAGAGCTGATGATATTTTCACCGCTCTTCGCGTAGCCAGAGAGTTTAATTTGAAAATCACTATTGAGCATTGTACAGAGGGCCATTTAATAGTAGACCATCTTGTTAAAGAAAATGTGCCGTTGGCAGTAGGTCCTTCTCTCGGTCATGCTTCTAAATTTGAAATTAAAGAAAAATCCTTCAAAACCCCCGGAATATTGGCGAAAGCAGGCTGTCAGGTTTCCATTACCACAGATGCACCGGTTATTCCTCAGCAGCATCTTAATCTTTGTGCACAAATGGCTGTTAAAGCCGGCATGGATAAATATGATGCCCTTAAGGCCATTACAATTAATCCTGCAAAGCATATCGGCGTAGAAGACAGAGTGGGTACGCTTGAAGTCGGCAAAGATGCGGATATTATCATTACTGACGGCTGTATACTTGATAACAATACCAATGTTCTCCATACATATATTAACGGTGTTGAAATCAGCCGCGAAGGCGCTAAAATCTAATATTTCAAATCTCAAATGTGTCAAAACTTCTACCCGTCTCTTTGAAAGAGACGGGTTTTCTCTGCAAAAAAACAGCACCGCCGTTTAAGGCAGTGCTGTATAAATTAAATAAAATTAAGCATTAATCAGCGCCATTGCGGCGTCTGCGCCAAGTTTAATTGCTTTTTCATTGACAGCAATTAAATTGGCCTTTTTCTCGCCCAATTTATGTTTAAGGGCTTCAATAATGGATTCGTTTTTAACGCAATTAAGTTTTGCATTAACACAGCCGAGGGCTATCATGTTGGCAACCTTTAAATTGCCCAGTTCATTAGCCAAATCGGTTATGGCAACGCCCATGTAAGTGATGTCGTCTCTATTTTTATCAGGATTAATCATAGATGTATTGTATATGATAATTCCGCCGGGCTTAACGGCGCTCTGGAATTTATCAAATGAAGGCTGATTCATGGCTACGATAACATCAGCGGTTTGAATAATTGGGCTGCCGATAGCCTTGTCACTTACGACAACGGAGCAATAAGCTGCGCCGCCGCGCATTTCAGGGCCGTAGGACGGGAGCCATGTAACATAGCTATCTTCAATCATAGCGGCGTAAGCTAAGAGTTGACCGCAAAGGAGCATACCCTGACCGCCGTAACCTGCGAAAATCATTTTATTATTCATCTAATTGCCCTCCTTTACAAGACCAAGAGGATAGTTTGCAGCCATATTTTCAGTAAGCCATTTAATGGCGTCGCTTGGGCTCATTCCCCAGTTTGTAGGGCAAGTGGAAAGAATTTCAACCATGGAGAAGCCTTTACCTTCCATTTGATATTGAAGGGATTTTTTAATGGCTTTCTTAGTATTGTTAATGGATTTGAAATCGCAAACCATAGTCCGCTCAATATAATAAGCGCCGTCTATAGTTGCCAAAAGCTCGCTCATGCGTATTGGGCCGCCGTTTACTTTTATATCGCGGCCATGAGGTGAAGTTGTGGCTTTTTGCCCAATAAGAGTGGTGGGGGCCATTTGACCGCCTGTCATGCCGTAAATTGCGTTGTTTACGAAGAATACGGAAATATTTTCACTTCTTGCGGCGGCATGAACGATTTCAGCCGTACCGATGGAAGCAAGGTCACCGTCGCCTTGATAAGAGAAAACTAATTTATCAGGGTGAACGCGCTTAATGCCCGTAGCTACAGCAGGAGCGCGACCGTGAGCGGCCTCAGACATATCGCAGTTGAAATAATCATATGCGAGAACAGCACAGCCAACAGGAGCAACGCCTATGCAATTATCGGATTGCCCTAATTCTTCTATACATTCCGCTATAAGCCTATGTATAATGCCATGGGTGCAGCCGGGGCAATAATGGAAATCAACATCTCTTAACATTTCGGTTCTTTTAAATACCTGTTGCATTAGAGCACCTCCCCAATCTTAACTATTTGGGCAAATATTTCTTCCGCTGTGGGAACTATGCCGCCTGTTCTGCCGTAGAAATGAATAGGTATATTGCTGTCGATGGAGAGCTTTACATCTTCAATCATTTGGCCTGCGCTCATCTCAACTACGAAAACGGCCTTTTTGCCTTCTGCCGCTTTTTTAAGAGCCTCTGAAGGATACGGCCATGCTGTAAGCGGTGTGAATAAGCCGATTTTGTGATTTTTAAGCTCATTTTCATCTATAACCGAGCGAACGGTTCTTGCGGTTGTGCCGTAAGCCACCATAAGAATGTCACAGCCGTCTGTATTATATTCTTCATGGAGAGCTTCATTTTCTCTGATGGTTTTGTATTTAGCTTGCAGATGGTTATTCCAAACCTCAAGTTTGCCTGCGTCTAAAGAAAGAGAGTTTATAACGGCTCTTTCCCTTGATTTATCGTTCCAGCCAACTGTAGCCCAGCTTTTATCTGTTTCAAGCGGTTTAACCTCTTTAATAACAACCGGCTCCATCATTTGACCCATGATACCGTCACCAAGAATCATAACAGGTATTCTGTATTGGTCGGCTTTGTCAAAGGCTAATTGCGTAAAATCAGCCGCCTGCTGAATGGTGGTAGGTGTGTAAACGATACATTGATAATCGCCATGACCGCCGCCTCTTGTAGCTTGGAAATAGTCGGACTGGGAAGCCTGAATACCGCCCAAGCCCGGGCCTGCACGCATGATATTTACAATAACAGCAGGTAAATTTGCACCTGCAAGATAGCTGATACCTTCTGATTTCAAAGAGATGCCGGGGCCTGATGAGCTTGTCATAACCCTTGCACCTGCGCCTGCCGCGCCGTAAACCATGTTAATGGCCGCAACTTCACTCTCGGCCTGAACGAATGTGCCGCCAACCTCGGGCAGCCTCCATGAAAGATATTCGGGTATTTCATTTTGCGGTGTAATAGGGTAGCCGAAGAAATAGCGGCAGCCGGCCTGAACGGCGGCTTCAGCAATAGCCTCATTCCCCTTCATAAATTGTTTATCCATAGTATACGCCTCCCTTATCTAAATACTTCAATAACAACATCCGGACAAATAGTGGCGCAAAAAGCACAACCGATACACTGACTTTCATCAATACAGGCGCTTGGATTGTAGCCTTTAGGATTTACTTTTGAAGTATCAAGCTGCAAAATCTTTTTCGGACAAACCTCTACGCAAAGGCTGCATCCTTTGCATTTGTCTTGGTTAATAATAACCTTTCCCATAAAAACCTCCTTAGTTCATAAAAGCTCATTAAAGATAGTATTGAGTAAGAAAAATAAACTTGCCGGTTCATATTAAACCCACAGTGGACGAAACAGACTCACTGCGGAGATTACATATTACAAATGTATAGCAGATTAACCGGATTTAAAATCCCTGATAAATTATTCCGATATTAAAAGCGCTGTTGCAATGGAATAAAATTTGGAAATATCAGAATCTGCGCGACTTGTTAAAACTATAGGGCATTTCGCACCCAGAACAACGCCTGCACATTTACCTTTTGCAAAGTAAACTATGGATTTGTAAAGAACATTTCCTGCTTCAATATCCGGCATCAGAAGTATATTTGCAGAGCCACCGATTTTATCGGTAAAGCCCTTATGCTTTGCGGATTCTTTAGAAACAGCTACATCTAAAGACACAGGGCCTGAAACGTAGCAGCCAGCAATTTCACCGCGCTCGTTCATTTCGTGAAGCTCCTGTGCATCAACAGTTGCCTGCATTTTCGGGTTGAGCTTTTCAACCGCGCAAATAGGCGCAACAAATGGATTTTCAAGCCCCAGCTTATGGGCTACGAAAACGGCGTTTTCAATAACTTCTTTCTTCTGAGCCACATCAGGCGCCATTGTTACGGCAGGATCTGAAACATAGACAAAATTATCATAACCGTCAATCTCAAATAAAGTAGTTTGAGTGATGAGCTTACCTGTGCGCAGGCCGATTTCCTTATCTAAAACGGCTTTTAAGAAAATAGATGTATCTACAAGCCCCTTCATTAAAACGGAAGCATTGCCCATGGCAACTTGCTTAGCGGCAAGGAGTGCGCTTTCAGCCTTATCCTCAGAATGGATAATTTCATGGCTGCTTAAATCAATGCTGTTTTCAGTTGCAATTTCTTTAATTTTAGGCTCGTCACCAACTAAAATAGCGGTGGCTAATCCATTTTTCCTTGCGTTATCAACAGCTGATAAAACATCTAAATCAGCGGCGGCCGCTACGGCGATTTTTTTATCCGGCGTTTTTGCGGCTTCTCTAATTAAAGTATCAAAATTTCTTATCATTTCATATCCTCCGTAAAATTAATAATTGCGGATTATTTTTAAAACTATTTAACTTCCTGAATCCAGTTAAAGGTATCTTCAATTCTTCCGAATTGTATGCCTGTAAGTGTGTCATATATCTTTTGAGAAAGCGCGCCTATTTTACCGTCAGCAACCTGAACGCTTTCATCACCCATAATAAAATTGGCTACAGGTGAAATAACAGCGGCAGTGCCTGCGCCGAAGGCTTCTTTCAAAGTGCCGTCTTTAGCGGCTGCAAAAAGCTCATCAACAGAAACCTTTCTCTCTGTAACTGTGAGGCCCCAGCTACGGGCAATTGCCATAACGGAGTTTCTCGTAATACCGGGTAGTATGCTTCCGTTTAATTCAGGAGTAACAAGCTCATCTCCCATAACGAAGAAAACATTGCTCGTACCAACCTCTTCAACATATTTGCGCTCGATACCGTCTAACCACATTACCTGAGCATAGCCCTTTTTAATGGCCTTTTGCTGACCCTTCAGGCTGATGGCATAGTTTGCGGCAGCCTTGGCAAAGCCGATACCGCCTCTGACAGCTCTAACGTAGTCATCTTCAATAAGAATATCAACAGGTGCAAGGCCGCCTGGATAATAAGGGCCGACAGGGGATAATATTATAAAGAACTTATAGCTGCTTGAAAGGTGAACTTTAACGGCGGCCTCCGTAGCGATTATAAATGGTCTGATATACAAGGATGTGCCGGGAGCTGTAGGAATCCAGTCTTCATCAATTTTAATAAGCTCTTTTAACGCATAAATTGCAAATTCCTCATCAATAAGAGGTATGCACATTCTGTCATTGGAATCATTTAAGCGTTTGAAATTGGCTTCCGGGCGGAAAAGGGCAATCTTATCGTCAACTGTTCTATATGCTTTCATACCTTCAAAAACAGCCTGACCGTAGTGGAAAACCATAGCGGCAGGATCTATTGCAAACGGTTCATTAGGCAGAATTTCAGGATCATGCCAGCCGGTGCCCTCATCATAAGTCATAACAAACATATGATCAGTGAAATATTTGCCGAAGGACAGCTTGTTTTCATCAGGTTTAACTTTTTTGTTCTGAGTCTTAACGATTTTAATTTCATAATTAGCCATAATTAATCCTCCTTAAGAATTTTAGCCTTTTCCTGTCCTGAAAGCACCCGTAACCCGCTTTCAGCCAGAGCAAGGAGTTCGTCCTCCCCGGGGTAAACCAGTACAGGACAAATGA
>JGI994J12354_10004905_pt1 | contig 11797 bp, 11 predicted proteins | sample IntmicLarv3ML3BL_FD_12354 | JGI IMG/M metagenome (IMG submission 12354) | reverse complement strand
TATAGTTCCCTAACAATTTAGATAGTTGTATAATTAGTAGCCAGCAAGTCAAGTTGGGGACTCTGTTATAGTTCCCTAACAATTTAGATAGTTGTATAATTCAATAACGGTATGGGCGACAAGTTGGATCGTTATAGTTCCCTAACAATTTAGATAGTTGTATAATACCAACAGAATTGCCAAAGACTGGCTACGGTTATAGTTCCCTAACAATTTAGATAGTTGTATAATAATGGTCGACAACCGACGTAAAGAAACAATGTTATAGTTCCCTAACAATTTAGATAGTTGTATAATAGTGCGGTTGGTTGTACCACGATAGCGACAGTTATAGTTCCCTAACAATTTAGATAGTTGTATAATAAATATTAATGAAGATAAGGAGAAACCAATGTTATAGTTCCCTAACAATTTAGATAGTTGTATAATAAGTATCTATATCAGAACAAGAATTCGGAGTTATAGTTCCCTAACAATTTAGATAGTTGTATAATCAAATTCGACGACAGATTATAAGCGCGCTGGTTATAGTTCCCTAACAATTTAGATAGTTGTATAATATAGTCCGAGAGCTGTGTATCGATGTTGCGTTATAGTTCCCTAACAATTTAGATAGTTGTATAATATTTTCGAGCGACGATATTGTGAACCACCTGTTATAGTTCCCTAACAATTTAGATAGTTGTATAATCGTTTCTCGGCAAAAGCCTTGAGAGTTATAGTTATAGTTCCCTAACAATTTAGATAGTTGTATAATATATGCACACATAAGTTAAATTAAACAAGTGTTATAGTTCCCTAACAATTTAGATAGTTGTATAATTCGATAAAATCGAACGAACATTAAATGATCGTTATAGTTCCCTAACAATTTAGATAGTTGTATAATCATAAAAGAACGGGAATAGTGGCTAGCAAGGTTATAGTTCCCTAACAATTTAGATAGTTGTATAATATAATCTAGAAATACTGGTAAAAACTCAAGGTTATAGTTCCCTAACAATTTAGATAGTTGTATAATACAGACACTATAATTATTCTGGTGCGATAGGTTATAGTTCCCTAACAATTTAGATAGTTGTATAATAAGTGTATAATTATATGCTTGACGATATACGTTATAGTTCCCTAACAATTTAGATAGTTGTATAATCCATTACGCCGTACCCCCATCATCTGTTGTGTTATAGTTCCCTAACAATTTAGATAGTTGTATAATGCTGGCAACAGCAGATATTGAGCTAGATACGTTATAGTTCCCTAACAATTTAGATAGTTGTATAATTGAGATGATGTCAATAAGTAGATAACGCCCGTTATAGTTCCCTAACAATTTAGATAGTTGTATAATCGCAAGATGTTGATATGGCGAAACACTTGAGTTATAGTTCCCTAACAATTTAGATAGTTGTATAATGTTAGCACTCCCCCACCCCACGATATTTTAGTTATAGTTCCCTAACAATTTAGATAGTTGTATAATTAGGTGCAGTATCCAACACAGATATAAGGTGTTATAGTTCCCTAACAATTTAGATAGTTGTATAATAGATTGGCTAGATAGACCTAACGAAAAGCCGTTATAGTTCCCTAACAATTTAGATAGTTGTATAATACTCCGACAGCATTTACATTTGGAACTGGTGTTATAGTTCCCTAACAATTTAGATAGTTGTATAATCGTTGGTGTGAGCCGAGCGAGGTGCCAGGGTTATAGTTCCCTAACAATTTAGATAGTTGTATAATGGGTTGATTCGAATGGTAGCAGCAACACCAGTTATAGTTCCCTAACAATTTAGATAGTTGTATAATACTTACTACAAAGGCTCCCTGTAAACGGGGGCCTTTTGGTTTAAAAAAATGCCAACTGTTTTGATGTTATCAGTGATTCCTGTGAAGTTTTTTCACCAGCAAGCACATACATACTGGTAAATTGGTTTTCGGTTATCATCAATACCCTTACAGATCCACTATCTGGAGCAATATTTGAAACTCGCCTCAAATGAGTCTCTGCGTTATCTCGATTAGGGCAAATTCTAGAGTAGACACTATATTGCAACATATCAAAGCCATCGTCAAGTAGAAAGTTGCGAAAACGAGCCGCATCACCACGTTCTTTCTTTGTACCGGTTGGTAAATCAAATAAAACAACTACTCTCATAATCTTATACACTACAAACCTCTCAATTATCTTATATAATATTAGGTAAAATCAAGTCGGCAACACTACCAGTCTTAATCACTTGTACAAAACTTTCCACTACAGCATCTGTAGCGTGCTTTATGCTATACCTCTTATTATTAAGTATAACATATTGATTCATAATGTCAACTATTAATTCGCGATCGTTCTTATTAAGCCTCTCGTCGTCTGCACCAATATGATTGATAGCAATTTTACTGAGTATATATTCGTCAACAGCAGGACGGAATGTTTCTATGAGATCATCGACTAGATTAAATCCATTCAGCTCGCTGTGATGAAAAATCCCCTGCGAAGCAATCAATCCTCGCGCGGCCACACTACGAGCTATGGCACTCCTAACAATAGCATAACCATAGTTCAACGCGGAGTTATGCCAAATAGGTTTTCGGCGCGTTGCATCATCGAGCAATGCGGAAAAATAAAGTCTAGCCGCTATAGACTCTCTATTGGTCGAATCTCCTGATTTAACATTCTTAGCCAAACTTTCCAATTGATCAATATCGTGTTCGAATTTTTTCATTACATCGCATTGATTGGTAATTTTCTGAGTAATGTTCTTCGCCCAAATTTGCTTTTTTAGCGGCTCGCTCATAGCAAGCTGATCTCGCGAAACTTTACTCTGTCGAGAATGCTGAGAATATGGCAATAGCGTGCTAGCCGGCAGATGATTACCATCACAAATTGTTACCGCAACTTTATATGACGCTAAACTAGTTAATAAATTAGCAGAAATAGATATACCGTAGCTGTCCAAAACTAAGCTGTTGATATCTTCGATTGGTATTAACGCTTCTTCGTCTTGCTTGATAACAAGTTTATTATCTTTTAGTGATAAACTTGCAGGATTTTCGATACATATTACACGCCAAGCCATTTTTAATCTCGCGGTGCGTTATCGCCCAAGATTGATATGTCATAGCGAGTGATTGAAGTAGCAGAGCGGGCAGAGCACGCAATAAGATTGCCGCCGTCCTTACTTGACGAAAGATGATCTATAAAAGTCATATTTCCACCTGAGATTGCATACTTCACATAATATCCCTCGACCGTTTTCAATACTTTTCCGCTATCGTCCGCGAATTCGCATCTCACATAGTCATTCGGATATAAGCTACAAACCTTACTGAAACTTTCGTCAATATTCGTTACAATTTTACCGTCAATTTTTGCAGCAGGTAATATTTTGTTTGAACCAACTCCAATTTGATGTGAATAAACCGGCACAAAGAAATGTTCGATTTTGTGTTTTTTATTAACTCTGCGATAAACATCCAATTTTATCATTGAGCCGTTATTCACAAACGCCTTGCCATTGTTGATCTCACGACCGCTCGGCTGCGACGACAACACTTTGATAGAGCAAACCAGGTTGCAATCATTTCCGTTTTTGTCTTTTTTATATACCGATTCTTTCCAAGTATTTGCCAGCCACAACGCATCAGGTTTTCCTTTTTGATCAATTTTTCCAAACTTTCGCTTCTTGCCGTTTTCGTCGATCAATTCTGTTCCAGATTGCGCTTTCCCCCATTCAAGGCGCGCTTTTAGTATTTCGTAAAGCTTCGGATCAGTGCGCTTTGTTAGTGAATTTTCCAACATCTCAGGAGTTACGGATTTTATATTCATTTTCTGTGCTCGCAATTGCTTATCAGTCGATCCGCTCTCGTCTGGAATCACTTTTGGCGAGCGTATCGTTTCTTGATTTGTCGGACCAGTACCTCCGCGCTTCGGCATACGCGAAACAAATACAGGATGAATGTTGTTCTTAAATTCTTCATCATAATTTGGAAAAGCTCTAAATTGATCCCCGAAATCAGACATGTTAGTATTTACGCTTGTTCTAAAAAATACTTCATCATTGAAACGCGGCCAAGGAAGCAGATGTTGTTCTAAATCTTCAAATTTTCTTTTATTGATTATTTCACCGGTTTCTGGATCGGTAATTTCTGCTAAATTTGATTGATATTTAAAGTATTTCGCGCCCAATTCACCGTATTTATTGTATTTGGCAAACTCTTGAATAATGCCGTCGTCTACAACTGCTATTATGCAAGCATCGACAGCATGATGCAAATTGTTTGCATTGCGATCTTTACGCCCCATACCCCAACGCCTTCGAAGATACGATGTTATCGTACCAGCAGGAGTTACAACTTTCTTATTGCCCTTGCTGCTTTCGGCAAATTTTAGATTCTTGCGTAGATAATCAGACATAAATCGCGTAATGTATCGAGTATCATTTAATGCTCGCGCGTTCCAGTCTTCTTTCGGTTTTTCCTCCGACAATAGCCTCTGCTGTTTAGTATAACTAATCCCAGCCGTACCTAAAACACGAGACTTAAACTCAGTCCAACGCTTTTCGTCGTTACCCCAAACTTCATATGGTGTTAAATTCCGCTTATTTTGATTTTCAGAATTTAGCACCAACGCCTTGTTATTATTGCTATCATTACCACAACGCGAAAACGGAATTATATGATCAATTTCGCAATATCGTTCGTCAGAAAATAGTTGATTAAGATCGATACTTTTGCCAGAATACAAACACTTTCCACCCTGCTCACTATATAATTTAAACTTAGTTATTTGAAGCCCTGAAGGATTTGCTATATTCCAATCGCTCTTTAATCGTTCTACTATCTTATTATTTCTATCAGCATTTTCATCTTGAGCTTTTTTGATTTTTCGCCGTTCGTCAAAGTTTTTAGCGAGCTCATTGGCACACTCAATCTTAATTTGTTCTGGCGCGCCGTATTTACGAATTACCGCGTTTATAACCTTTATGGTTTGCGAAATTGCGCGTTTTACAACAGGGTTTGTAATTTGGCTGGAATCGTCTTCTGATAGTGGCGGCAGTTTTGTTTTATCTCCAGATAATTTCCCTGCAAAAGTATACCCAGCCAACACAACAGCTTCATCATAGGTTTTCCCATCGAGAATATGTGGTGTTATTTTGCGTAGCGCCTTAGACGAAAGGTGACCAAATCCTGAAAAACTTAATTTTAGCAATTGATCAATCGCTTCTGAAGATAGGTTCAGTTTGGCAAGTCCGTTTTTTATATCATCGTCATCTTTGTTCGCTGTTATGACATAGCCGATCTGGTCAAAAATATCTTCGTCTTTTTCGATTTTCACCCATTCTTCGGGTAGTTCTTTTAGAGCAGATTTCACACCGTGATAAAACTTTAATTCGCAAAACGCATTACTCTCGTCGGGCTTTCCGTCTTTATCTCTTTTGCCGCGGATATAGTCGAAACGCATTTTGTCGTCGTTTTTGTAGCCGAGCGTTTCCCTTATAGCCTTGTAAGTAACGCCTCTTGTAGATTTTGCTTTTTCGATACACTTCGCAATCTCGTCTTTATCGAGAGCAATTCGCTCACCACCAATAACGAGAGTGAGGTTCATAAGATCTGTTGCCAGACGAAACATTTCGAAAGTTATGCTGGCTTTTTGTATTCTGGGCTCATTTTTTTCAAATGTACACTTTCCACGCATTTTTTCAATTAGCTCAGGTGTCATAAACGGTCGTTGATAAAATATACCTTTGTTTTGCTCAAAAAGGAGATTTTCTACACTTTTATCTGTAAGGCTTAAACCAAACTCTCGTTGCTTTTCGATCAGTTCTCGGCTCTCGTTCAGAAAATTCTGCCTAACAAACGAATTCCTATAATCGTCAGCTTTATTGCGCTTGTGCTCCTGAAACTTAACATCTTTATTCAAGGCCACCGCCACAGAATTAGTATTGTGGCTTGTAAGAATTTTGGCGTTATCCGAAATGGCCGACAGCACTCTTGAGCCTTCCGCATCTCTCTCTTCTACGGATTTGCGATTTGACTTATACCCGCGACGTTTCGCAATGTGGCGCAGAGCAACAAATAATTCTTCGTTCGATAATCTTTCTGACAAGCCTTTTTCGCGGACAAGATAAGGGTTTGGCTTTTCTTTTGAGGGAATAATTAAGTTTTCAATTTGATCGCTCGTTAGCAGTTTGTTCTCGATAAAAAACGCTTTAAGAGCGTTAAGTCTCTGTCGTCGTCGTTTCAGTCTGCGTCTCGCAGAGCGCGCGGTTCTCCTTGGCTCAGCAAGAGATTTACCCGTTTTTGGATCTTCAGGTCTTTCAAAAATTCGTACGCCCATATCTTCAATTCGCTGCTTCTCTAAATTCGCCACAGCCCAACCTACCGATGTAGTTCCTATGTCAAGACCGAGAGAATATCTATACATGATTAATAGTATACCATTGCACGAAGACAAAGTACAGCACAAGCGATATAACAAAACAAGGACACTTCACAAAAGAAGTGTCCTGATTGCTTCAGTTCTATAAACTAAATACGGTTTTATAGATGATCTAGGATCAGTGCTTTGCTTAGACCGTAAACTAATTATTATAGAAACCTAAGCAACTTAGATAGTTATATAACTCTTACTTAAGGAGTTACACCGCCATTATATCACAGAAATTAATACTATCAACTAAACAAGATTCCAGTCGGTCTTTCTCTTATCAATCTGTTATATATAGGAAAATTAGTCAAAATTTAAGCCAGCTTTCAGAGATAGTCACAAAGAACTAATGTCATTCAATAATCTTCGTTCACAGGTAGCTTATATGCTAGCTATGGGACTAGATTCTGGCAAGGTTAAAATCTTAGACAGTTTTCCATTCCTTAATGAGTTTATTAAAGAAGCCCAACGACATCATCACGATTATAAAGATAAAGTTTTTGTGCTAGAAAGCAAAGAGAACATCAAAAAACGCACTGGAAAGTCACCTGATATTTTTGATGCGGTGCTGATGGGATTTTGGTTGCAACTGAAAAAACCAGTTTCTATTGAATATGCTGGCGTTCGATGAAGTTCTCCACAGGTTTATGTAAAAAAGTGCTAACAAAATGCTTGCATTATGCGCGCAAGTTTGCTATACTATATATAGTGGCAAGCAAGAACGTTAAAAACTAGGCGACCAAAGAAAATACCCGCAAAAGCGGGTACAGGTTACTAACTAAAAAGTCAGTAGGTTGATTATACCAAACTTACTGGCGATTGTAAAGGAGAGCTATGAATATCTTGATACTTCAAATATTCAAGTTCCAGATTCAAATAAAGAAAGTTAGGTAAATACTTGCTTGCCACGGTCGCCATAATGATAAGGAGTCGCTATGGAAAATAAGAAACCAACATACAGTGTACGCATTAAACCAGCGATATACGAAATACTCGTGGAGCTTGCGGCTAAGAATAGCCGTAGCGTCACGCAAGAGATAAATTATCGACTTGAACAGTCGCTAGATAAATAATACAATTACAAAGTTAATAAGGTGTCGAACTCGACACCTTATTTGTTTACATATGACTTATGGGTCTACTCGGTCTAACAATCTTGTCTACAGAAACTGTAAACCTGATTCTGGAAGTTGATTCTCTTGACGCTTGTGTTAGTTTTTTACCTTCGCCTCCTATATCTGCATTGACCACATACACCCTAGCGTTGCCTTTTCCAGTTACACTCTTACTGCTCTCTGCATTTTCGGATGTAGTAACAGCGAGATCGAAGTTAATACCTTCGTGTGTGACATCATATTTCATTTCAGGCGTATTCAAAGCCTCGCCATACACTGCCTCTCTGACTTGCTCTATCGTACTTTTAACAAATTCTTGAATATCCATAACCCCTCCTTGTTTAATGACTGCTGTCCATTATTATACTACAACCGAAAAAGATGTTTTATTAACTTGCCCGCCTATTCGAAAACATAATATATGGTATGTTTAACAAAGTTCGCAAAATGCTCAATTTAGGAGCGCGAAACAAGAGCGTGACCAGTAATCTTGGTCATCATTTGTCTGGTGAAATGCTCAGTTCCACAATGGCATTCTATAAAGGATTATCTTACGACAATACTTATCCATCTATTAGCAAAATTGCCAATGAGTTTATGACGATTAAGCCGTTGGAAAGCTTAGCCAAAGAAAAAAGACTGGTTAGAACCGCCAATTTACAGGGATCAGACCAGTCTATTTTGCGTAAAAATACAACTTGGCTCCGGAGGCCGGATTCGAACCGGCGACCAATTGATTAACAGTCAACTGCGCTACCGCTGCGCTACTCCGGAATAATTCACGCTAACACATATTGTACCGCAAGAAACCAAAAAAAACAACCTACTCAACCGCGGCCACGCCAAAAACAATTATAAAGTCAGCACTCGTGCTATAACCATCTAGCTTTCCATCAATAATTTTTGTGTCAAAACGTTTTTCCAGCGCGCTGGCTGTATCGGCCTTACCTTTGTTGAGTTGATAAATTTTGACATTATCAGAGGTATCGGTCGGTGCATTAGTAACTTTAAGGATATTGTACCCAGCTTCTTTCAAAGTGTCGGCTTTCTTCTGAGCCAATCCAGCTTGCCCTGAGCCGTTCAAAACATCGATTTTTGCAGCCTCACGAGCCACTGGGTCTGAACTGATACTACGCTTAACATAGTTTATAATATCAGAATAATCATACAGTCCCTTAACTGGTCGGACAATACTAATACTTCCCAACATACCCGTCGTTACCAAGTCAGATTCGCCGTCCTCGCGACCAACCAACGGTAATGATATGATATTATTTGACTTGATATTGCCAGCCAAATCAAGTAGAGTCTGAACTTCGGAAGTTTTGAAATTAGTACGAAAATTATCGCCTAACGCATCGAGCAGCGAGTTAACTGTGGCTGGATTTGCTAAAGTACCTGCGTTGAGTGCTTTTTGTTGTAAGGCAGCCAATACTTTTTGCTGGTTTTTTTCTCGATCAAAATTCCCTCCCGGCAAGCCATAGCCGCCAAGAGATCCGCGCGCGCGCGTAAACATCAAAGCTTGCTCGCCGTCCAGATGCGCCACGCCATTAGGCAATCTCAGCCCCGTCATACGATCATAAATGCCGCGCTGATCAACACTTTCAACCGCAACATCAACACCGCCAACAGCGTTTACCGCCTTGATTAGTGCAGTCCAATCAGCGTGCGCATAATACTGCACGTCAAGACCTAAGATTTTACCAGCAGTTTTACGAAGTGCCGCCGCGCCGGTTTCTTCATCTTTATTACTGTCTAAGTAGGCACAGTAATAAGTTTCATTTAGCTTGCCCGCCGAAGTGCCGAGCAGTTTCTTGCAAGTATGCTTAACGTAAAGATCGCGCGGCAAACTAATCATATAAGCATCGTGTTTGTCCTGATCGATGCTCAACACCATAATTGAATCCGTCAAAAGCGCGCCGTCCCACGCATCTTCCTCTATACTATATCCGCTCGTGCCAAAAATTAAAACGTTGGTGCGACCATTTTCATCCTCCGCTAAGCGAGTTTTGGAGGTAAACATATCCAATACGTTTCCTTGGAAGATTTTTCCACCAGTTGTTAGCGCCTTGAACGATAGCCAGCCAATTATTGCCAACAATACAGCCCCAACAGCAATGAAAAACCATTTTATAATCCGACGAATACGATGTTTCTTTTTTGTTTCTTTAAGGCGAATAGCCTTGCGTTCCCGTCTTGATGGCTTGGATTTAATATTCTGCAACTCTTGTTTTGCCTCGTCTGCCTGCTCTTCTGCATCAAAATCTAAACTTCGTAAAGATGCTTCAACGCCAGTAGTTAAAGTATTACTCTGTGAAAGTGCGTGTGCTGTTTTCTGCTCAAGTTTAGACTTGACATGTTTAGTGGTAGGTTTTAACTTTGCAGATGTCATCGAATCCAAGAAAACAGGCTTTTCGCCCCTGTCGGGAGATGTGCCTTCGCGACGTTTTAGTATAAACCCATCGATCGATTGTGTTTTCTTAACCATATCCTATATATTGTAACAAAATAGTTTTACTCGAACAAATATGTTATTATATATTCGATGAGAAACCGTTCTTCGTTGGTGTTTACGTTATTGTTAGTAATCGGCGATGCCGTAGCAATTTTAGTAGCTTATATTGCGGCTTATGTGTTACGCGTTCGGTTTTCAGACATACCAACACACCAAATCGTACCTGTCAACGAATTTCTGTTGCTCCTCTTGCTATTGTTGCCTTTTATTATTGTACTATTTAGTCTGATTGGAGCTTATCGAACCACCCCACAGAGCAAAGTTGCAACCGTTGGACGAATCTTTTTTGGCGCCAGTGGAGCAATGCTTTTTATGATTATGATTCATTATTTTATGAATCGCCCGTTGTTTCCCAGCAAATTAGTCCCTGTTTACGGCTTGATTCTTAGTGTAACTTTTCTAAGCTTGGAACGAGGCGTGTTGTATTTGGTGCGATATATTAGACGTCGTCGTTTAATCGGTCTAATTGACGTGGTTTTAGTTGGCGATAATAAAGTTACTTTGGAATTAGTCAAGAAAATTCGCAGTGATCAAAATTACAAGATTCAGGCAATTGTCGGTAATTCCAAGCACGCTACACACAAAACTTGGAAAGGAGCAACCCGCAACTTTCAGCCTGATTTGATAATTCAGATCGCCACGCGCGAACTGCCCGACGTCAATCGTGAACTATTAGAATTCGCTAACAAGAACTATATCGAATTCAAATTTGTGCCACGCGAAATTTCGGATTTGCCTGAAAAAATTGAGCCTGAATTATTTATGGGTGACATACCAATAATGAGCGTTCAGCCAACGCCACTACTTGGCTGGGGACGCGTCGCAAAACGCCTGTTTGATGTCGCGGCTAGTATCTTAATACTTATAGTCTTGTCGCCGTTTTTGTTAATTATTGGTCTAATAAACAAACTTGTTCACGGAAACGTCTTTTATCATCACACGCGTTTGACGCGCGGTAATGAGAAATTTCAACTTTATAAATTTCAAACTGTACGCCAAGATTTGAATGGGCTAACGCCAGAAGACGCGTTCAAGAAAATTGGTCAGCCCGAACTAGTCAAGAAATACCGCGAAAATGGCGATTTTTTACCGAATGATCCGCGTTACGGCGCGTGGGCTAGGTTTCTTAGAAAAACTAGTCTTGATGAATTACCGCAGTTGCTCAATGTCTTGGCTGGCAATATTTCGCTAGTCGGTCCACGCGCATTAATCCCTGAAGAGTTAAACGAATATGAAAAAAAGCATACTATCCTGAACGTCAAATCTGGCATTACAGGATTTGCCCAAATTGCTGGTCGACGTGATTTGCCGTGGGAACAACGTCGCAAGCTTGATGTTTATTATGTCCAGAATTGGTCGTTTAGTTTAGACATTCAAATTCTATTCAAGACCGCTTGGCAGGTTTTGACTGGACGCGGGGCGCGATAGTTGGCAAAATCAGCAACGCCCATAGTAATGGTTGTCGGTAATTAATCAGCGTAAAACTCTCAATCAATATTGCGATAAAAGCAATCTTGATACGAATATCAATCTTTTTAGTAACATCGTAAAGCCATTTAACCAAGAATGTCACTGGAATAATGCCATAATAAAACGCCAAAGCAATTAAGCTAGAATGAATTTCTAAACCGCCATTTCTCTGCTCTGGAAAGCGTGAATAGCTACCCTCTCCCGCACCAAATAACAAATGTTTTGGATAATGAACAACCGTATCAAGTCCTCGATCTTCGAGCAGAT
>JGI994J12354_10004904_pt1 | contig 11797 bp, 8 predicted proteins | sample IntmicLarv3ML3BL_FD_12354 | JGI IMG/M metagenome (IMG submission 12354) | reverse complement strand
AATGGAAAACGCCTCTCCGTTCTTGCGCGCCTTTCGGAAGCAAGCGAAAATAAAACCCAGCGTCAAAAGGTGAGCGATTTGAAATCTGCGGCAAGCGCATGGGCGTTCATGCAGGATAACAACATAACTACCATGCTTTGTATCTATATACTCAATAGTAATACCGATGGTGATTTGAAGGTTATCGGGGATACTGAGAACCTCGCGAATCACATCGGGGAAGTGTGTTAGCGTCGTGGCGGGGATGGTGCCTAAGCCAATTTCTGTTGCGGTGAGCATGATGGTTTGGGAGTGGCGTTGATGTCGTACAGTGAGCGTTGGGAATAATTTTGTATAGATTCTTGAATTGCAAGGCGTTGGAGAAAGGGTGCGAGCGCCGTGTAGGGTTCATTTATAACTGCAAGGAATAGGCGAATGAAAACTAACTATTTTACATTCGCTTTTTTTGCGTGGTATACTGCGCGTAGAAATATGGATGCGCATTATTGTTTCTATAAAGGATTTTGAGGCGACCACAATTGAAAAGAGGGAGTGAAAGTATGACGTGCTTGAATCAAAAAGGACGGTTCGTTAAAGTAATGGCATTGGTACTGGTTTGTTTGTTGGGAACCATGTGCATTAGCGCTGCTCTAGCGGAAGGAGCTACGACAAAAGAAGGATTTACGGTTACGGGGCCTGTTAAGGGCGGAGAACATGGTTGGGCGTTTGGCGCATATTACGGGGATATCGGTAAGCTTGGCTATGTTGAGGAAGAATATTTTGTTGAAGGCGTGGCACAGCGCTATGCACCTGAAAATGATGAATTGAGCGAGGATGGGGTATGGACTCTGGTTCCAGCTACACAAGAGGCATACAAAACCCGCTTTATTGTGCGTCGGCCCATTGACCCTGCCAAATTTAACGGGACTGTGATTGTTGAATGGGCCAATGTCAGTGGAGGATATGATATTTCGATGCTGAATACGCCCGGTATCTATGAGCAGGGCTTTGCGTATGTTTCTGCGTTGACGCAGATGAACGGCATCTATGGGTTTGAAGAAAACCCGCAGGGGCTCATCGCGTGGGATGCAGAGCGTTATGGCGCACTGAGCATCCCGGATGATGGACTAAGCTATGATATTTATACCCAGATTGCGCGTGCCGTGGGGCCAAACAGACACACCAACGGGATTGACCCTATGGGTGGGCTTGAGGTGAAGAAATTGTTTGCTTTAGGCGAATCTCAATCCGGCAGCCGTGTTTTGAGCTATGCGAATGGTGTTCAGCCAATCGAAGCCGTGTTTGACGGTATTATTCCTGCACTTAACGCGGGGCGCGGAACAGATTTTGAACAAGCGGTGGCCCATGTGAAAGAGGGCGGAGAAACGAAAGTGCGGAATGTGAGCGCGAAGGTGCGCGAAGATATTAACTGCAAGGTGTTTATTATCAACTCGCAAACTGAATCCGTTTTCATGGGTAATCTGGTGCAGCCCGATTCTGAAAACATTCGTTCTTTGGAGGTTGCGGGCGCATCCCATTCATCACCGAATCTCATTGCGGATGTAAGCCGCAGAACAGATCGTGACGGATTGACACAGAAATACCTGCAAGCAGCCACCCGCGATACCAATGTGGTAGACTGGGCGTATACCGTTGAAGCGGTGTTTGTGCAAATCCAGCGTTGGTTGGATGAAGGCATTGCGCCACCGAGTGCCGAGCCGATGGCAACGGAAGGCTTCGCATATAAGTTGGATGAGCATGGCAACGCTCTTGGCGGCATAAGAATGCCGGATTTGGAAGTGCCGACGGCAGAATATGTAGTCGATATGACAAAGAGCGGGTTGGCGGGATATAAGATGCCATTTTCGCCTGAAAAGCTGCTTGCGCTTTACGAAACCCATGGAATTTACGTGGAAAAGGTGACGCAGGCGGCCAAGGCGGCACAGGAAGCAGGGCTTATCCTGCCATACCGTGCAGAGGAATACATTCGGGAAGCGGAAGCGGCACCGATTCCAAGCGCCGTAGCAGAATAAGGAAAAGAGATTAAGCCATGGAAAGCAAACGAGCCATTTGGTTCGTTTGCTTTTTATGTGCGAATCATTATTCATAACTTCAAGGAATGATGACATAAAAACTAGCTATTTTACATTCATATTTTTTGCGTGATATACTGCGCTCAAGAAGCACAGCAGTAATAAATACATATGCAGAGGGGGTATTTGGTAAATGGGCTTTCAAATGGAGCGTGCAGTTGAGCGCATGCTCAAACAGCGGCTGGACATGAAGAGCTTCATTGTCTGGCAGGAAGGCAAGAAGCTGGGTGAGATTTACTGGGAGGGCAAGGGCCGCCTCAATGTGCAATCGACGGCGAAAAGTGTGACGAGCCTTGCTATCGGAATGGCCATTGAGGAAGGTGTACTAAGCCTGAAGGACAGGCCCTTCGACTTTTTCAAGGATGCGTTGGAAGCAGACTACGATCCGCGGGTAGAGGAATTGACAGTAGAGGACATATTGAAGATGTCCAACGGTCATGATCAGCGCAAGAACATCATGGCGAGCTTTGAACGTGACTACATCAAGGATTGGATTTATCACGCGATGAACCTACCTTTCTCCAGCCATCCGGGTGAGGTTTTCCATTACGATAACAGCGGCCCTTATATGCTTTCCGCCATGCTATCCAAGCGCACGGGCGAAAAAATGGTGGATTGGCTGAAACCGCGCTTGTTTAATCCCTTGGAGATTCCGAACCCGCAGTGGTTTACATGTCCGGCAGGGTGTAACGCGGCTTCGGGCTCCCTGTTCCTCTCACCGGAGGAAATGGGTAAAATCGGCCAGCTTTACTTGAACGAAGGCGCATGGGAAGGGAAGCAGCTTGTGAGCGCGGATTGGATTAAGCAAGCGACAACAAAGCAGATTGATACGAACCTGCCCATCGCCCCACCCATCTCAAGCCCCTTGGCGGAAACCTCCTTCTGTGGGAAGGATGCCGCTTCCGGCTACGGCTACCTCGTGTGGATGTGCGCGGATGGCAAGAGCTACCGCAGCCACGGGAATATGAACCAGAACTTCGTTGTGATTCCCGAAAAGCAGGCAGTGGTGGTGACAAGCGCCAACGAAAACCGTGGGCAAAAGATTTTAGATGTGATTTGGGACGAGATTGTTCCCCAATTATAAAGTGTAAGGTACCTATTTACAAGCGAAAGAGGAGGAATCGGGAATGGATCCTATCTTATTAACCCTATTGGTGCTGCTATTTGTTATTATTGGTTTTTTCTCAGGGAAAATGTCCTATGCCGTGGTGGCGGTGGTTGCGTTAACAGTTTTGCAAATCGGCGGCGTCTTGAGCCCTGCTGAAGCATGGTCCGGTTTTGCCAACACGAGCGTGGTGCTGGTGGTTGCCCTCTTTGTGGTGGGCGGCGGCTTTGCAAAAACGAGCCTGATTACGCGCATGAAAATCATGCTCAACGGCTTTCAAGGCAAAGAACGCACGGTCATTTGGGCAACGATGGGCGTTGCAATGCTCTTGTCGGTGGTAACGGCATCCTCCATCGCTATGGCGACACTGATTCCCATCATCATCTCCTTGACAGATGGCAATGAGAAGCTTTCACGCACACAACTGCTCAAAACGTCTGCGGATATGACAAGTGTCTGGACAGGCACCTTCCCCTTGGGCATGGCGGCCGGCGCGTACATGATGTTCAACCAAATCGTTGAAAATCTGGGTGGCACGCCGAACTTTACGATTTTCGATATGACATTGGCAAAGATTATTCCTGTACTGGCTTGCACGCTGTGGCAATTTTTCATTGGCTATAAGCTTTGCAACCGTGAGCCCAGTGCGCCGCTTAAGGATTTCGGTATCAAGGCCGCTACCCTGCCGGATGGCAAGCTGACAACGCTCACCCCCTTCCAAGATAAATTCACAATCATCATGTTTGTTTTCAGCGTTGTCGGTATGATTTTTGTTTCACTCGTGCCTATTGTTCCCACCTACATTATTGCGATTATTGCGGCGCTCGGTATGGTTCTGTGCGGTGCACTGAACGAAAAAGAAGCCTTTGGTTCAATCGCTTGGAATATCGTCTTCATGTACGCAGGTATGCTTCCGCTTTCCACGGCGCTTTCCAACAGCGGCGCAGCCACAGTTATTGGAAACAGCATTCAAACATTGCTGGGCGGAACCACGAACCCGTATGTCATCACAGGCGCATTCTTCTTGGTGTCTATGATTCTGACACAGTTCATGTCCAATACCGCCGTCAGCACCATCTTCCAATTGTTGGCAGCTGTTACGGCCATCAACATGGGATTGGACCCCCGTGCGGCGATTCTTGCAGGTGCTATCGGTTCGACGGTTTCCGTTATGACCCCTATGGCTTCGCCGAACCAGACCATGACATTTGGTACAGGCGGCTATAAGATGATGGACTTTGTGAAGGCAGGTCTGCCACTCATGATTATATTCTTTGTGGTATACGTCATTACAGCCCCGCTGTTCTTCCCCTTCTAATTTCCCCCAAGCCAGCTGGCAGCTGGGAGGCCGAACAATCCGCGAAATGGATTGTTCGGTTTTTCTTCAATTGTGCTATACTGATTGAAAAGGAGGAATGATATGAGCTTTGATGTAAGAGAGTTTGAATATATTCTTTCTATTGTGGAGCATGGGAGCGTCACCAAAGCGGCAGCGGCGAATTATATTACACAGCCCGCACTCACGAAATTTATTCGCCGTAAGGAAGAGGAATTGGGTGTGCCGCTCTTTGAAAGAAAAGCGAAAAAACTCACGCCCACTTATGCAGGAGAGCAATGTATTGCCGCGGCAAGGAAAATACTATCCATTAACAATCGCTTAAATGATACGATTAGCCGCATTGCGGATGGGGACTTGGGTTGCATTCGTTTCGCGTGCCATTCAAGCTGGTCGAGCTTCTTTTTTAAGATGATATATAAGCCCTTCCACACCTTGCATCCGCATATTGATTTGCAGATTCATGAAATGAATCTTGCGGAATCGCTGGCAGCTCTTGAACGGGCGGAACTGGATTTTGCCGTCGTTTCCTGCGGATGGACAGAGCACGCGAAGTACTGGTGCAATGTGCTGAAAAAGCAGCAAACGGTTTTAGCTGCGAACAAGGATCATCCGATTATGGAAAAGGCGGAGATAAGAGAAGGGTATCGCTATCCATATATCGATATATCGAGCCTTCGCGGGGTTCCATTGATTATGCGCCAATCCCATGAACAGATGTATCATTTTGCGATGGAACTCTTGAAGACGCATAATGTAGAGCCCAATATCGTTTTGGAAACATCCAACAAAGAAAACGCGCTGCGGGTTGCTGGGGAAGGGATAGGCGTTGCCTTTACACTGGATGATCCGGCCATGCTTGTCACTTATAAAAGGATACAGTATCTCTCAATTGATGAAAAACTTGCAAATACCGGCTATATTAATATAATCTATCCTAAGAGCATGGAAATCACGAGCGCTCATGAGGATTTGCTGAAATTGATTAGGGGCTATTATGAAAGCGATCCGAAGCAGGATGGGGAATAGGGTCAATGTCGTTTTGAAAGAGTGAGAGAATGGACGTTAAGGCTTTTGAATACCTTGTGACGCTGGCGGAATATGGGAATGTGACGAAGGCTGCAAATCAGCTGTTTATTTCACAATCCGCTCTGAGCAAGTTCATACGCAATTTGGAAAGCGAAATGGAAACGCAGCTTTTCAGCAGAATAGGAAAGCGCTTTGTACCTACCTATGCGGGGGAAAAGTGCATTGAAGCGGCAAAGAAAATTCTGGCTATTAATGCGGTGCTGGATGAAGATATTGGGAAGGTGGCTAAACAGAACCACGGCAGGATTCGTTTGGCGTTCCATAGCAGTTGGTCGGGTTGCTTCTTCATGCAAATTTATCCCGCGTTTCAAAAGCACTTTCCGGATGTAAATATCAAACTTTTTGAAATCAACAGCGACACCGCGCTTCAGATGCTGGATAGCGGCGAATTGGATATGGCCATTATTTCTTCTAAGTGGAGCAATCATTCGCGTTTTGTTTGCAAAACCCTCTATGCACAGCAGATGGTGTTGGCTGTGAGAGAAAATCATCTGCTGATAGGTAGTGCGCAGGCACTTTCAGAGTATCGATATCCGTTCATCGATTTAAAGAAGCTGGACGGCGAACCCATTGTGATGCGGCACAGCGACCAGCGCACGAGTGAATATGTGATGACACTGTTTCGAGAAAACGGAATTGAGCCGAAAGTGGTTTTGGAAACGCGAATGCGTGAAAACGCTTTGCAGGCGGTTGAATATGGAACGGGCGTTACCTTTACACTGGATGACCCTGCGATGCGGTTAAAGCATCAAAACATACGATACCTTTCCTTTTGCGACCCGAACCCGGATAACTATATCAACCTCGTATACAATAAAGGTGCATTCTTTACAGATGCGGAGGAAACGCTTATTCAGCTTATCGTAGAAAATTATCGCTTGTTGGGCACGAAACAATAGCCATTCGGCATAGTTTTGTTCAGTAAAACAACTTTTCATTTCATATAAACAGCCGCCAATAGGGTCTTTTACACTATCTAAGCGTGTGAGAGTCCATGAGGGCGGTTTTTTCATGAGAAAAAGTACTTATTTTTACAATTATAAGTCGTTTGAATTCTAATTGAAGTGCGACTATACTTGAAGCAACAAAGAAATTGATGATGTGATTCGACAAGAATTTATTCTGTTTTCTGCTCTTTTGAATAGCGGGGGCTGAACAAAGAGAGCGGATATCGCGGCCGCGGCAGAGTGAATATAGAGAAAAGGGAAATCAGCTGTCAAAAAAGTTTAAGGAGGAAATCTGAATGTCTCAAATGACAATTGCAGCAATCATATTGGTTGCCACCTTCGTGTGCTTCTTCCATCCCAAAGTGCCAAATGTGGTTGTGGCCTTAGGTTCGGCCATCGCGTTTGGCCTGACAGGCATCGTAGATCCGGCTACATTGTTTAACAACTTTACCAGCTCCACCTGTATTTTAATGATTGGCATGATGACTATCGGCGGCGCGATGTTCCAAACAGGTCTGGGCGGCTGGATCGGTAACAGGCTCATCAAGCTGACGGGCACAAAAACCGGGCGCATCCAGTTTGCGGTATACACGGTCACTTTCGTGTTGGCTACTGTATTGACAGGTACTGCTGCCCTCATGATTATGTATCCGCTGATGTGCAGTATTGCGCTTTCCAGTAAAAAATCCATGTCGGAAATCGTTATGTATCAAATGGCGGGCAGCATAGGCGGCTCGTGGCTGACCTTTGCGGGCGCTGGCATGATTGGTACCAGCGCAGGCGTATTGGAAGCCGCAGGCTTTCAGCCGTGGAGCTTCTTTGAAATTGCGTGGTATGGCCTTCCGCGTTTGCTTTTAACGATTCCGCTCGTCATCTTCTTCATGAACAAGTACGTTCTTCGCGATTGCAAATTTAAAGCGCCCGATGAGGATATCGCGAAAAAGAGCGACCAATTGGCAGACAGACTGACACCCAAAATGATTCTTACTTTCGTTATCCTCGTATTGACCATCGTCGGGTTCATTATTAGCCCTAAATGGCTTCCGATTCATCTGTGCGCCGCGCTTGGCGGGTTTGCCGTACTGCTTTTCGGCTGCATTACGCCCAAGCAAGCCCTTTACGGAGCCATTAGCTGGGAAACCATTTTCCTTATCGGCGGCATGGGCGTTTTTGCCAGAGGGATGCAGAATTCGGGATTTGGCCAGCTGATTGCGGATTCTATTTTGAACATTACCGGCGCGAGCGCTTCCCCAATTTTACTTGTTTTCATTTTGATGATGGTGACGGCTGTGATTACCCAATTCATGTCTGATAACGCGGCAGTGGGTATGACAGCACCCATCGGAATTATGTTGGCCATGACACAGGGAATTGAGCCATATGCGTATGTAATGGCGTGCCTCGTCGGCTGCTCTGCCGGACACCTTTCCGTCATGGCATCGCCTTCCTTGGCATTCAGCATGAATATCGGCGGATATGAGCCCAAGCATTTCTTCCGATTCGCCACCATGGTGGAGTTTCCTGCCGCCATCGCCGCAGGCATGATTATGATTCCGCTTGTCTGGCTCTAAGCCATTTTAAATTAAAGGAGGAACCCTAATGAGTGAATTCAAAAAATCCCCGGAGGTGGCGGATCACCCCGCTATTGTGAAGGCCCGCGAGGAGCACTTTGCTACCCCGGCGATCACGGAACCGTTTACGCTGACGGTGGTGGGCGACATCATCCAAACCAATCCCATCACACAGCGCACAGACCCGGCTGTTCGCGGCATCCTTGATCCGGTGCTTCAAAGCGACGTTGCCTTTGGCAACATGGAATCCAACTTTGGGGATTATCGCAACGCCGATAAGGGTATCGGCGGTTTGCAGGGTACGAAGGATGTGGCGGCAGATGTGAAAAAAATGGGCTTCGGCTTGGTGGCCCGTTCAAGCAACCATTCTACCGATCAAGGCGTAGAAGAAATGCTCAAAAGCAACCGATATTTGCAGGAGCAGGGCATTGTGTACGCAGGCACAGGCATCAATCTGGAGGATGCTCGCGCACCGCAGTATTTTGAAACACCTAAAGGGCGCATCGGCCTTGTTGCCATGACGGCTTCCATGCGTGGCAGGGTAGACAACCAATCTTCAAGAAGCGCCGATTGCGGCATGGAGATGGCTTCCTACCAAGCGGGGAACCGCAATGGCGCAGCGGGCATCAACTTCATGCGCATCACGCCTAATGTGGTGCTGCCGCCGGAATTGTTCGCGGGTATCAAGAAAATCAAAGAATTCGAAATGGCCTATGCCAAGAAGGTGATGGCGGAACACGCGGGTGATGTGACAACCGATGGCCGCGAAACGGAAAAAGTGATGGCGCATCTCTATGGCAAGGTGAAAGACCCGGACAAGCAGGCGATGGTATACACCCAGATGTTCAAAGAAGGGGATAGCCCCTGCGGCCTTTCCTACGATATGAACGATGATGACCTGCGCTTGAACCTGCGCAGCATCCGGCAGGGCAAGGAATGGAGCGATTTCATGATTGCGACCATTCATACCCACGATGGCCCGAACGTATTACGGCATTTGGATTTCTTGCAGGAAGAGCCGTCTGATTACCTTGTCGATTTTGCACATCAAGCCATCGATAACGGCGCGGATGTGTTCGTCGGCACAGGCCCGCATCTTTTGCGCGGCATTGAAATCTATAAGGGTAAGCCTATTTTCTACAGCATGGCAAGCTTCATTTACCAGCTGTGGGGAACGCCTGCAGGGCCTGACCGCTATACAGACCATCATTTGGAACAGTATTACAGCACATCGACTGAAACGGAAATGAACATGGATATGTGGCCGCCGCAGTCGATTACAAAGCACACGAATTTGAAGAATATGGAATCCATGGAATCCATGTCCGCGCAGGTGAAATACGATGGCGGCAAGCTGAAGGAAATTATTCTTCGCCCTATTGAATTTGGCTATGATGCACCTATCTCCCAGCACGGAATTCCGCGCGTGCCCAAGGCCGATGTGGCCGAACGCATTTTGAAAAGGATACAGCGGATGTCCAAGGCTTTTGGCACCGAGGTGGTTATCGAAGACGGTATCGGTTACATTCGGTTCTAAAAAGAGGGGGCTGTCGCACCAACCGTTTGGCACGACAGCCCCTATGTTTTAGGTAAACTCTTTCACGATACGGATATACTCTTTGGCGTATTTCGGCAGGTGAACCCCGCTTCGATAGGCCGCGACAAAGCTTGTGGTGGTGCATGGGTTTCCGATTGAGAAGCAGGCCAGCTGCTTACCGTTTTGAACGTGCTTCAGGTGCGTTTCGCCCACAAAGGTCACCCCATAACCTTCGCAGGCCAGTTGCACGGTGGCGTGAATGTTTCTGGCTTCCAAGATGATGTTCGGCTCTATCCCTGCCTCCCGAAAGAGGCGGTTTGTGATTTGCCGCGTGCGCTGATCCGGCCTTTGCACCAAAAAGCGCTCGTCTGAAAGCTTTGCTAAATCCATCCAAGGGTACTTGCAATCCGAACGGCTGATACCTTGCTTGGCCAAAGGGTGATTGGCAGCCATGACAAGCACGATTTCTTCTTCGTTAATGATTGAATGGGTTATGTCTGTGCTGTGAATGGGAAGGGTGAAAAAAGCGATGTCGATGTCGCCGTTTAGAACCATGTCCTCAAGGCGTGCAGAATTGGCTTCTTGGACAAGCAGTTGAACTTTCGGGAATTGCTTTGCGAATACAGGAAGCGTACAGGGGAGCATATAGGTTCCGCGCATAATCGGGAACGCAATCTTCAATACGCCGACGGTTTCATCGAGCAAATCCTCCAATTCAAAATCCAGTTCATGCTTGATGGAGAGCAATACCCTTGCCTTTTTTTCGAAAATATCCCCGGCAGGGGTCAGAAGAAATTTATTGCCGAGCTTCTTAAACAAGGGTTGTCCGATTTCGTTTTCGATGTGTTGGATAAATTTGCTGAGTGTGGGTTGCGAAACACCGAGCGCCTTTGCGGCTCCGCCGACGCTCTGATGCTTTGCAATGGCTACCACATAGGAAAGCTCTCGAAAATTCATCTTGTTACCTCTTATCATTAAGGATAGGAAACGGTTTTCAGTTCTTTCAGTATATCAAAAGCAGGTGCTTTTTTCAAATGAATTGCAGTTATTAAGGAGGCCGAATGTATGTATAAAGAAATACCCTGTTGCATTATGCGGGGCGGAACAAGCAAGGGGCTATTTTTATTAGATAAGCATTTACCGCCGCAGGGGGAAGAACGCAATGCGGCATTGCTGAAGCTGATGGGCAGCCCGGACGCACGCCAGATTGACGGGCTTGGGGGTGCTACCTCTACCACGAGCAAGGCGGCGATTCTATCGCCGAGTGACAGGCGGGATATCGATGTTTTGTATACCTTCGCACAGGTTGCGATTGAGCAGCCGTTTGTTTCCTATGCTGGCAACTGCGGCAATATTTCATCGGGTGTGGGGGCGTTCGCCATTGAAAGCGGGCTTGTTGCGGCGCAATCGCCTGTTACCACGGTGCGGATTTGGAATGAGAATACAAAAAAGCTGTTGGTGGAAGAAATTCAAACGCCAAACGGCAAGGTTTCATATGAAGGATCATTCAATATTTCGGGTGTAAAAAACCCGGCAGCCCCTGTGAAGATGAAGTTTTTAGACCCGGCGGGCAGCATGGGTATGGGGCTTTTGCCCACGGGAAAGGCCGTGGAGGTTTTAAATGTTGAAGGATTTGGAGAAATAGAAGTTTCCATCGTGGATGCGACAAATCCGCTTGTGTTTATACGCGCCTGTGATGTGGGAATGGACGGGACGGATTCACCTTCAGCCATAGACAGTGACACGCAGCTTTTGGAAACGCTTGAAAAAATCCGCGGCGAAGCGGCAAAGAAGCTGGGCTTGGTTGACGATGCGGCAGAGGCTACCGCCAAATCACCCGGCATTCCGAAGATGACGATTGTATCACGGCCAAGAGCTTACACGGCTACAACGGGCGAAACGATTCCAAAGGAAGAAATAGATATTGTTTCGCGCATGATGTCTATGCAAAAAGCACACCCGACCTATGCCATGACAGGCGCTATGTGTACAGCGGCTGCGGCGGTGATACCGGGCAGCATTGTAGCACAGATGGTTTCGGAAAAATTCGATCCTGCCGCGCTTCACATCGGGCAGCCGAGCGGCGTGCTCGTGGCAGGGGTGGAGTACGGAATCGGGGCTAATGATGATGTGCTTATCC
>JGI994J12354_10004903_pt1 | contig 11800 bp, 12 predicted proteins | sample IntmicLarv3ML3BL_FD_12354 | JGI IMG/M metagenome (IMG submission 12354) | reverse complement strand
GGCGTATGGTCTCCTGTTTCATCATCAGTTCAAATAAATACACTTGGTGAACATATAGAAATAATCGTTTACGAAGACAATACATGTGAGAGACAATACGGTAAACTTACCGTAAATCCAACTTTGTTTGAATTTGATTAAGCTGCTAATATGGGGCGGTATTTTACCGCCCCATATTAAATAATATTTATTTTATGAGGTAAACATATGAAGAAAAAAATAATTATAATTCTTAGTATTATACTGTTAATAACTAATTTAAATGGTTGTATTTTTTCAAAAGAAGAACAGGAAAAAGAACGAGAAGCCATAAAATTAGGTGAGGAATCTGTTGGACCTTATCTTAAAGAAAAATATGGTATGGAAGATGTAAAAATTATAGATGTTCGTGCAGGAGTAGGTTATTCTTTTGATATACCAGTTGGATATACAGGCGACGCTTATGTGACATGTGAGTTCGAAGGACGTGAATTTGAAGTTTTAATCGCAAAGTACAGAAACAGCGGTGATAATTATCAATATCCGGATATAATTTCTGCTGTTGAGGAACACCTTATAAGTTTAAACAAATATATAAAATATGTGAATAATACACGCATAGGCGGTGAGTATAGTAACTATTTCGGTCTTGAAGAATATTTCAATGGAGATTTAGAAGAGTTTTTAAAAAATCTTAAATATATATATGCAGATATATATATCTTAACTGACAACGATATTATGATAATTCAAGAAAGCTCCAAAGAATTCATTGATTTTGTCGGAGAACGCACAGAATATGATAGCACCAATTATTATCGTCGCAACATGAATGTATACTTTTTTGACTATACAGAAGAAACAGCACCTGAACTGGATAGATTACAAAAAGAGGCTGATAATTTCAATAACGGCATATATCCCAAAAATTTATTAACATATATTTTTTTTGAATCAGGGCATGAACCCAAAATAAAATATTGCCATGATTCTATTGACCAAGCGGAATTATTTACGCAGGAAAAATAAAATATATGAAAAAAATAATAGCCATTTTTATAATGCTAACAATAATATTAATTCTATCGGCTTGCAGTGAAAAAATAACAGAATCTGTAACAATTGCACATCTTGCATATGACAAATATGAGCAGTTTGGCTATACAGTATATATAAAGGAAACCGACGGGTATAAACCTTATCTTGTCTTGACAAACAAATACAACGATAATACGTTGCTTTTGCGTAAACATGTATTGCCGGAAATTCACATTTTCAATCCGCTTTATCCGAATAGTGGCTATAAAAACTACTATGAAAATAGCGAAGTTGACATGTTTATTAATATTGAATATAGAGAAACGCTTGATGAAACTATACAGAAAAAAATTATACCGAGTACAATTGTGATTACTGCCAAATTTAGTGGACCAGATGCACATACTATTAAAATTGTTCGTAATATTTTCCTTTTATCTCTTACAGAAATTGTAAGGCAACGAAAAACCGCTTCGTTGGTTGAAGGTATACCGCTAAAATATTTTGAAATCGCCGAAAATCGAGTGGCACATAATGAATCAGAGGAGTTATGCAACTGGTATCTTAGGACATCGAGTATTTATGATAGTGATACAGTATTTGTCATGAGTTTAATTAGCGAGGGAATAGGGTCAGCGGCGGCATATTATGCAAGTGGAGTAAGACCGGCTTTTTGCGTGAACGGTGATGAACCTATCACGACGAGAGATGACATAATACCGGGTGAAGTGGTGTATGTGTTTGAATGAGGGAGAGAATAAAAAACAATTTCAATTATTGGTATAGTACAACTTGAAACATGGCATATTTTTGAATTTTCAATTAGATTGTTTCGGAGTTAATCTTGATTTCCGGAACGTTGAAAAAAGCGAATCACCGCAAGGATTTTGGATTGCGTAAGCATCCAAATCTTTGTCGGTGATTCGCCCTGTTATCTGCATCTGTAGCTCTTCCCTGTATTTGCCATGACAACAAAAAAATAGCGATTCGTCACCCGATGTGATGGAATCGTGTAAAGTTGCACCAATTTGTTTATCTTCGCATGATTTAACGATAGCTCTCATTCTATCAAACGTGACGTGTGTTGCCAAACCAGGTAATAAACAAAACTCTTGTTTATTACCTTTTTCTATGTCTGATAACAATAAATCGTTAATTGTAACAGGCATATCGCCCGAATTAAAGATTAATGTTATCTTATCATCATATAAATATATCTTGCTTACAAACACATTTATTAAAACTCTTCGGTATTTCAATTCATTTACATCACCTTTTTGTAATACAGTTAAGAAAAATTTGATTTTAGGTATGACTCGTATCTTCAAGCTCTTTTGATTCAATTTTACACCATGACCAACTAATGGTTAAATTTAAATAAAAATGCGATGCATTATTTATTACCTCAACGAATTACTATATAAACATCTCCCGTTTCTGTATAAACAAATACAAAAATGGGAGCTTTGTTTTACATAGATTTTACATTCACCGTACATTTTAATGATATTCAACCTTGATTTTTATTGATAAAATGGTATTGCATAATAAAAAATTAAAAAATAAGGAGAATGTATTTATGAAAAAACTATTCGCACTTTTTGCAGTTTGCACGATTTTTACAATGACTTTTTTAACTTCTTGTGGTAGCACAGATTTTGACATATCGAAAAATATAACCATATTAGCACGCGAGGACGGCAGCGGTACAAAATCAGCGTTCATGGAAATAATCGGATTAAAAGGTAAAGGAGACCCTGTAAATGTCATTATTCAGGTAGGTACAGCAGGGGTTATAGCGGAAGTGAAAAGTAATCCGACAGCAATCGCTTATGAAAGTCTCGGTTATATTTCAAATGATGTGAAAATGTTGAAGATTGACAACACAGAAGCGACAATCGAAAATATCAAATCAAGTACATACAAAATATCCCGTCCGCTCTCGGCTATCTACAAAAAATCTACGCTTGATAATGAGGTAAATAATGCGTTTTTTAGGTTTCTGCAATCAAGTGACGCACAAAAAATAATCGCTGATAACGGTTATGTTTCAATCATTGAAAACGCATCAAATTATACAATCGACGGTTCACTTTCGGGTAATATCAACATAAGCGGCTCAACTTCCCTACAGCCTCTCATGATTGAACTTGCGGCGGCGTTTGAGAAACTTCAAAACAATATAAAATTAAACATATCAGGCGGCGGAAGCGGTACGGGTTATCAAAACGCGAACGAAGGAGTTTCAGAATTCGGCATGATTAGCGAAGAATTTAACCTTGAAAAAGCTCCGACTTGTACAAACTATGTAGTATGCAAAGACGGTATAGCGGTTATTGTAAACAAAGACAATCCGCTTGAAAATATCACTATGGAACAACTCAAAAATATTTACGACGCGGATTCAACTTCCGTTACTAAATGGAATGAGTTGATAAAAGAATGAATAAAGCATATCATTTCATCAAGGCAAGAGATAATATAATGCGTGTGGTTTTCACATTCTGTGCTGTGTTTTCAATACTCGCACTCGCTTGTATATGCGTATTTTTGTTCGCGAACGGACTGCCGTTTATCGGTAAGATTGGGTTTGACAATTTCTTCGGAGCCAAATGGAATTTACACGAAAACGCTTACGGTATTTTGTCAATGATTATCACATCGCTTTATGTGACTGCATTATCGACAATTATCGGCGTAACTGTTGGATTATTTACGGCAGTTGGCTTGTTTAAATTTTGTATGAAAAAAGTAGTCACTCCGATTCGTCAAATGATAAATCTTTTGGCTGGGATTCCGTCAGTTATATACGGTTTATTTGGGCTAATCATAATCGTTCCGTTTTTACGCGATAATATTTCACCTAACGGTATAGGATACGGAATACTTTCTGCAAGTATAGTTTTGTCTGTGATGATACTGCCGACAATCGTGAGTGTTAGTCTTGACGCATTAAATGCTGTACCGAAAAATTATTACGAAGGTTCTCTTGCTCTCGGAGCGACAAGCGAACAAAGTGTTTTTAAAGTTATACTTCCCGCCGCGAAAAGCGGTATACTCGCCGCTGTTGTTCTTTCGATAGGACGTGCAATAGGTGAAACAATGGCGGTAATTATGGTTATAGGAGGCTCCCCTGTTATACCCGAAAGTCTCTTTCAATCTGTCAGAACAATGACAGCGAATATCGCAATGGGCGCGACGGAATTATCGGGAGACGCGGCAACGGCTCTTGTCGCGACAGGCGTTGTATTATTTTTCTTTACATTACTTTTAAATATAAGTTTTTCAATGTTAAAAGGGGACGAAAAGCATGAAAAAAAACGCGCGCCAAAGACAAGTTCTTAAATTCAACGTTTTAAAAATAATATCGCAGTCCGCGCTTGTTTTAAGTTTGACCGCGCTTGCCGCCGTTGTTATATTTATTTTAGTACGCGGAATACCTTATGTTAATACGCAGTTATTATTCGGGGATTACGGAAAAGAACCGTCGGTAAAACCCGCGATTATCGGAACTTTTTACTTGATTTTTATTTCCGTTTCGATAGCTGCTCCGCTCGGTATAGGCAGTGCGATATTTTTGACGGAATATACAAATTCAAAAAGCCGTCTGATTCGTTTTGTACGCATAGCGACGGAGACATTATCAGGTATCCCGTCGATTGTTTACGGGATTTTCGGTTATCTTGTTTTTGTCGCCGCTCTCGGATTCGGATATTCACTAATCGGCGGAGGTATAACGCTCGCAATCATGATACTGCCCGTTATCGTCCGTTCAACCGAAGAAAGTTTACTCGCCGTACCGAAATCATTGAGAGAAGGTAGTTTCGCGCTCGGCTCATCAAAAGTACGAACAATATTTTCCGTTGTTCTTCCGTGTGCGGCAAGCGGTATCGTGACATCGCTTATTTTAGCTGTCGGGCGTGTTATATCCGAAAGCGCAGTTTTGATTTTAACCGTTGGCATGGTAGTCAATAAAATGCCTGAAAATTTCGCTTCACCGGGAACAAGCCTTGCGCTTGATGTATATTATTTCGGCTCTCATGGTTATCCCGAACAAGCGGCTGCATCAGCTGTTGTACTACTTATTTTGGTGGTTTCNATAAATATTACAGCGACGGTTCTGGGAAAAATATTTGGCAAAGGAGAACTTGCGAATGGATAATAAATTTAATATAACAGTCAGAAATTGTGATTTATTTTACGGTAATTTTCAGGCATTGAAAAATATAAATATAGAAATAGAAGAACACGAAGTAACGGCGTTTATCGGACCGTCCGGCTGTGGTAAATCAACTTTCTTAAAGACTTTCAACCGAATGAACGACCTCATTGAAAATTGCAAAATCACAGGTAAAATAATGATTGGAAATCAGGATATTTACGCCAAAAATACAGACATAACCCTGCTCCGCAAAAATGTCGGAATGGTTTTCCAGAAACCCAATCCGTTCCCTATGAGTATATATGATAATATAGTATTCGCGCCGAGAACATTTGGGATAAAGAAAAAAAGTGATCTCGATAATATAATAGAACATTCACTAAGACAAGCGGGATTATGGAGCGAAGTAAAAGACCGATTACGTAAAAACGCGATGGGATTATCAGGAGGTCAACAACAAAGATTATGTATCGCACGCGCGCTCGCCGCAGAACCTAAAATATTATTGATGGACGAACCCACGAGTGCGCTTGACCCTATCTCCACAGGTAAAATAGAAGAATTGATAAACGAACTCAAATCTGATTATACAATCGTTATCGTAACACATAATATGCAACAAGCGACACGAATATCTGACAAAACCGCGTTTTTTCTGCTGGGTGAGATAATCGAATATAATAAAACACAGGATATTTTTTCAAATCCGAAAGATAATCGGACGGAAAACTATATAACCGGACGTTTCGGCTGATATTATAACAGAAAATTCATACAAAATTTGTGAAAAAGGAGTAAAATTAAGAATGTCAATAAGAGCGAATTACGAAAAAGAATTAAAAAGTGTTTTTGATAATCTTATTTTAATGTGCCGTCATATAGAATTTGCGATTGAAAAATGTGTTCAGGCTCTTACGGAAAGGGATTTTGAACTCGCAAAAGAAATTTACGAAGGCGATGAAGTAATAAATAAACTTGAACGCGATATAGAGCAAATATGCCTGAAAATTTTATTGATGGAACACCCTGTCGCGAGGGATTTCAGAGAGGTTTCAGCGGCTTTAAAGATGATTACCGACCTTGAAAGAATCGGCGACCAGGCGAGGGATATAGCAGAGATAACAGCACAGTTCGGCGACGATGAGTATATCAAGAAACTTGAACATATACCGCAAATGGCGGAAATTGTTATACAAATGGTAAAAGACGGGGTTCAGGCTTATATAAACAGGGATTTGGAGCTCGCGCGCTCACTCGATAAAACGGACGATAAAGTGGATATATTGTTTAATACAGTTATGACAGATTTAATCGCGTTGATTAAAATAAATCCAGATAATGCCGAACAGGCGATAATGTTTATGATGATAACAAAATATCTTGAACGTATCGGAGACCACGCCGTAAATATAGGCGAATGGGTTGAATACGCGATAACGGGAAATCATACGGAGAAAACATAAATTTATGAAACAAATGATATACGCGGTTGAAGATGACGCCGCTTTACAGGAATTATATATTTATTCACTGGAAAACGAATTTAATTGCCGGTGTTTTGACGACGGCAAAGCGTTTTTCGAAGCATTGACAAAAAATACACCGAGCCTTGTTATTCTCGATATAATGCTTCCGGGTGATGACGGATTTACAATTTTATCCCGGTTGAAAACAAATAAATCTACGTCGGATATTCCCGTTATTATAATATCGGCGAAAGGTGAAGAAATATCAAAAGTAAAAGGTTTAAATCTGGGTGCGGACGATTACATATCAAAACCTTTCGGTGTTCTTGAACTTAACGCGAGAATAAAAGCAAATCTAAGGAGAGTAAACAAGCCTTATGCTGAAAATATTATTTATAAAGATATTGCCGTTGATTTCACAAAACATCAGATAGATGTAAACGGCATAAAGATTCAAACTACGCTTAAAGAATATAACCTGTTGTGTATGCTGTGTGAAAACGCCGAAAAAGTGCAGAAACGCGAGATTATATTCAACGAAGTATGGGGAGAGAATTTTATCGGTGAAACCCGAACGCTTGATATTCATATAAAAGAATTGAGAAAAAAATTAGCTGAAACAAAAAGTACAGCCGAAATTCAAACTATCAGAGGGGTGGGATATATGCTTATATGAAAAAACGATTATTTTTATATACCGTTTTGATAACATTTATAGGGCTTATCGGTTTTTTTACCGCGTCTGTTTACCTAACATATACAAATAATTTTAGTATCGCTAAAAATTCTGTTATAGACATAACGCAGATATGCGCGGGATTATACGACGACAACGAAGATATTTATTCGTTCGTGCAAGTTGAGGACGATACGAGAATTACGGTTATATCGGCAAATGGAACAGTTCTTGCAGACAGCCGTCCGATTGACGCGAATGCGGTTGAAAATCATCTCGACCGCCCGGAAATACAAGCCGCGGCGAAAAATTTGCCTGAGACTTATGTTCGCTATTCCGACACTCTCGGTATAGATTTGATTTACTACGCCCTTAAAGTAAACATAAATAACGGCGGCGATTATATTTTTATACGCGCCGCTGTTCCTGTGACAGAGATAAATATGTATCTTTTCAAATCATTGCCGCTGCTTGTTTTGATATTGTTTACTGTTGCCGTATTGTGTTTTATTTTTATTAATATTATGATAAACCGTATAATAAAACCGTTTTATTTTGTCGAGCATAAACTGCGGTTATTATCGAGCGGTGAATATACATCCGAATCTATCTCCGAAAATTCGGGGAGTTATGAAGAAACGGATAAAATAGTCCGTGAGATTGACGAAATTTCACTTGTTCTGCAAAACAGTTTTGATTCTCTTAAAAACGAAAAAAACAAAACGGATTATATTTTAAATAATATAAGCGACGGTATTTTTGCCGTTGACGAAAATAAAAACATAACGCTTATAAATAATTCGGCAGTTGATATTTTCGGAGTTACACCCGATATAACCGCTAAAAATCTGAATTATCTATCTTCCGACAAAATACTCGCGGCAGCGGTCGAGGATTGTATCAATTCTGCGAGCAACTCTATATTTGAAATAACAATACACGGGAAAATATATATCGCAGCGGTTAAATGGCTTCCCGACACGAAATTTATAATGACAGTGCTTACAAATGTAACCGAAAGCAGAGAAAATGCGAAACGCAGGGAAGAATTTTTCGCGAACGCGTCGCATGAGTTAAAAACCCCGCTCACCGCTATCAAAGGATTCAACGAATTGACCGCGATAAATAACAAAGACGAAAATATAAAAAAATATATTTATAGCATAACCCGTGAAACAGACCGTATGCTTTCGCTTATCGGCGATATGCTTAAATTATCAGAGCTTGAAAACGCGCAGAAAATCAATCCTGTAAACATATCACTCGCCGATATAGTAAATGAAGTTCGTGATACTATATCGAATTCAATCATCGAAAAATCTATAAATTTTACTGTTACAGGCGATTATGTGATAAACGCCGAGCACGGGCATATTTACGAATTGACAAAAAATCTTATAGAAAACGCCGTTCGTTATAATAATCAAGACGGCAGGGTTTCGATTATTATAGAAAGTGATAAAAAGACTGCGAAACTTGTTGTTTCAGACAATGGTATCGGCATTTTTCCCGAAGAACAGACGAGAATATTTGAAAGATTTTACAGAGTGGAAAAAAGCCGTTCACAACGGAGCGGCGGCACAGGATTGGGATTGTCGATTGTCAAACATATCTGCGCTTTATACGGCTGGAAATTGTCGCTGAAAAGTAAATTCGGCGTAGGTACGGAAGTTACGGTTGTGTTTTAGTTGTAAAACCGGCTGGTAAATTCATTAAATAAATCAAATCAAAACATACTATTTTTTATCTATGAAAATGGCGGAAATTTTAGAAGTAAATATCGGGGATACCGTTGAATGGCATATTTACGGCAGTGAAAAATGGGTGGAAACAAAAATCGCGGCACTATACCGCGACCCGACAGCACAGGGTTTAACAATGACACGTGAAGTTTTTGAACAGCTCGGTTATACATTTAAACCTACAAGTATTGTAAGCGATAAAAAAAATATCGGGAATTATGACGGTATATCCTCTGTATTGTCCACCTCCGAAATTATCGCAGGGTGGGACGATTTAACCGAAGCCATGATGATTATGGTTTATATTTTGATTGCGGGAGCTGCGATTTTATCAATTGTAGTTTTGTATAACCTCGGACTTTTGTCATTTACCGAAATGGAACGAGACATGGCAACTTTAAAAGTCATGGGTATGAAAACAAAAAAACTTCGCGGATTATTGCTGACGCAAAATATATGGTTTTCGGTTATCGGGTTTATTCTCGGTTTACCCTGCGGTTTGTGGTTGATTGATGTAATTACAAGTTCATCGGGTGAAACTTTTGATTTTCCGGTTGAATTAACCTCTACTACACTTTTATTTTCGTTTTTTATCACTTTCGGATTATCAATATTCGTCGATTTACTTTTTTCAAAAAAGATAAAACGTTTGAATATGGTTGAATCGCTGAAAGCAAGAGAATAGATAATAGGTTGTATAAAAAAACACGCTGACATAACCGTCGGCGTGTTTTTTTGTGAATTTTCCGTGATTTTTATATTAATTTTTTCTCCGGTCCGTCGATATATCCCTCATCTGTCAAAGCGATAAGCGACAGCAGCGCGCCCCAGTGATAAAATTTATCACTGTGTATGCAATCGCAGCCCATACCTGTATCGGCGTGATAATTTTCGTGAACATGACCTTTCATATTCCATTCGAGAAGTATAAGATTTTTTGATTTTTCCGCCAATGTTTTACATGCTTCCGTGAGTTTATGCTTACGCAACGCGATATACGCGAGAAAATTCATAGGCGCCCATATACAACCTCGCCAATAATTCTGCTCCGCGTAAGCGGGATCGTTTCTTGCGATTGAGGGCATCATATATTCGCCGTAAAATTCTTTTTCGTTGAAAAAATGCTCTTTAACTACACGCTCCGCTCTTTCTTTACTCACTTTATCGCTGAACAACGCGTAAAAATTCGTCGGGGATATTCTTTTACTAAATTCTCCCGTGTCTGTACGTTTATTTAAATACATGCCGAATTCTTCGTCCCACATGGTTTCAAGTCCGTTTTTGGAATGTTCCGCGCGCTCTTTCAATTCAACACTTTCACTTCTTCCGATAACTTCGGCAAGCTCCGCGAGAGCTTCGCAATCCATTATATATAATCCCGTCAATCCAACATCGGAGAGATTCATTATATGTTTTGTTTCGTCATACGGCATATCGTCGTACATGGGAGAATTATCAAGTCCCGATTCCAATTTCGCTCCGCTAAGTTTATTTACGCCGCTAATTTCCCAATGTCTGCCGTATTTCGGCTCAAACGGATTTGAACCCCAGCATAAACTTCCGTCAGGCAGTCCGCGATTATTCGAAAACCACCGATTCCATTCAAGTAAATCATCAAAAAGATATTCCACAATCCATTTTTCACCGTACCGTCTGTATATCTCTTTTAACGCGAGTGAGCCGACGGGCGGCTGTGAGCGGTCGCGGCTTTTTCCGTCGTTTACACTTCCGAAATTCGGGATGAAACCTGCTTCTGTTTTTTCGCTTGTAATGGCGATTAAATTAGCGTAAGCCAAATTTTTATTATCGGGCATCGCGAGCATTGCGGCAAAATATGTGTCCCAGCAGAACAAAACATATCCGCTCCACCATTTACTCCACGGACGGCTTACGGGTGAACAAATCCAGTCTTTTTCAGGTTCATATATTGTGTCCCACGCGAGACATGTTCTCATAGCGTTATATGCTTCGGACAATTCCCCGTATTTATCGAGTTCTTTTTTTACGTTGTCTTTTTTTTGCCGCATTAAAATTTTCAATTCGTCCGCGTTGATTAATTTCCCCGTTGAAACAGAGACAGCTTCCGACAATTCAACCGCGAGATATGGATTTGTCAGCCCTGTATTCAGTTCCCTTATGCTTTTCCCGTCGGTTAAAACACGGAAATTTTTCTCCGGAGTTGTCCCGTATAACATATTGTCTTTTAACTCGACATAGCCGGGTTTATTCCATAAAATACTCGCGGAAACAAACAGCGCGGGAGGAACTTTGACAATTTTAACAGGCGTTACCAAAAGATATTGTTCATCGTCTATAACCGCGCTTTGTATAAAAATTTCATGGTCATGTGAATACAATGTAAGCTCTGTATATGACCCGTCGTAACTTCTTATACCGGGGTGAATATCGTTAAAACCTATCATCGCTTCCGTCAGCATCATAGTAGCTCCGTAAGTGCCGTTAAAAAACTTAAAACCAAGACTGAGTGAAAAACATTCGGGCATATATACATGAGTAAGTACATTATTGTTAAAATAAGTATTATAACCTTTAAACATTTCCTGTTTTAATTGTTTTAACCGTGTTATATTTTCCATATTATGCAACAACCTTCTTTAAAAATTTTAAAATGCAACAATTTTATTTATAAATTTTATTATATATGATATTCAAATAAAATTAATTGCTTTTCTGTAAATTTTATATCATTGACATTTATCCCCTGCCGTGTTATGAT
>JGI994J12354_10004902_pt1 | contig 11800 bp, 5 predicted proteins | sample IntmicLarv3ML3BL_FD_12354 | JGI IMG/M metagenome (IMG submission 12354) | reverse complement strand
TGGCTAAACCCGCGGCGGACGCGGTGCTGGCAGGCGGGCTTCTTGCCGAAGGCGGCTTGCTGATTATCGAGCATCGCGCGCAGGAGGAAGCCCCTGTGATTGAGGGCCTTCGGCTTTCCAAGCAAAAACGCTATGGTGCCGCCGCTATCTCCATATACGAGGTGACTTCATGAGCCTAATCGCCGTATACCCCGGCAGTTTTGACCCAACAACTTACGGGCATATCGACATCATCGCCCGCGCATCACTTTTTGTGGACAGACTGTATGTTGCCGTTTTGAACAATTCGGCCAAAAATCCTCTTTTTACGGTGGAGGAGCGGCAGGCGCAACTGCGCGAACTGACCGCACCCTGGCCGAATGTCGAGGTGGATTCCTTCTCGGGACTGCTGGTGGACTATGCGCGGTCAAAGGATGCCCGTATCATTATCAGAGGGCTGCGCGCCGTAACGGATTTCGAGTACGAATTCCAAATGGCGCTAACCAACCGTAGCATGGCACAGGATATTGAAACCCTGTTTATATCAACAAACACCCAGCATTTGTACCTCAGCTCCAGCATTGTTAAGGAGGTGGCCCGCTTCGGCGGGAACATCGACGAAATGGTGCCGCCGTTGATTAAGGCATCTTTGCAGACGAAAATGGGCGGCCAATAGGCCGTAAAAGACTTATCAGGAGGTATGGAAATGGAATCAGTAAGCGTTCATCTTACAAAAATCGAGGATCTCCTTTCCCGGATGGAGGATGTGCTGGAGGCGGCGCGGGCTGTACCGTTTTCAAACAAGGTATCGATTGATAAACACGCCATATATGACATTATTGATGACTTGCGACCCGTCCTCGCGGATGTGGCGGAGGATTTGCCTAACGAAATCGTTCAAGCCAAGCGCGTTATATCCGACAGCGACAAAATCTTGAACGACGCGCGCAACAAAGCATCCATGGTCATGAAAAGCGCCGAAAGCGAAGTGCAGAAGATGACTGATGACCACGAGATCACCAAGCTCGCCACCGCACAGGCCTCCCAAATCGTGGAGGAAGGCAAACGCAACGCGCGTGAGCTGCGCCTAAACGCCATGGAGTACGCGGACGAAATCCTGGCCAAAACAGAAGAAATCATCCGCATCGCATCCGAAAGCTTTATCCACCGCTCACGCGAGGCCGAGTCGTTCTTTAACGAAACGGTAGATACCATTTACAACAACCGCCAAGAGCTACGCGGGGTGAAGTGATACTTTGATTCGCAGATATGACGCAGCAGGGCATCAGCCTGCTGCGTTTTTTGTCCTCACAGCAGAATTGGCAAACCACGGACGCAAACAGAAACCAAAAACCGGGGCGGCATACCGCCGCCCCGGTTTTGATCAAAATGTTCCCACCGTTTCCGCATTTATTTCGGTTCCACACGTATCCATGTTTCGGTATAGCATTCACCCGTATCCGTCCCTTGATATAGTTCCAACTCATACCCGTCAACCTTATTGTACGCGGCGGTTGGCATCCAGTCCGTGTACACACACTTAATAAGATCCTGCGTAACCACACTCATTTCTTCCTGTGTGTGGTTGCGGGATCGAAAGATCGCCCACATCGAGGCAGGTACCTCGACCTCTGTATACCCATCGGTGTTGCATTCATCTGTGTGATGCACAAAAAGCATATACGGGAATAAGTTGTTCTCCATCATACGGTAATCACATACGGCATGTATACCGCCATATGCCGCGCCTGTTGACCGCCTCAGCCGCTCGAACCGCCCGTCCTCAATACAATCCTGCCAAAACCGCGGTATGTCCTGCAAATTTCTGCCCGCCTCTGTGGTAAATATCCCCTCGATGCCATACACCTTAAATGCCGGCTTTTCCTCAATCCTGTAATCCATTGCCTCCACCCCTTTAACCGATAGTAGAAACGTAATGCGGGGAAACGCCTTAAGCGGCAAACCCTGCTTGCGGGCATCCGTGGGTGCCGCCCCATGAATCTCCCGAAACGCGCGGGCAAAAGCCTCGGGCGATTCATAACCGTACTTCGCGGCCACATCCACCACCTTGTCATTGCTGTTTTGCATATCGAACGCCGCCAGCGTCATCTTTCGCTTGCGGATGTATTCAAACACAGACACCTCCGTCACAGTTGAAAATGTGCGTTGGAACCCGGCTACCGGCTGGCACGTGATTTTGGCAATTTCCGCCAAATCAATCGCCCCTGCCAAATTCGCTTCGATATAGTCAACCGCTTGATTCATGCGCTCACACCAAGAACTGTTCACCTCATCACCCCTCTCTGCTATCAGTATAGCATACCGCGCAAGCCCACGCCTTGCGCAAACATATCCAATCCCGCAAGAATCTCTGCGCAAAAGCCAACGGCCCGCCGCTGCTTTCGCAAACGGTAGGCCGTTGGTTCCTTACCCTATTTTATAGGTATGTTTGTTATTACTTTACAGTGGCTTCCATAAACTTTTGCAGCATAATCGCCACCTCGGCACGCGTTGCACTGCTTGTCGGGTCAAAAAGCTCACCCGGCTTGCCGCTGATAACGCCCGCACAGTACAGCATTTCCACCGCATCTCTTGCATAATCCGCGATGTCAGCATCATCCGCAAAAGGACGATTTGCGCGTATTTCAGGAAGTTCAGCCCCGATATGCGCTGCATAACGCACAAGGATAACGGCCAAATCCTGTCTGGTGATCGCCATATCCGGGACAAACAAGCCGTCCTCGGTGCCGAATACGACGCCTGCCGACTGTGCCCATACCGTCGCATCCTCGAACCAGACATCTGATGGAATATCAGCAAACGAATGCCCATCGGCCTCGGGCTTGCCGGACAGATTGTGCAGCATCGTTACAATCATGGATCGTGTTGTGTCTGCGTTCGGGCTAAACTGCATTTGCTCTGTGCTTGTGCTGCTCATGATGCCATTGAGATATGTGTACGCAACCGCATCGAAGAACCAATCGCTGATGTCTACATCCACATGAGGCAGACCGACAACAATGAAGCCGAGCGGGGTTTCCGCATCCGGGAAAATCAGAACGTCCTCAGGTACAAAGATTTCATCCTCCGAATCCGGGCGAACAACCGTTGCGCCACCTTGGCCAACGGTGATAACACCGTCGTCCGAAATAACTGTGCCTTCCGGCACTGTGATAACCGTTCCGTCATCGGTCGTGATTTCGCCGCCGCCCGGAAGCGTCTGCGAACCATCGTCGTTTTGCACCGGGGGCTGGCCTTCCGGCGTTGCCACCGTTACATCAGCATCCTGATCCTCTGCCGCGGGTGCCTGTGTCGGCTGCGGCGTCGGTATTGGTGTTGCTGTTGCATCCGGCCTTACCACAATGGGTGCGGGCGGCTGCGGACCTACCGGTGCGGGTGTCGGTGTAGGTGTGGGCGTAGGCACTGCCGCCGCCTCGATGTCAACCGCGAAGCTTGTTGTTTGTCCGCCATGTGTGATGGTCAGCACTTGCGCTGTTTCCGGCTGGCTGCTGTCAAACCCGCTTACCATGCCTGCGGTAACGTTGATTGTTTCGCTTGTGCTGTCACTGTATGTAACGAGAATGGTTAAGCCCGTCACATCCAAGGCATCGCCGACAGTGTATACCGTTTCATGCCCTGTAGAATTAACCGCAATCGCCGTGACTGTTACAACGGGCGATGCGTCTGTCTGTGCTGTAACCGCCGCACCGGCGCTTGAAGCAAGTGCTGTGCTTGTTTCCGCAACCCTTGCAACGAAGCTATACGATGTGTCGGCTGTAAGGCCTGTGAATACAGGCGATGTCTGCCAGGTGCCGCTGCCGTCAATGGCGTATTCCGCACCTGCGATGGCCGCAAGGGTAACGGTTGTTTCTGTAACAGAATCCACCGTCGGTGCCGCGGGTGCGGCCGGCCCATCCGCCTTGGCCACTGCCGCTGTTGCCGCAGATGCCAAGGTGCCTGTGTAGTTGCCCGCCGTCATCTCTGCGGTGATTGCCGCGCCGATGTCTGCGGCTGTCAATACATATGTCTGGCTTGTTGCGCCTGCAATGGCCACGCCGCCGCGCTTCCATACAAAGGTGGCTGTTGCATCACCTTGCGCGCCCGTTGCTGTTGCCGTCAGTGTTTCGCCAAACTTGGCATCGCCTGTGATTGCAAGCGTACCCGTAAGCGCTTCCGGCGCGCCTGCCGTCACTGTGTAGCTGACGGTAGTTGTCGCCGTTACACTCTTAGATGCCGACAAATTCAGCGTCACGGTATATGTGCCCGCCGACAAGCCTGTAACCGGCGTAACCGTGTACTCACGCGTGGCGGGATACCAGCCTGTGGCGCCATACTCCAAACCCTTCAAGCCACCTAAGACATCCGCCGGTACCCAGTTAATATCGAATGCAGTGGTGTCACCCGATACTGCAATCCTCACATTATCTACACCGCCTGTGCCTGTAGCCGCTATGCTTACCGTTGCCGCGTTCGGTGTTGCATAGCCCTCCGCCTGCGGCGTAATGTTATACGAGTTTTGTGAGAAAGCCGCCGAGAATGTGTTCGCCGAAACCATGGAAACGGCAAGGCTTGCCGTAATCATGCCTTCATCAGCAGTCATAGTAATTGTTGCGTTGTGCGCGCCTGTCGAGTCGCCCGCACTTGCCGGTTTCAAGCCCGTTTGGGGCACAACCGTGAAGGAGGTGCTTCCCCCGATTGCCAGCGAGGTTGCCGCCGGTTGTGTCAGGGTATAATCGCTTCCCGTAATCGCCAAAGCGATGTTGCTTAACGCAAGGCCGCCTGTGTTGGTGATTGTAAACGTCTGCGGTGTCAGTGCCGCATAGCCCACAGTCTGTGTGCCGAAATCATGCGTTGCTTCGTCAAATGCCGCGCCCGCCGAAGCCGCCGGGGCATCCAAAACCGTAATCTTTGTTGCATAATCCGCGCGCAAGCCGCCTGTTTCCGCGTCATTGCTGCCGATAACCACGCGCACGGTATACTCCTCGCCCACGATGAGCGATGACGGCAAAATTGCGTTCACTGCCGAAACCACCTGCTGTGTGCCGGACGGTACTGTTGTGTATGTGACCGTATCCGCTTGGATGGCGGGGCCTGTTGTCGGAACAAAGAACACTTTGCTCTTATTCGACAGGTTCGTGCCTGCAATGGTGATTTGCGTGCCGATTTCATTTGTGCTTGTGATGCCCGTCACCGTATGCGGCACACGCTTCATGCTTGCGTCGTCCACCAAATACTCGTTGCCGTAGTTTACATTAAAACCACCGTCCGTAATAGGCTCATACGCGAAAATGGTGGCGGTGTAGCTGATTTCTTCCCAAACGTTAGGTGCCGAGGCACCTGTGCCCTGGTTGTTATACTGCCTCTCGTTTGTGGTGTGGTCAATCTGAAGGGTATGGGCAGCATTCTTGGGCGCTGCCAACGTTTTCACCCATGCCGATACCACATAATCGCCCGAGCCATACAGGTCAAACACATCCTGCACGCTTTGGCCGATGCCTACCCAACCCACTCCGGCCGTGTTATCCAGATACATAGCGAACAAGCCCGTGCGTGAATCATAAGACGGTTTGGTCGCGGAGGAATGCCCGCCCGTCCAGTTTGTGTTTGTGCCGCTCTCCATACCCGGGTCTTTCAGCAGTTCATCCGCGTCAATCGCCACAGGCGTTTCCGGGAAAATATGGAACGCGCCCTTGCTGATGGCGGTGTCGCCGCTCTTTATCACAGCGATTTTGTATGCGCCCCATGATGCATCTGCGGGAAGCTCAACTGTGATTTCAGTTGCATTGACCACCGTGTAGTTCAAATTGCCCGACACCAAAGCCTTCGTCTTGTAGTCCACAAGCTGAATACCCATGCCTGTTGCAAAATTCTCACCTGTTACGGTAACTGTTTTGCCCGCAAGGTCACCCTCGGTAAGCTCCTCCGATGCGATAACCGAATCCACTGCGGAAACGATTTTGCGGAGGGAAAGGCCGTCGAAGTAGACCATTTCCGCTTGTCGGTTGTTGCCGGTGCCAAATGAATTAAAGGTGTAAATAGCTGCATTTGTTTGAGGATCTGCCGCATCCAAAACGGAGCAATCCACAAATCCTGTTACAGTCAAGTATACCCAACCTGTATCGGCAACGGCGGCCACAGCATTATAAGTATAAGGGGTGGCGGCCAGCGTAAAGATATTGCTTCCCAAATCGCTGTTCCGCTCTGCTTCTGTTGCGTGGACAGCCAAGCCCAGACCCAGACGGAAATTTGCCAAGTCCGTAGACTTCGGGATATCCCTTGCGCGTACCCAACCGGACAACTCATAAGTGCCCGAACCGCTTTCTATCAGTGCGGCTTTCAAGTCCTGCGTAAGGCCATTTCTGTTGTCCGGCGTTGCCGTCGGTAACTCAAATATGGCATGTACGTTACCGTCCTTCGGGTCATCGCTGGAGAATGACACCGTGCCACCTCGATTGACCTTCCAAACATTCGTGCCGTTCGCCTGCTCAAAACTACCATCCTTAATCAAATTCCCCGCATCCGCAGGAATCGTGCCATCCACAACCGTGATGGTTTCCGCGAAGTCGGCCGACTGGCTGCCCACCGTCACGCGAATCTTATACACGCCTGCAGCCAAGCTTGTCGGGATGTCTGCTTTGATTGCTGTGCCCAGTTCATCGGTTGCGGTTATCGTTGCTTCGGTTGCGAAGCCATCACCATCAACGAAGAACAATTGTGCCCCGCCGAAGTTGTAGCCTGTCACCGCGATTTCACCCGCGATTTTGCCTGCAACCAGCAAAGAGTTCATCAGTGTGTAGCCAAGGATATGCGGCTCTACTTCCACGCCGTCCGGAGTGATGTTATACTCTTCGCCGCCGTCAACCGTTGCATACAGTGTGCCCGCTTCTTCGGTTACAGTGTATGCAACGTCGTTGACCTTCCACACGCCCTGCTTCAGGCCTGTGATCAGCAAATGCTCGGCATCTGCGCTTGCCTCAACTGTAATCGGATGCGAAATCGGCGCTGTTGTCTTTCCGAAATACACATCAATGTTGGCGATGTTCGCGCCGACAACTTCGCCCAAAACAGGGGTAAGCGATGTTGTGTCAAGCGCTGTGTCGCCAATATCCATCACCTGCATGACATTCAAAAATTCGTCCGTTTTGTTTTTTACAGTCGGAACAATCTCAATACGCCATTGGCCGTATGTATCGCTGTTGCGATCCTCTGGCTGGCTTTTGCCTGTGGGTACGATGTTCACGCCTTTGACATCAAACTCATGCCCGGGGCCGCCGATTGGAATAATATTATGCGAAGCCGGAAGAAGCGTGTCGTTAACAAGCTGGCCGCTGTAATTCGTCGCATCATAATTCACCACATCACCATTCACTACGGCAGTGCCGCCGGGACGCGGGTTCCGCTCAATTGTGGTGCGTGTTCCCTGGATATCCGGTTGCTCCTCGCTGTGAAGAAGCCAAGCCTTGCGGAAATCCTCGTTAGAGGACGATACCGTGTCATACACGATAAACGCCGCAGGAATATCGCCGACCACGCCCGCCTGCTCCAGATTCAAGAACACCATGGAACGCTTGTAGGCCGAAACCTTGCTCGTGTAAGCCAAGTCCAAATCGCCCGACAAATAGCTGTACAAAGGCGCATCTGCGGGGCTGGCGCCGCCGCCGAAATCATAGCCCAAAACCTTGGACACTTCGTAGCCTTTCGACGGGTCAACCATTTCGTCAATCGTGCGCATTTCCCGCCAGTTGTTGGGAAGGCGCTGGCCGCCGTCATTGATTCTCTGGTTTGTATTGTAATAGAAGAATGTTTCCGCCGGGTCATATACGGTAACCGTATTGTGCGCGATGGAACGCTTGTGGTAGTCCAAATCATGAGCCAGGCCATAATCGTCATAAATGCCCGAGTCTATCGCCAGCATCCCTTTATAATACAATTGGAAGGAGCCGATGTCCTGATGCTGATGGTTGCCCACATTGTAGGTCGGCATCTGCATGGTGGCGATAACCACATCCGCGTCCGGCTGGATGGTTCTGCTGTTATACCATCCCGTGCGCGCCGTCATGGACGGGAACCAGCCGCCCCAATACGCCGTCAAAGGCAAAGCGCTTGTGGTGGCAACGCCGTTTTTGTCCACGCCTGTGGTTTGGCCCGCATTCGGATTGCGCAAAAGATAATCCAAAATGGCCTCGTCTGTGGTTTGGAAACTTATCAAAGTGCGGTTCGCTTCCTCCTGCAAAACAGGGTCATCACAAATGGTGGCCATAAGCGCGATATAAATGCGGTCAAAATGCCAATACCAATTGCGGTTGTATGTATACATCCAGTAGTTGTCGCCCTCGTTCATGACAGAACCGTCCGGGCGGCGGTTGTATATCGTCAGCCGCTTGAAGTAGTCGGACATGGCATCCGCGTCATACGGGTTCGGCTGGCCGATGCCCTCCAGAAGCTTGATGGCAATCATGTCATACGCAACGCGCATGGCATAGCCCGCACCCTGCATGTTCGTTGCGGAACCGAAGAATGCCGCACCTGCCGGGATATAATCCTCAATCAAGCGCTTATATGCCGCATCAAACATTTTGGGGTTGTGCGTATCCTCGTCATACATGGCGATACCGCACAGAAGCTGTGCGTACAGAATGCCTTCCTCGCGGCCGTGACCGCTCATGGCATCCTGCCCGTAAGTTGCCTGCCCTTCCGGGCTGTTGGGGAATTTTGTTTCTGTGTTTTTAGCGATAGTGTAAATTTTATTGCGAATGGTTGTCAACTGATCTGCCGTAAACAACTCAAAGCACCAGTCATACGCCCGGCCGAAAGCAATCAGCATTGCGTTCATCTGGCGGTCGTTGCCGGGCGTGTTGCCGGATGCGCCTACATAGGCCATCGTAAGCTCAACAGCCCTTTGCCCCTGTGCGAGATTCGCTGTTTTATCCATTGCATACATCAATGCGTTGGCCTCAATGGCGCCCACAAGGCTGGCGTTATGGCTTGTTAAAGCGCCGTTGCCTGAATATACTGCGTTTGATGTGATTCTCTCCCAGTTGGAGGAGAAGCCGCCGCTGGCATAATTCACTTGGAATGCGCCGCTGGGGCTATCTTTGCGTGCCGCAAGCGCCGCCACATCATCCGCTTGGAAAAACACGCGGGGATGCCCTGCGGGAATGATGCCGTCAAGCGTGACGGTGTACGTTTTCTCAAACGTTGCACCCGCAATCGGTGCGCCGTTTTTAACCGCAATCGCTTTAACGGTTGCACTTTGTGTTAAACCGATGGAACCCGCAAAGCGCTTGGTGGAGCCACTGTGCGTGGTGCCGGGTGTGGTGCCGTCTGTGGTGTAGTAAATCTCTGAATTGTGGACGTCGCATACAAGCTCGACGACCATTCCGCCAATTCCGCCTGCGTTGCCTCTTTCAACAGCGTACAACAATGCGCTGTCGCCGCCATCCGCTTGAACGGGTTTGACAAATGGGTTGCCTGCTGCGGCCGGAGCCAACAGCATAACCATGGCCAGAAACAGACTGAGCCATCTCTTACTCGCTTTTCCTTTCATTTTCTCATCCCTTTCTCTCATATTAAATCTGTGTTACATCCGGGTTGCAGTTCGGATACATTTGGTGATGTACCAACATGCCCGTGCCTTTATTATTCATGATTCGCCGCCGAATGAAAAGTGTCATTTGTTCCGATAAGTGAATTTCGTTCCGATTTTGCCATCTCTATTTATTCTTATGGCGGGCATCGGAATAATTGTGGCCTGCGCGCCACCACCCGTACGGGCTGTTTATCGTTACACATTTTCCGTTTTCTATATATTGGAACAAATGCGCCTTGACATCCGAAAAAGCTTTATACTACAATAAATTGATATGTATTGTTATGCCGTGTGAAACGTTTCACATAATGGCTTGATTCAAGAGGAGGCGCATATGGCAACCATCAAGGATGTCGCACTAAGGGCCGGTGTTTCGAAGACTTTGGTGTCCCGCACATTTAACAACCGCCCCGGCGTAAGCGAAAACACCCGTCGCGTGATTATGGAGGCCGCCGAATCACTGCAATACCGCCCGAACATGCTGGCGCGTTCGCTTGTGCTTAAAAAAACGCAAACCGTCGGCGTGGTTCTGGATGACCTGTGCATCCCCTATTATTTTGACCTGATTAAGGGTATCGAAAGCATCGCCGCCCAAGAAGGTTACCGCGTGCTGTATTGCAGCACAGGCAATGACAAAAACGGAAAAGCCATGTATATCGATTTTTTCACGCAAGGCTATGTAGACGGCCTTGTGCTTTACGGCAGTGACCTGACCGGCCTGCAACTGATTGCGCAACTACAAAAGCTGCATTTCCCGACCGTGGTGATTGAGCAGCCCGTCCCCGGCGGCTGCGTTAATAACGTGGTGCTGGACAACGCGGCCGGGGCACGCATGGCGACGGAACGGCTGATTGCGGCGGGCTGTCTTGATGTCCGGCACTTTATGGGCGACATCGGCAAAACCGTTTCCGCTGACCGTTTGAAGGGCTATGTGGAGGCGATGTCCGCACATGGCCGCCGGGTGGAGCCAAAGCACGTTCTGCAAGCTGATTTTAAGAGAGAATCGGGACGGGCGCTGATGGAGGCGTTGATTGCGGCAAACGACCTGCCGGACGGCATCTTCATCGCGGCGGATGAGCCGGCCTACGGCGCGCTGGAGGTATTGTATGAACACGGCTGCAAAGTGCCGCAGGATATCCGCATTGTCGGCTTTGATGACGATTTGGCAGCATTTTCCACCCGCCATCTGCCCGGGTTGACCACCATACGCCAACCCCTGCGGCAAATGGGCGAGCGCGCCATGCAAATGCTTCTGCACACCATCCAAAACGGAAGCGCAGAGGCAGAAGTCGCCGTCTTTACGCCTGAGCTGGTGGAACGGGAAACCTGCTGAACAAAAATCGCCCCAAAGGGGCGGGCAACGGCAAGCATGCTCTTGCCCTTTGAAACACCGATTCCTGCCGTGTTCATGAAGCGATGCCTGTTCTATTTGCTTGATGACACGAACACACTGCGGTGGTTCTGCCTGCGTAAACCAAACATTGCAACTATGCACCAATAAAGAAGTCCGGTGACTCGTTTTGAAAAGCGCGAAGAGTTCAACCGCACTTTTCAGATTCGGTTTTGCCAAGGGCAAAGCGGCTGAGAGAAAATGGCTGACTGACTTTTCTTCGGACGTAAATTCTTTGGCCGGATGCCGGGTCATTTACCAAATATATTTTAACAGGAGTCCTTGGGATTAAAAATCATACCGCTGCTCTCTCATTGTACAGCTAAAGCGACAAAATGGAATATGGCATGGCTGGTGTGTATGTCGTATTCACTAATACTATTGTAGGAGGGTATAAACATGAGTGATTTCAAGTTTACCATCATCGGCGCAGGCAGCACCTACACGCCGGAGCTTTTGGAAGGGTTTGCCCTGCGCAAGGAAAGCCTCCCCGTTAAGGAAATCATGCTGTACGACATAAACGAAAGCCGCCTTGCCGTAATGGAAGGCTTCTGCCGCCGCAATGCCAAGCGGCTCGGCCTGGATACAACCATTTGCGCCACAACCGATTTGGCGCGGGCCGTAAGCGGGGCCGCCTTCATCAACACACAACTGCGCGTGGGCGGGAACCAAGCCCGCGTGAATGATGAAAAAATCCCTATGAAGCACGGCCTAATCGGGCAAGAAACAACAGGCGCAGGCGGTTTCATGAAAGCGCTACGCACCATCCCCGTGATGCTGGACATCTGCCGCGTGATTGAAACACACGCGCCCGAGGCTTGGGTGGTAAACTACACAAACCC
>JGI994J12354_10004901_pt1 | contig 11803 bp, 11 predicted proteins | sample IntmicLarv3ML3BL_FD_12354 | JGI IMG/M metagenome (IMG submission 12354) | reverse complement strand
CGAGAGGCTTGACATTGGCAAGAGAAAAAGGAACCCCCGGCCGGGCAGGCCATCCCCCGTCCCCGGTGGGGACAATGGCAAATGGCAAATGGCAAATAAAGGACGACAGACGAAGGGACGAAAAAGGCTCTCCGGTCAACAAACCGAAGAGCCTTCAAAAAAGCAGTATATTTTATTTCGCCTTCTTCTTCCGTTTTTGCCACATGGTCCAAAGGGGGCCGGCAATGCAAACGGTAGAGTAGCAGCCGCTGATTGCGCCGACAGCCATGGGCAGCGCAAACTGACGAATGGATTCCAGTCCGCTGACAATCGCAAAGATGGCGACAATCAGAACACTTACAAATACCGCAAGGTTTGTAATGAGCGAACGGGTAAAGCTCTGGGAAATACTCTTGTTAACAATTTGTTCCACAGGCTCGTTCTTGCTGCTCTTGCGGGTGTTCTCGCGGATACGGTCGTAAATAACGATGGTATCATTGATAGAGTAACCCAGAATGGTAAGTGCCACCGCAACAAAGGAATCGCCGATTGGGATGCGGAACACGATGAAGGTAAAGAAGACAATCAACAGGTCGTGGAACAGCGAAACCATCGCCATAACGCCGGCAGAAAGTCCGTGAATCTTGCGGAAGCTGAACCATACATACAGGATAATGAGGAACAGCGACAGGAAGATAGCAATCAAGCCGCTCTGGAAGAACTTCTTTCCGTAGAAGGGTGAAACATTGTTTGTGTCAACGATTTCAAACTCCATCTCCGGATAGGTAGCTACTAACGCCTCTGTTATTTTGTCAATTTCCTCGTTGGTAATCGGGTCTTTACCTGTTGTATTGAGCACCAGGCGCTTGCTGTCTGTTGTGAAGTCCGTGGTAAGCTGCGCGGTAACAATACGGTCGGGCAACTCCTTCGTGGCCAAATCCGCAGCAGCATCCGGTGAGAACGCAGTGGTTTCAACCATGTCATAGGTCAGAATCGTGCCGCCCTTAAACTGGATGTCAAGCGTTACACCGTTGACAAAGGTCATAATAATACCAAACACCATCAGGATACCGGAAACAGCAAAGTAAATCTTTCTCTTTTCGAAGAAGGGGAAAACCTTGATTTCTTTTTTTGCCATGTACTTCTTGCTCATAAAGAAGGTCGGCTTCTTCATAAAGTTGAACTGTCCGAGGGAGGATGTCATCAGCTTCGTTGCCGTTACACCGGCAAGGAAGTTCATGATAATACCGAAGAGCAGGGTGTAAGCAAAGGACAGAATCGCGCCGGAGCCAAAGAACATCATAATAAAGGCAACAATCAAAACGGTTACGTTGCCGTCAAATACCGACGAGAAGGACATCTTAAAGCCGCTTGAAATCGCCGCGGGAACCGACTTGCCGTCGCGCATTTCTTCACGAATACGTTCCGCCGCAATAATGTTCGCATCGACGCCCATACCAATGGATAGGATAATACCTGCAATACCGGGCAGTGTAATGGTAAAGCCCGGCCATGTGAGCAAAATAATTTGTCCCGCAACCTGGAAGAGCAGGGAAACTACCGACACAATACCGGAAGCGCGGTAATAGAAAATAAGGAACAGGCAAATCAGAAGAAACGCAATCAAACCGGCCAACAGCATAACATTCAGCGCGTTGCTGCCAAGGTCGGGGCTGATGGTTCTGTAATTCTCTGTAACCATAGCAAAGGGCAGTGCACCGGAATTAATTTGGTTTGCAAGCAGGGTCGCTTGCTCACGGGTAAATGTGCCGGTAATATAGCAGACATCGGAATCAATTCTTTCATTAACCCCGGGTGTAGAAACAGGAATGCCATCCAGACAAATTCCAATATAACTACCTACCAAGCGTCCTGTAGCATCTGCAAATGTCGCCTGGCCCTCCGGTGTCAAGTCCAGCTGTACCATGTAACTGCCGACTTTACCCGCCGAATTGTCCGTTACAGCTGTCGCTTTGCTGATAACCGAACCGGTCATAATAACGGTACCGGTAGGATTTTCATCCGTAACGCTGGACCCGTCAATAAAGGTCAGCTCTGCCATAGCACCCAGCTCTTCAATGGCCTTTGCCGGGTCGAAATCGGTTTCGCCGGCTTGCCAGGGGAAGCGAACGATAATGCTGCCGTTTTCCTTGTCAATCGTTACATCACGATCAAGAATATTCTTTTGGTCGAGACGTAACTCTACGACGGTACGCGCCGCTTCAAGCTCAACCTCGGTGGGTGTATGCCCCAAATCCTTGGGTACAAATGATACGTCAACACCGCCGCGGATGTCAATACCAAACCGCATTTCCTGCGCGCCCTTAAGATGAATATCACCGATATTCACGCCCATAGCCGCCACGTAAGAAATGAGCAAAATGACAATGACTACCGCAAAAAAGGTTCCTTTTCTTCTAGCTAAATTTTGCATTGTGTGCATACTCCTTCTTTCTTTTGTTCTTAATAAAAAACATTCGTTTATGATAACCCATGAAGCATTATAGCACAAGCATAATGAAAAAGCAAGGTGCGAATGCAATTTTTCTTATTTAATTTTGACTGTTTGCAATGAATATATTCCGATTACAGCAAAAAGGGATTATTTTTGGTTTTGATGTGCTTTTAGAAGGGCAAGACGAACGAAACAAAAAACGAAAAAGTCCTTGAAATTTTTTCTTTTTTCTGTTATAGTAATATGGTTGAAAAATATGAATAGAAGGAAGATGAAAAAAGTGGAAAAATTAAATGTCATTGTAGAAATCTCATCCCGGCACGTACACCTTTCGGAAGCTGATTTGAAAGCGCTTTTCGGCGCAGAGGGCAAGCTGACTTATAAAAGAGAGCTTTCTCAGCCGGGGCAATACCTTTGTGACCAGCGCGTAGACCTTGTCGGGCCCAAAAGCACCATGAAAAATGTAGCGGTTTTGGGGCCTGTCCGCCCGGCGACACAGGTTGAAATTTCCCTGACCGACGCACGTGCATTGGGTGCGCTTGCGCCTGTACGCGAGTCCGGCTCGGTTGCGGGCAGCGGCGTTATTACCATTGAGGGTCCCTGCGGAACCGTTGAGCTTAAAGAGGGTGTTATTGCCGCAAAGAGACATATTCATATGACTCCCGACGATGCCGAAAAATATGGATTGAAGGACAAGGAGCTTGTCACAATTACCATTGAAGGCGACCGTAAAACCGCTTTCCATGAAACTGTGCTGCGCGTATCCAAGGATTTCCGCACACGGCTGCACATTGACACTGACGAAGCCAATGCCGCAGGCGTTAGCGGCGAGGTTACCTGCCTGGTAACAAAGGAATAATTGAAAACAATACATTCTGTCGGCACAATGCAAGAAATTGCTATTGTGCCGGCAGTTTTTGATTTTGCGCTTTTGAGATGCGGAATAGAGGGGGCGAAGGACGGGGCGGGGAAAGACAAAACGCAATCCCCGCAACGACAAAAGGACGAGAGTGCGGGCAATGAAACGCCGCCCCTGCAACCAAACAAAAGCGCAGCGCAAAAAAAACCACTACCGCCCCCGCACAGCGCGGCCGAGCGCGGTAGCCGAAGCACACAGGCCTTCGAATTGGCACCAACAAGTCACCCGTTATGCCAATAGGCATAGCACCAAATCCTGCGGCCCCCGCTAAGCGCCCTTTTGCTTACTTTTTGGCAAGACAAAAAGTAAGGCCTGTCCGGCGAGGACGCTTTATTCCCGTTGCAACAGGGAGAGGCTGTCCCCGCAAGGAACGAAAGACGAAAGACGAGGGACGAGGGGAGCGGGCGACCACATAGGGTCGCCCCTACACAACCTGCGCGGCGGACGAACGGCGGATGGACGACGAGAAAATGATGAAAGACGAAAAGAAAACGAATTATGTCCACTGCTCCCGCAAAAATAACTCTTGAAATACCCCCAAGGGTATGCTATACTATAATGTATTATAATATAGGAATATTCACTATTTCAAGGAGGATAGGCATATGAACATCACTATCGAAAAAACCACGAACAAGCGGGAAAAACCTACGGGAGCATTGGGCTTCGGCAACTATTTTACGGATCATATGTTTATCATGGATTATACTGAAGGCAAGGGCTGGCATGACGCCCGCATTGTCCCTTACGCCCCTGTTGCCCTTGACCCGGCAGCAATGGTGCTGCACTACGGGCAGGAAATATTTGAAGGTTTGAAGGCATATAAATCTAAGGAGGGCAGCATCCGGCTCTTCCGCCCGGAAGAGAATGCCAAGCGGATGAATCTTTCCGGCGAGCGGCTTGCCATTCCTGCTATCGACGAAAAAGACTGGGTAGAGGCGGTACGCGCCCTTGTTGAGGTTGACAGGGATTGGGTACCTGATGAGGATGGAACGTCTTTGTACATCCGGCCCTTTACCATTGCTTGCGACCCGTTTTTGGGCGTTCGCGCGTCGCATACTTATCAGTTTATTGTAATTCTTTCGCCGGTTGGCGCGTATTATCCGGAGGGCTTGGATCCTGTCAGCATCGCGGTTGAAACAGAATTTGTCCGCGCGGTCAAGGGCGGCACAGGCTTCACAAAGTGCGGCGGCAACTATGCCGCGTCCATCATTGCGCAGATGAATGCAAAGAAGGCCGGGTATACCCAGGTTTTGTGGTTGGACGGTGTTGAGCGCAAGTATATTGAAGAAGTCGGCACTATGAACGTATTCTTTAAGATTTCGGGCAAGGTTTGCACTCCGGCCTTAGGCGGCACCATCCTTCCCGGCATTACGAGGAAATCAGTTATGGAGCTTTCAAAGAGCCTTGGGTACGAGGTTACCGAGCGGCAAATTTCGCTCTCTGAGATTGTTGCCGCTGCAAAGGACGGTACCCTGGAAGAAATGTTCGGTTCGGGTACTGCCGCGGTTATTTCGCCGGTGGGCAAGCTGATGGTTGACGGTGTTGAATACACCATTAACAACAGCCAAATCGGTGCTTTATCGCAGCAGCTGTATGACACTCTCACCGGCATCCAGTGGGGAACCATTGAAGATTCCTTCGGCTGGATTGTGAAAATCTAGAAAGGCGGAAACCCAATGCAAAAGCTATGCCTTGCCGTACTGTTTGGCGGTGCGTCCTCCGAATATGAAGTGTCTTGCAAGTCTGCTGCCTCTGTCCTGCGAAATTTGGACAGGTCGCGCTTTCTTGTTGTGAAGATTGGTATTACAAAAGAAGGCCGCTGGCTCTTAACGGATGCCACGGCAGAGGAAATAGAAGAAAACCGCTGGGCGGATGTACCCGGCAACGAAAAGGTTCTCCTTTCCGCCGACCCTGCCGACAAGGGTTTTTACCTTGCGGAGCGGGGCATACTGCAAAAGGTTGACTGCATCTTCCCCGTTATGCACGGGCAAAATTGTGAAGACGGTGCTTTGCAGGGGCTTTTTACCCTTGCACGCATCCCGTATGTGGGCTGTGATGTGCAGTCGTCGGCCAACTGTATGGATAAGGAGCGGACAAAGCTGCTTTGCGCACATCTGGGCATTCCGCAAGGGCGCTGGCTGACGATTCTAAAGCACCTGTATGAGAAAGACACAGCGGCAGCTATTGCCGCGATTGAAGAAGCTTTTGGCTACCCGGTGTTTATTAAGCCGGCGGGGACAGGCTCCTCTGTGGGCATTTCGAAGGCTCATGACAGAGCAGAGTTACAGGCGGCGGTTACGCTTGCTTTGCAGTATGATAGTAAGGTTCTGGCTGAGGAATTTATTGACGGATTCGAAATTGAAACGGCTGCTCTCGGCAACCGGGAGGACTTCATTATTTCGCCCTGCGGCAGTGTCACGCCGTCAAGAGAGTTTTATTCCTATGAAGCAAAATATGAGGATAATAGCTCAATAACCAGGATTCCCGCCGACATTCCCGCTGAAACCGCTGAAACCGTGCGGGAAATTGCTGCAAAAGTATATGCAGGCATGGGCTGTGACGGCCTGTCCCGCATTGACTTCTTTGTGACAAAAAAGGGCGAAATCCTCTTTAATGAAATCAATACCCTGCCGGGCTTTACATCCATTTCCATGTACCCGTCCCTTTGCGCCGCAATGGGTGTGTCTTATACGGAGCTGCTTACAAGGCTTGTGGAGCTGGCGGCCAACAAGGCGCAACAGAAATAACATTCGAGGTGACTTTTTATGGACAACCGCGCCATCGGCGTATTTGACTCCGGCCTTGGCGGGCTGACCGCCGTAAAAGAGCTGCGGGTGCTGCTTCCCAATCAGGACATCGTCTATTTCGGCGATACGGGCCGTGTTCCCTACGGCTCACGCAGCAACGAAACAGTCATCCAATATACAAAACAGGACATCCGTTTTCTTGAAACCTTTGACCCCAAGCTGATTTTGATGGCCTGCGGTACAGCCTCCTCCGTTGCGTTGCGTGCTGTAGAAGAGCAGGTGGAAACCCCGCTTATCGGGGTTGTGCAGCCGGCCTCCCTTACGGCAAGCGAGCAGACGAAAAACGGCAAGGTTGCCATTATCGGAACCCAAAGCACCATTGCCAGCAAGTCGTATGAGAAGGCACTTGCAGGCTTTGACAGCAGTATCGAAACAATGGCTGTTGCCTGTCCGCTTTTTGTGCCCATTGTGGAGAATGGACGAACTTGTAAGGACGACCCTGTTGTGCGGACACTGATTGCCGATTACCTGTGTGAAATCAAGGAATTCGGTGCGGATGTGCTTATTTTGGGCTGTACCCATTACCCGCTTTTGACTGACGCGGTAAATGACTACTTTGACGGAGCTGTTACCCTGATAAATCCGGGGGCGGAAGCCGCAAGCTACGTGCAATACCTCCTTTCTGACAGCAGAAAAGAGGCGCCAAGGACTGTAAAAGGCGACCTGCGCTGTTATGTATCCGACAAGACGCAAAATTTCGAACGGTTGGCCTCTTTGTTTCTGGAGCAGGAGCTGTTTGGCAAGGTTGAAAAAATTGATATAGAATCTTATTAATAAAGGAAGACAATATGAAAGATATTTTTCTCTCCATTGAGGGTGTACAGGAGTCAGACGGTGAGGAGCCAAGCAAAATTGTCCTTATGACCGGCGGCAAGCTTGAAAGCGAACAAGGCAAAATCACCCTTTCCTATGATGAAAGCGAAACCACCGGCATGGACGGCACGGAAACCCGCGTTATTATTGAAGGCAAGCGCGTCATTCTCGCACGGGAAGGTGCTGTAACCACGCACATGGTCTTTGAGGAAGGTCAGAATCATATTTCGTTGTACCAGACACCCCACGGCGCGCTGACTGTCAGCGTGTTTGCAAGCGAAGTACACACCGCCCTAGAGGACGAAAAGGGTGATATTATGGTTGACTATGCCCTGCATATTGACAACGAGCAGGTCAGCCGCAACACCTTTAAAGTGCAATATAACTTAGGCAAGATATCCCCCGCCTCTAAGGCGGCGGATTCCCTCTCATGAATAATATTGAACACCGCTAATTAAGGAGAAAATTCAAGAATGACAAGTATTATCTACACAACAAAAGAGCAAATTGCGGGACTGTTAAAAGCCGCTTTCCAAAAAGCCTTGGAGGCCGGCGATATAAAGAATACTGCCGATTTAAACGAGCCGTTTGTGGAGCTGACAAAAGACAGAGCAAATGGTGATTTCGCGTCCAATTTTTGTTTGACGAATTCGAAAAAGCTCTGCATGAACCCCCGTGCATTGGCCGACGCATTGCAAAAGCATGTGGATTTTTCGGGCAGCTATATTGAGAAGCTGGAGATTGCAGGCCCCGGCTTTTTGAACTTTTTTGTGAAGCCTTGCTACTTTATGGATGCCATGGAGCTTGTGCAAAAAAGCGGTCAGGATTTCGGTTCTATTCCTGACGGCAACGGGGTTAAGGTTCTTGTGGAATTTGTTTCCGCGAACCCGACCGGACCTATGCATTTGGGTAACGCCAGAGGCGGGGTTTTGGGTGACACGTTGGCGTCCCTGCTTTCAAAGGCGGGTTATGATGTCAGCCGTGAGTTTTATGTAAATGATGCGGGGAATCAGGTGGCACTTTTCGGTAAAAGCCTGAAAGCCCGGTATTTGCAGCACTTTAAGGGCGAAGACGCGATTCCCTTCCCTGATGACGGTTACCACGGCGACGATATCAAGGAGACTGCGGAGGCCTTTATTGCCTTGCACGGTGACGCTTATGCGGAGGACTGCGGCGAGGCTGCTGTGCAGGAAATGATTGCCTTTGGGCTGGAACGGAATTTGCAGAAAATGAAGACCGATTTGGCGCAATATAAGGTTACCTATGACACTTGGTTTTTGGAGAGCAGCCTGCATAAAAGCGGGGCGGCAAAGCGTACCGTCCAGATGCTGGAGAAAAACGGGTACACGTACACCTTGGACGGCGCAACTTGGCTGCGGCTCAGCGATTTTTATGAGGAAGCAAGTGCGCTTAGCGAGGAAGAAAAGCGGGAGTACGACGAAGTGCTGGTGCGCTCAAACGGTTTTTTCACTTACTTTGCCGTTGACCTTGCGTACCACTTGAATAAGTTTACCGAGCGGAATTTTGACATTGCCATTGACATTTTAGGTGCCGACCACCACGGGCATACCTTGCGCTTTGCAAAGGCTTTGACACCTATCGGGGTACAGACCGAGCGGCTGGAATTTGTGCTTATGCAGCTGGTACGCCTGCTGCGGGGCGGTGAAATGGTGCGTATGTCCAAGCGGACAGGCAAGGCCATTACACTCAGCAATCTATTGGAGGAAATTTCCGTAGATGCTGCCCGTTTCTTCTTTAACTCACGGGCCAGCAATACGCATCTGGAGTTCGACCTTGATTTGGCGGTGCGTGAGGACAGCGAAAACCCGGTGTATTATGTACAGTATGCCCACGCGCGGATTATGACCCTGCTTTCGAAAATGGCGGAAGAGGGCAAGCCGCTGCCGGCCTTTGACAAGAGCCTTTTTGCGAGCCTTGAAACGCCGGAGGAACTGGCGCTGATGCAGATGATAAATACTTTCCCTGAAGAAATCCGTCAGGGCGCAAAGGAGCGTGAGCCTGCGCGGCTGACCCGTTACAGCATTGACGTAGCGTCCTGCTTCCATAGCTTTTACAATGCCTGCAATATCAAAAACAGTCCGCCGGAGCTTTTTGCGCCCCGGATGCTGTTGACAAAAATCACAGGTGACCTTTTGAAAAATATTCTGGATATGCTGAAAATCACTGCGCCGGAACGTATGTAAAGGGCGGCAATAAAGCCGCCTCGTTGCGTATGCGACAACTACTTATGGTTTCCCATAAAGCCGCCCATCATACCCATCGCCCGGTGCTTGCAGTGCCGTGCGGCACGGTATGCCTTGGGGTCGTTTAGTACACAGGTTGTCACGGTTGCGCCAAGGGTCATACCCACAGCCGCACCAATAATCATAAAGCCCAATGTTTTCATAAAAGCAACTCCTTTTCTTTGATGTACCCTTTGATGGTTGGACACAAGAGCAAAATACGTGCATTTCATCTCATGTCTACACCATCTAGTATGTCCGACAAAAGCGCTCCTATGCAAAAATTGAAACAGGAAGGATGCAAGGAATCTATGAGCAGAACTGTTATTTTGGATACAACTGCCGTTGGCCGTGCGATTTCGCGGATTGCCCATGAAATTATTGAAAGAAATGAGGGTGCGGAGCAGCTGGCGCTGGTTGGCATTAAGCGCCGCGGTGAATTTCTTGCAACTCGTATTGCGCAGAAAATAGAAGACTTTGAAGGCGTCCGCCCGTTGGTGGAAGCCATTGACATTACCGCCTTTCGCGATGACAAAGAGCAAAACGGCAGTGCGGCAATGACTCCCCTTGCCCTTGACCCGGCAGGTAAGACGATTGTGCTGGTGGACGACGTGCTCTTTACGGGGCGGTCGGCTCGTGCCGCTATGGAGGCAATCCTGCAAAAGGGCCGGGCGCAGGCTATACAGCTTGCCGTACTGATTGACCGCGGACACCGGGAGCTGCCCATTCGCCCTGATTTCGTCGGCAAAAACCTGCCCACAAATCGGGCGGAAACGGTGATTGTATCCCTAAGCGAAATTGATAACGCCGACGGCGTCATGATTACGAAATAGAAAAACACAGGAAATGTGAACGCATAACAGGAGGCGGCAAAATTATGATTCTAAAGATTGCACTGGGTGTTTTGGGGCTCTGTCTGCTTACGGCAGGTACGCTCTGTTTTGTTTTCTTTTACAATTATATCCGGTATTCGCCGCTCTTAAAGTCCAAAACGAAGGTGAATCCCGTTCTAATTGATTCGGTGAATTCCGACGCTATCGCGAAAAAGCTGTCTGACTTTATTCGCTGCAAAACTGTGTCCAGCGGCAAAAAGCCCACTGACAACACAGACGCGGCATTCGAAGCTATGCGAAATGCTCTTCTTGAAAATTATCCCAATATCCATAGAGTTATGCAAACGAAAATGATTGACAATTCACTCGTCTACCACTGGCAAGGCAAAAGCAGCGAGTCCCATCCCGTGCTTTTTCTTGCACATCAGGATGTTGTTGAGGCAAACAGCGACGGCTGGGAATACCCGCCTTTTGAAGGGGTTATTGAAAATGATTTTCTCTATGGCCGCGGTGCCATTGACTGCAAAAACGTGATTGCGACTCTTTTTGAGGCGGTTGAAGTACTTATTACAGAAGGGTTCCAGCCGGAAAACGATTTCTACTTTGCCTTTGGTCATGACGAAGAGTTGGGCGGCCGCGAGGGTGCCGGAAAAATTGTGGAATACTTTAAGCGCCAGGACATCCTGTTTGAAGCTGTGTACGATGAGGGCGGCTATATTGCCCTTGATATGAAGGACTTTATTGCGCCTGTTGCGCTGGTTGCAACCAGTGAAAAGGGGCTTATGAACGTGCTTCTTACCGCGCGGTCTCCGGCAGGCCACGCGTCACGGCCTACCGACAAGAACGCCATTGAGCAGCTGGCGGAAGCGGTTACCCGCATGAAAAAATATCCGCTGCCCTACCGTATTGTGCCTACTAATATTGACGCGCTGCACCGCTCCATTCATTACCTTACCGGGCGGGCGCGCTTTGTGGTTTCAAACCTTTGGTTTTTCCGCTCGATATTTTTCAAGAGTATTGCCGATAAGCCGTTGTACAACGCGCTCTTTCGCACCACCTTGTCGCCTACCATGCTGCGTGCAGGTGTTTCACACAATATTTTGCCCGGTGAGGCAAATGTGATTGTTAACATCCGCGTCCTGGAGGGCGATACGCAGAAGGATATTGAGAGCTACTTGAGCGGTATTTTGGAGGGACTTGATATTACCTTTGACATTCTCTTGTCCGATCCGCCTTCGCAGGTTTCCAGTGCGGATTCCCGTGCATTCCGCGTTGTGGAGCGTGTTATTTATGACGTGTTCGGTGAGATTCCGATTTTGCCGATTAGCCAGCCGTCGGCGTCCGATGCGCGGCGGTTTGAGGCTATTTGCCGCAATGTTATCCGCTTTTCTCCTATGCAATTTTCTATGGCTGATTTCGGGCGTATGCACGGCGCAAATGAGCGTATTCGCATTAAAACCTTAGGCCGCGCAACGGAATTCTATAAGCGGCTTATAACGGCGACTTCTGACCGGAATACCGTGCTGCTGGAACGCAAGGCTAAGGCGCGGGCTAAAAATGCGCGGACAGTGGCGCGGCGGAAAAAGCAAGGTTAGGCTTGTATGTAAGAGGGGTATTTGTGCACGCAGTCCCGCAAAGCCCCCGCGGGCGCCGCTTCAGGCGGCGCTGCGGGAGGAGCGGGAAACCCGCTCCTCCCGCACTTTAGGAATAACGAAGTCTCGCCGGGACTTCGTTATTCCTAAAGCCGCGGG
>JGI994J12354_10004900_pt1 | contig 11804 bp, 9 predicted proteins | sample IntmicLarv3ML3BL_FD_12354 | JGI IMG/M metagenome (IMG submission 12354) | reverse complement strand
TTAAAAAAATAAGGAGGTTATCACTACCATGAAAAAGTATGTTTGCACGGTATGCGGTTATGTTCACGAAGGCGACGCTCCGCCCGAGAAATGCCCGGTTTGCAAGGCGGATGCCTCGAAGTTCATCCTGCAGGAAGAGAAAAATTAGTTACAAAAAGAACTCAGCATAAGGGAAGAATCAAATTATTACTAAGAGAAAGCAATAAGAGAAATCAAACTCAGGAGAAGAATTGGCCGGAATCGACATTGCACTGCGCATTTGCGCTGCAATCGATTGCGGCTTAATTCATGCTATCAGCTTCATTCGTGCTGTCAGTCAGCATCAATAGGTAAAAATGCATCAGNGCTGTATGCGCTGTTNTGGTTCCAGAGTATCCACTCTTCAAAACCGGCGTCGTATACGGCATTGATCTGCTCACGTACCTTTTCTGCAGTATACTGCTGATAATAGCCTTCACCCAGATAGCTTGCCGAAAAATGCTGCAGATATGGCCTGATCACGGCTTGATTCATATTTATTTCATCATTACGGCTTCTTGCGGCAGTATCGACATTGCTGCCGTTGATATCTGTGCTGCTGTTGGTGCTTGTGTTAATATTTACGTTAGTATCGGTATTAATAACCGTATTGTTGACGGTATTATTAGCCGTATTACCGACTGTACCGCTGTCTGTGTTGCTGCTGCCGTCACCGCTGCTGTCATCGTCATTGAGATAACGCTTAAACTCCATCAGCGCATTATAAACCACGCCATAAGGATCAAGGTCCGGGGCTTCAAAGAGCACACCATTGATATATTGACCAACACCGTTTTGCCTTTTGTTTGCGAAATGAGAGGGGTAAATCATAGGGCAAATTGAGTCGGTGCTGTTGAGGAGCAGTGCGGTATCTTGACCGATTGCTTCCGAATCACTTCTGCTGAGTGCGATTATGCCGAACACATCGGCGGATAGCCGTACTCCGTGCTCGGATAATTCCTCGCGAAGAGCTGCGAGGGATTTGCTTATTATCTCAGTCTTAGTATTCTCTTCTGCGGCTTCACCATAATTGATGTCGCCGATACGTCCATCGGTCGGGAAACGCACATAATCAAGCTGAATCTCGTCAAAGCCAAGCAGTACGGCTTCCTCAGAGATATCTGAAATGTAATCCCAAGCCCCACGGTCATACGGGTCAAGCCATGTTCTGCCGCTGCTGTCCTTCCATAAGCCGCCATCCTTGTGCTGTATTGCAAGCTCGGGATACATTGAACTCCACTGTTCATCCCTGAAGCAGACGATACGCGCTATGGTATAAATACCCCGGCTTTTCAAATCGGACACAAGCTCCTTAAAGCCCGGTACGATATTCATACACGCAGCGGAAAGCTCCTTATTGACAGTGTTGAAGGTGATATTTCCCTCGTCGTCCTTGACGTCGATAACAAGAGCATTGAGCTCTGTTGTCTCACAAAGCTTTATGTAGTTATCCATATATTCAGGAACACCGGCATTCCAAGCCATCACATAAACACCTCTGACCTTAACCGGCGGAGGTAAAAGGGGTGAGGCAGGGGCATCGCCGGGCTCATCAGATACAGTGTTTTCCGGCGGAATATTCGAAGGGACAACAGGTGACGGAGCTTGAATTTGCGGTAGTTCATCCGAGACAGGCGGCTGCGCTGGCTCAGCTCCGTCCGGCTCAGGCACGTTAGAACCGGAGATCGAATACCATACAAAAACACAGATACAGCATATTAGAAAAGCATACGTCAGCAGCGGCATGAATTTTCTCATGCCGCTTGTATTCTTGCTGCCCCGCGCATAGTTTCCATAACTATTGTGTCTGTATCGCGTGTCGTTATTCTCTTTGCTGCGCTTATTATGGAAATCTGACATTTGCTATATCACCTTTTAAGGGTAAAGTTGCGCGTTATCCTTACCTGACCGACATATCAATTACAAAAATTCCGAGTTCCTTTGTATACGGCAGATAATACGGGAAATCATCACGCCGGGTGTGATTGATTCTCTCGTTTAGAAATTCGTTTATTTCGTCGGTATCAGCTTCCGGTGCGTTGCTCAGGACGAATTTAACGGCATCACCCCATGTCTTGAGAGGCTGACCAAACTCAAAGGAGCAAAGCTCAAGTTCAAAAGAAACATTGAGCTTTGACAGTTCATCTTGAACGATTGGAACGGCATTCTTAGTGGTCCGTCTGTGACGAGCGGGATAAAGACCGCTGGAATTACCGGCTCCCGTTATTCTGATAACTTTCCGCAAACAGTGTTTAAGGTAATATTCTGTTCCGATTGCGCCGTAAAGACTCATAAGGATTATGTCATAGCTGCGCTGAAGTGCCGTGGCATCGCCGTGACGGGCAGAGATATTTTTCGCACCCGTGCGTTTAACCTCGCTGTTGAGTGATTCGATCGCATGTTCGCTCATGTCAATTGCATCTATGTGTGAAACGAAAGGAGCAAGCTCAAAATCAAGCCTTCCAAGTCCGCAGCCTACATCGCAAAGTTCGTCGCCGGGTTTCAGGTGAGGGATTATTTTCTGTGCCAGGGCTTTGTGAAATCCTGTGTAGAGACTGGCGTCAATCATCCAACCGCTGCTTTGCTCGTCCCATGTTTTTATCAATCCGTTAATCTTCCTTGCGTTTTTTAGTGGAAGCTTACCACCAGACGGGCTTTGTGTCAAGAATGTGAACAAAGACGATGAATTTTGACAAGGACTGTTTGAGTAAAGACAGTGCATGGAGAAAGGTGTGTGAGCAAAGAGCGAATGAGAAAAAGGTGTGAGAGCAACGACATGTGAGTAAATACAGCCTTCGAGTAAAGAGAAAATGTGAGCAAAGATTCAAAGACGATGCTTTACAGAATATGGACATCCAGTACGGCAGGTTTGCCGGAGCGCACTGCGTCAAGTGCCTCCTTGAGCGCCGGAAGCACTTCATCGGGTTTTTTGATTTTGCGCCCGAAAGCATAAGCGCCCTGTGCTGTTAAAGCGTAATCGGGCGAAAAATCGAGAGCGGATTCGGCTGCGAACTGTTCGCTGATAACCATATCCCCCAGCATGCTGTGCTGAGGATCGCGTATAGCTCCGTAACCGTTATTGTTGCAAATGATTGCAAGGAACGGGAACCGGTAATTTGCTGACGACCACAGCGCCGAGGTCGGGCAGCCCCACACAAAACCGCCGTCGGACATTATTGCCGCAACAATCCTGCCCGGTGCTGCCGAAGCGGCGCCGAGTGCGGCTCCGGGAGCCCAACCAATCGCGCCGGAAGGACAGCTGAACCATGTCCCGGGCTTAGTGCGGACGATTTGCTCGGTAACGGATGCGCAGTGGGTCAAGGTGTGATTGACTATTATCGAATCCTCATCGATGAGCTGATTGAGACACCAGCATAGATAATCTGCCGTTATACCGTCAAGGGACGACTGTGCTTTTGCGGAATCGAACCATGTTTTACGCAACGTATCGTTTCGTTCGGCAATCTCATATGTACGTGCGTTTATTGTTTTTCTCGTTTCATTTGTGAGTTTGCGCTTAATCAACCCTTCGAGCGCCGGAATCGCATTACGTGAGTCGGCTTTCATGAAAATATCGGCACCGCGTCCCCAAAGCAGACGACCCTGAGTCAGAGGGTCAACGTCGATGTGAAGTATTACGGTGTCACTTTTCGGAGGTTTTGCGCTTGCGACATAAGGCATTGCGTAATCAATAGCCAATATGACATCTGCAGCATCGAGACACTCATCTACTTTACGGCTGCCGCCTATCTGCTCAATACCGATGCAAAGAGGATGATCTGTGGGGAAATTCATCCAGCTGTATCCTGTCAATACCGGTGCGCCGAGTGTCTGGGACAGACTGACCAGTGATGCGACGTTTTGAGTGTATCGTCCCGCATTCCCGCTTATGAGCAGCGGGTTTTTCGCCGCAAGAAGAATGTCGCTCATTTGCTCAAGAGTCTTCATGTCAGGCTCAGGTAACATGGATATTGAGAGAGGGAGAGAGGGGGACAGGGAAGGTGATGCTGCTTTTTCTGTTATTACAGAATTCTGCGGAGCGGCGAATGTATGTCCGACCGGTTCAGAAGCTGAAGCAGGCGCAGGTTTTTCGATTTCCCCATACAAATATCTCATGGGAAAACACAGGTAAACAGGACCCATAGGCTCTGTGCATGCAACTGTGAAGGCTTCAGCGAGAACCTCATGCAGATCCTCATCGCCGTTTAAGCGGCGGTCATATTTTACGCTGTTGCGAACAATACTTCCCTGATCAAAAGGACGCCCGTCCCATGTGGTACGTTTAACGTCAATCTCCTGATATGCCGCAAGAATTACAACAGGGATACGCCCCCATTGCAAATTTTGCAAATTCGCCCCCAATTGAAGTGTGCCCAATTCTGAGTGGACACATATAACCTGCGGTTTTCCGCTCACCATATAATTGCCATAAGCTGCACTTGCTGTCACAGCCTCATCAAGGCAAAGAACCAACTGAGGGGAAACCTGACCGTCAACACGGGTTTTTGCAACGGTCGACAGGATATCGATAAACTCAAAACCGGGGTTTATGAATAGTTTCTCAACTCCGTGGTTGTTCAGAATGTCAATAAAAGCTTCCGCGCTCTTGTACATAGCCATTTTATCATCTCCTCATACGAATTATTTGATTATGCAACACATACACGACATACTGCACAACCTTGAGCGAGTAACCTGTGCTTGAGCGTATAATCAGCACTAGCGTGAGCGCAGGAGCGTCACACCATCCCAACTAAGTGATGCTTCATACATGCCTGTGAACATCGCCTCTTCTCCAGGAAGTATCTCGACACATTCAAGATAGCTGACGCCCGTTTCGTTTCGCAGCTTTTCAAGCTCATTATCACCTTTAGGACCGATATATCGAATTCGCNTTCCGCCCGGTAAAGTATCGGTAAAAACATTCTCAAATCCGAGACCATAGTAAAAATCGAGCGTTCGGTCATATTCCTCGGGAGCAATAGCGAGACCGAAATGATGCAGACCGTATCCGTGCTTTTTGATTAGCTCCGTATAGACCGAGGGCGTGTCATCGTGCTGTTGAATAAATTCTACAAACAGTCTCCCGTTATACGCATGGGCTATCGTCAGCTCCGGCATATCGGTACTCCCCCTGTATAATCCGTCGGGAGCTTTGAATCCGCGTGAGCATGTGAATGGACCGACCTTTAAGGTTTGGGCGTAAAAGCGCATTGATGCATCTGCATCAGGAACAACATAACCCAATTGAAAGATTTGACCGCTTGTGACACCGCCGAAAGAAAATGTCCTTGCCATTAATATGACACCTCCGCTATATTTTATGGTATACTGATTATCGGGCAATTGTATCTGTTCAGTGCCCATGCGCATCATGTGCCGCATCGGCGCGGCAACGCTGCTCCAGGCGGTCCTACCGCCCGAGCGCGCGTCCATGCACGCACGTTCGGCGCTCCACCGTCCCTGGTCGCGCTGACGGACCGCTTCCGCAGCATTACCGCGCCGATGCTTAGTGCAGCACTGAATAACTGCGGGCAATTAGCCTGCCGGACAATAATTATACCATGTGCGTATTGACATATCCATAGTTTTAGAGGTAGCGTGTTTAGAAAGCGTGTTTAGAATTATTTGAAGAATTAATGAATAATTTGAAGGGAAGAACATAATAATGAAGCAATTGTTAGATTCAATAACCAAAAGACTCGAAACCGGCGAGCCTGTCGTTATGGTCAGTGTTATAGCCAGCAGCGGATCGACTCCAAGAGGTGCCGGAGCGATGATGGCAGTGTTCGCCGATGGAGGATTCGCAGGTACGATAGGCGGAGGAGCTGTTGAGTATGAGGCGCAAAAGCAAGCGGGAGCGATGTTTGACAGCAAAGAGTCGCACATTTCCTCATATACACTTGCGAAAAACGACGTTGCAGATTTAGGCATGATCTGCGGCGGAGATGTGACAGTCTGTTATGAGTATATCGACCCTGCGGATAGCCGTAACCTTGAGCTCTACTCATACATGCGCTCAATTCTTGACAAGAATGAGAACGCATGGATCGTAAGACGTCTTGAAGGAGAGAAAACGCCTGAAACAGCTGTTGTTGACGGCGCGGGGCTGCATTTCGCATTGTTATTGAAGGAAAGTGATCTAACAGGGCTTCTCGGGAATGCCCCGGAGCTGACAGACGGTGAGGTTATCTTTTACACCGAACCGCTGACACGTGCGGGAAGGGTATATGTATTCGGAGGCGGGCATGTGGCACAGGAGCTTGTGCCGGTGCTTTCACATGTGGGTTTTTCTGTCGTTGTATATGAGGATCGCGAGAGCTTTGCGCGCGAGGAGCTGTTCCCGGGGGCTGCCGGTATCATTCTCAATGATTTTAAAAGGATATCCGAAAGAGTTACCGTTGGTAAATCCGATTATGTGGTTGTGATGACGCGCGGGCATCAGATGGATTATGAGGTTCTTGAACAGATGCTGCGGACGCAGACAAGATATGTCGGGTGCATAGGCAGTGCGAGAAAGGTTGAGGCGACTAAGAAAAAGCTCATCGAAGCGGGTGTGCCCGAGTCGGAGCTTGGGAAGCTTCACAGCCCAATCGGGCTGAAGATTAAGGCGGAGACACCTGCAGAGATAGCAATCAGTATCGCAGCTGAGATGATACTCTTCAGAGCAGAGAATTTATGAATGAAGCTGTAGGAGGGGAACCGCGTAAGCGACCGGGCGGGTAATGCTAAAGATTAATCTGCACCGGATAACAAAAGAAACAAAGAGCGTCATCGCTCTTGTTTTGCTGTGTCTGGTTTTCTCTTTGCTCATTGGATGTAATTCAGCCAAAACCACCCGTTATGGAGAAACAACTCGCAATGGAATCCCTACCGGCGACGGAGATAAACCCACAGTCAGCATTTTCGACGAGAGTTATGCGTCATATTCAACGGTGCTCTCACAGATTTTTCCAAATCACAGATTTGAGAAATCAAACCGTGTTTTTCATTCGATTGAGTCCGGTGCTTCAGCGTCTGAAGCGTTTGATGTACAAGCACTGTCCGCTTTAGAAAATAACAACTTCGAGAGTAACGACAACCTTTTTTGGTATCCTCATTATCTTGCCACGGTAATCATCGCAGTTGACAGAGACAGGACAAATGCCAGTATCTCCGGTTGGAGCGATTTGCCCGCAGCTAATGAAATCGTTAGTGTTTCCGGTGTGTTGGCAAAGCAGATGGTTTTCGGCGCGGTTGCTTACGGACTTGAGGGAGAGGACTACACATTCTCAAGCGCCGCAAGGCTGTTGGCAGAGTTGCGCAAAAACGGGTGCCTTGTAGAAGAGTCTTTCGAAACACCTATAATAATCTGTTACGATTTTCAAGCGGTTGCTATGTGCAAAGAGGGGCGAAACTTTGAAATCATTGTGCCGCAAGAGGGTACTATATCCTTTGAGCGGGGTTTACTGTCAAATAAAAAGCTTGATTTCGCTCATGATATAGAGCCCTTGCTGATTGATGCCGGTTATCGTCTATTGGACGGTCATTGCGATGGTGATATTTATCCAAAAGCGACGGCATATGAACCTGCACTCAGAATTTCAGATTATAATCGCTTTAACACGATGAGTCTCGACAGTGACCGCGTCTTTCGACGCAACGTCATGGGTACGCGTCTTTATACTTCGGCCGATGGACGGGAGCATCAGTTTTTTGTACTGCTGTATATTATTCTTCTGATTGTATGGATTGCATCGGCGTTCCTCCGGAGTATGCAAAAAAGTGTTCGGCGTTCAATACAGATTACCGGACTTATCCTGCTTGGATGGATAATTGTGCGGCTTATTAAGTTCCAAGTCCTTGAAGAAACTGTTCTCAATCGCTATCTGTGGTATTCTTATTATATTTTTCAACTAACCTTACCGCTAGTCGCGTTATGGTTTTCTTGGGCTGTAGACAAGCCGGACGGCAAACTGATGATTCCAAAATGGTTGCTTGTTCTTGCCATGCTTTATGCTGTGTTTCTAATTCTCGTCTTGACCAACGACTTGCATAACCTGGTGTTCAAGCTGGATTTGAGTGTTGCAAACTGGGCTAATGACTATAGCTATGGAGTCCTTTATTGGTTTGTNCTTACTGCAACTTACCTCCCATTTACAGTGGCCATTGTGTGGATGCTGTTTAAGAGTTGGAGTAATCTGCGCAAGGGCGGGTTAGTCTTTCCAATACTATTTTTCCTCATCTTAATTCTTTATGGTGTGGGGTATGTGTTGAGAATCCCTATAGCGAGGGAAAGTGATATCACAATGATTACCGGGCTGATGGTTTTACTGTTTGTTGAAGCGATGCTCCGGGTAGGTCTGATGCCGGCAAACATAAAGTACACCGCATTCTTTACGCATTCATCGCTGCGTATGCAGATAGCAGGTCTTGATGGGACAACCGCATTGGCTTCTGCCACGGCTGTGACGGAATATGATAATACGCTGCTTGCAGATGCTTTGAATTCTTATCCCGCTCCCCTGCAGCATAATACAGATACTTTGTTATTTGCGGCAAAAATCAACGGCGGAAATGTGCTTTGGGAGGAAGATGTAACTGACCTGAATCGTTTGCATAATAAGGTGCAGACATCTGTCGAGAGTCTTGCTGTCGCCAACGCGGTGCTGGCAGAGGATGAAAAGATTAAGCGTGCGATTAGCGAAGAAAGGGAAAAAACCCGGCTGATGACACTGCTTGAAGCTGAAATCGCCGGACATACACAAAGGCTGTCGGACATGGCGGAGCAACTGGGCAAATCCGGTAACAGTCGAAGAGAAAATGAACGCTTTGTACTGCTGCTCAATTATGTGAAGCGGCGATGCAACCTATTCTTTCGTGAACAGGAATCACAGTCTGTGCCGAATGCAGAATTCACAGGTTACCTAAGCGAACTGGCTGAGGTCTTGGTCAGTTCTGATGTAAAGATAATCGTCACAAATCAATACGAGGTTCCGCTCTCCCCGCGGGAGGCCACACTCTTTTACGATTTTTTCTACAGCACAACAGACTGGGCGGCACAACAGGCCTGCCCAAGTATTCTTGCTCATTTACGCTCTGAAAACGAGACAGTAATCATGAAGCTGATTCCCGTTGCGAATACAGCATCCTACTTCTTGCATCCTGAACTTTCATCGAGGATTATCACAGCAGGCGGCACATTTGCGCGGGAAGATATCGATGGCGCTGTCGTTATAAGTCTAACCTTCCCCGAGGGAGGTGCTGTCGGTGGTTGAGATTTACACATGGTCTTCAAGCAGCCGAATCCTTGTTTCTCTCCTTTTGGCCTTATGTGTCGCTGTGCAGGCACTTGTGGTGTTGTTTAGCTTTTACCGTCGTCCGCGAAGCCGCGAGAATATCCCCGAATACCTGACGGAACTATCCATCTTGTTTCAAATTCTTATTTTATCTCTGCTTCACGGTCAATCGCAAAACAGTTACTATATGGGGATAATTGTCCAAACCGGATATTCAACGCTGCTATATATCGCTACAGGTCTTGTTATTTTATCTGCTTGCATAAAAACAGTTCATTCCGGAGGCCTTTTTCCTCTGCTTTTCATATTCGTGTCATTACTTACACTTCCGGCAGTTGAAACCGCTTTCGGTAACGCCTATTTATGGCTCTATATTGTCTCGCTACTTTTCTGGTTTTTTCGAGGCCTGTACAGAGATTTGAAATGGTATAGAGAAATAAGGACGAGCATATCATCGCTGTCCATAAAAAACGCAATCGATTCTCTGCACACCGGCGTTTTATTCAGCGGGCAGGATGGATTCATCATGCTCATCAACTCGCAAATGCTCAGACTCATGGTCGAGCTTACAAATAAAATCCACCGTAACAGCACTGTTTTTTACGATATGCTGATGTCGGGTGAACTCTCACCCGGCTGCCGGAGAATGAAATACGACGGTCACACTGTCTGTCTGTTGCCTGATGATACAGCCTGGATGTTTACAAGGACGCAGCTGAAAATAAAAAACAAACAATATATGCAGTTCTCAGCCACCGATATCACACAGCAATGGGCTTTAACAGCACAATTGCAGCGGCAGGAGGATCAGCTAAAACTGCGAGGGGAGGAGCTCCGAAAAACAATCGATAACCTGCATTTATTAAGCGGTGAAAGAGAACTGCAAAACGCGAAGCTAAGAACGCACGATATACTCAACCAACGACTGGTCTCAATAATCAGCATGACCAGAGACGGGCAAAAACCGGATTACGATTTGCTCCGTCTACAGTCGCGAAGTTTGCTCGATGATTTGAAATCGAACCAAACCGCCGCATCTCCGCAGGATAAACTTAGGGAACTGCAACAAGAATGTAACACTATCGGTGTTATTATTCGTGTTGACGGTGACCTGCCCGATAACGAAATCGATGGATACACGTTCACAGATATTATCAGGGAGAGCACCGCAAACGCTGTTCGCCACGGATTTGCCAATGAGGTTTACGTCCGTCTGGGTAATTGTGATGGTGTCCGCTATTTAGAGATAAGCAACAATGGACGACCTCCGTCAGGCGAACCGGTTGAGGGCAGCGGAATCACCGCGATAAGAGAAATGCTTACTAAATGGGGCGGCTCTCTCCGTGTGACCGCACAACCGCAGTTTATACTGAGAGCCGAACTGCCTGATTGTACGAGGGAGGAAAGTGTATGAATGAACCAATTACGGATGATACGCATACAGATGATACGCTTGCGTATGAACCGGTTTCGGGTGTAAACGAGCTCAGTACAGACGAGCCTGCTACAGGCGCGAACGAACCGGTTAAGGTAATGATTGTTGATGACCACGAGAGTGTGCGAAATCTGTTTGAATATGAGTTTTGCCCTGAGAACGGGTTTAGAGTGGTTGCCAGCCTGGCTTCCGCTGATAACGCAGAACTCGCATGTTACTCAAAATGCCCTGAACTCATCCTGATGGATGTCTGCACAGAGTACGGAGCGTCCGGATTGGAAGCGGCTGAAAGAATTCTAAAGGAGTTTCCCGATGTCAAGATTATTATGACCAGCGGGTTTGACGAATTCAGTTATTCCGTTAGGGCTAAGGAACTGGGCGCACATGCGTTTATCTATAAGATTGAGAGTTCAGAATATTACCGCGAAGTAGCCAAACAGGTGTTGGAGGGAGAATATGTATTTCCTGAACCGAAGAAAATCCCACTACCCCAAGGGGAAGCACCGTTTACTAATCGTGAGATGGAAATCTTACGCCTTAAATGTCAATGCTTGAAAAACGCAGAAATTTCCTCAAGACTTTTTATCAGCGAATTGACAGTTAACAGACATATTCAAAATATGCTGCATAAATCAGGTTATTCATCAATCGCAGAGTTAATGATATATGTTGTCTCAAACGGTTGGATTAACCCGAATTATTAGGGAATCATAACCATCTTATACTGACCCGCGAAAAAAGAACAATTGAAAGATAAGTGAGGATTTTAATCGCGGATCAGTATTATCTCTCCTATACTAATCAAGTCCGGAAAATCAAGCCGAGAAATCGGCTTGATTTTTTTTGAAGCGAAAACTTGACCGGTGACAAACAAAGCTTTTTTATCGTGGCTCAGTGACAAAATGGTGATTTCTCACCATGCGTAACAGGATGATTCTTGCTACAATCGGTACGATTGGCCGTTTTATACTTTCGTGGGTCTAAAATTCTGAGAGGATAATAGAGTATGAAAAAGACATTTCGCAAATTTGTATCCCTGCTGATAGTAGTAGCTACTTTGGCCGGTATTGCTG
>JGI994J12354_10004899_pt1 | contig 11805 bp, 11 predicted proteins | sample IntmicLarv3ML3BL_FD_12354 | JGI IMG/M metagenome (IMG submission 12354) | reverse complement strand
GGACATCGTCCATTCCCCGGTACAGCCACAAATGTCATAAATAAAATTGTGTAAAATGTCTGTACCTTGAGGTGTATGAAGTACCTCCGGATGAAATTGCACCGCATAAAAAGCACTATCGCTGTTTTCCATGGCAGCACAAGGACAATTATCCGTAAAAGCGGTAATGGAAAAGCCCTCTGGCACTGTTTCAATGTAGTCTGTATGGCTCATCCAACACGTTGTATCCGATGTAACATTGTTAAAAAGCTTGGATTTGGGGGATAATTGGATATTTGTCTTTCCATACTCACGAGCAGGTGCGGGAGCAATTTTTCCGCCCAAAAGCCACGCCATAAGCTGCGCTCCATAGCAAATTCCGAGGATGGGAATCCCCAATTCCATGATTTTTTCAGAGTAATGGGGAGAATCCTCCAAATAAACGCTATGGGGGCCACCCGTGAAGATAATACCGCTGTATTTTTCCTTCTGAATACGTTCCAATGGTGCGGTGTATGGAAGGATTTCCGCATACACATTTTGCTCTCTCACGCGTCTTGCAATGAGCTGATTATATTGACCGCCAAAATCCAGAACCAAAATCTTCTCGTCAACCATTTTTCCTCCAAAAAGCACCTGTTTCATCTCTTTTTTTCAAGTGCTTGCTTTACATTTCCTTTTTGAAACGATAATCCCGGGGTTTCCGGGATTATCGTTTGATATATTTATCAGTATCTATTTTTATCGCATCATGAATTCTTCACGCTTCGGACCGGTAGATACCAGTGAAATTGGCACCGCCAATTCTTTTTCAATAAAAAGGACATAGTCCTTCGCTTCTTTCGGAAGCTCCGAAAAGGAGGTAATTCCGCGAATGTCTGTTTTCCAACCCTTCATCACTTTTAGAATGGGCTTCGCTTTTTCAAGCTGTATCGGGTTCGGAAAATCCTTCGTCTCCACACCGTCAAGCTCATACGCTACACAAATCGGAATCTCCTCCAAATAGCTAAGGCAGTCAATCGCCGTAAGTGCCACACTCGTAGCGCCTTGTATCTGACAACCGTAACGGGATGCCACGCAGTCAAACCAGCCCATTCTTCTCGGACGACCTGTTGTCACACCATATTCACCGGCATCTCCGCCTCTTTTTCTAAGCTCATCCGCTTCTTCTCCAAAAATCTCACTTGTGAAAGCGCCTGCGCCTACAGCCGAAGAGTATGCCTTTGTGACCGCAATGATTTCTTTGATTTCATAGGGCGGGATACCTGCGCCGACAGCACCAAAGCCCGCCAGTGTTGAAGAAGATGTCACCATCGGGTAGATACCGTGATCCGGATCCTTCATAGAGCCAAGCTGCCCTTCCAAAAGAATCTCTTTCCCCTCTTTTATCGCGTTATGCAAAAAGGTAGTGGTATCTGCCACAAAGGGCGTGATAAAGGCTTTGTATTTCATTAGTTCTGCAAAAACAGCCTCTGTATCCAGTGTCGGCTTGTGATATAGATACTCTAATAGTGTATTTTTCAAAACAAGCACCGAAGACAGTTTTTCCTTTAGCGCCACTTCGTCAAAAAGCTCACATACCTGAAACCCGATTTTTGCATACTTGTCAGAGTAAAAAGGCGCAATTCCGGATTTTGTAGAGCCGAAGGCTTTTCCACCCAGACGTTCTTCTTCATACTGGTCGAAAAGAATATGGTATGGCATGACCATTTGTGTCCGGTCAGATACAAGAAGCTTCGGTGCCGGTACGCCTCGCTCAAGGATACTGTTGATTTCTTCTTCGAGCTTCGGAATGTTAAGTGCCACACCATTTCCTATCATATTGGTTATATTTTGATGAAACGCACCGGAGGGTATCTGATGCAGTCCGAATTTTCCATAGTTATTAATAATGGTGTGTCCGGCATTCGCGCCGCCCTGAAAACGAATCACGATATCCGCTTTTTCCGCGTACATATCCGTAATCTTTCCTTTTCCTTCATCACCCCAATTTGCCCCGACAATTGCTTTCGCCATCTGCTTTCCTCCTGTTTTCAAAGAGCTTCTCTCTTTTTTATAAATCTATTTTTATGAATCTATCATCCGGCCTTCCAACACAATTTTTGCCGTATCCTGTATCTTGATGCCCAATTCCATGCTTCTTTTTTGCAAAAAACGATGGGCTTCCGGTTCTGACATATTATTTCTCATAATCAAAAGCGTTTTCGCCTCTTCTATTTGCTTTCGTTCTTGCTCTGACCACTCCGGAGAGGATGTGCCGCCCGTTTTTTTCATCCCTTTTTTACTGGTATTTCTATACATTTGCCTTGTATCCAAAAGCATCCGGACAGAAGATAGTAAGTCCTGTGAATGCAACGGAAGTGCCAATGTGAAAAGCCCGTCCGGCAATCCGTAAGACAACTCTAATCCGGCTGTATCAGAGCTAAGAACGAGCATATCATAATCCTCCGGCAAAAGAGAAAACAATTGCATTGCCGTCATATCGGAAAATTTTCCGCCACAAATGACCAATCCGCCGCCATCTCCTGAGGATATACGGCGTAAGGCCATGGAGGCATTCGATGCTGTTTCTTTTACGAAAAAATTATTTTTTTCCAAAACATCAACTATTTTCTGCATTCCCTGTTGGTCATTGAACGCAACAATAATGCCTCGCATGCTATATCACCCTTACTGTCAATATCTCAGCAAATACTTATTGATTTCCCAGTCCGTTACGCTGAGACGGTAGGATTCCCACTCTTCCGTTTTCGCCGTCAAATATCTTTCATATATATGGTCACCCAAAACCTGCTTCACAAGTGGGTCCTTCTGGTATTCGAATAATGCTTTTTCAAGACTTCCCGGAAGACTTGTGATACCGTTTTCCGTTCTTTCCTCCGGTGTCATTTCGAAAATTGATTTTGTCACCTGCTTCGGCGGCATCAGCTTTCTTTTGATCCCGTCCAGACCGGCCGCAAGACAAAGTGCCAAGCATAGATATGGATTGGTTGACGGATCAGGGCTTCTCAGCTCTACGCGTGTCCCCATACCCCGAGAGGCAGGAATACGAATCAAAGCCGTTCTGTTGGACGCTGACCATGCCAGATAGCAAGGTGCCTCATATCCCGGAACCAATCTCTTATATGAATTTACAAGCGGATTTGTCACCGCGGCAATGCCTTTCACATGATCCAAAAGTCCCGCAATAAAATGAAGGGCTATTTGAGAGAGTCCGTCCGGTGCTTTTTCATCGTAAAAAGCATTCTGTCCGTCCTTGGTCATGATGGACATATTGGTATGCATTCCGGAGCCGTTAATTCCGAAAATCGGCTTCGGCATAAAGGATGCGTGCATACCATATCTTTTCGCGACCGAACGAACCGCAAGCTTAAAGGTCATAATATCATCCGCAATGCCCAGAGCACTTCCGAACTTAAAGTCAATTTCATGCTGCGCGGGCGCAACCTCGTGATGTGCCGCTTCAATCTCAAAGCCCATCGCTTCTAAGGTTCCTGTGATATCTCTTCTGATATCCTCACCCTGTCCTACCGGTTCTAAATCAAAATAACCGCCTTCGTCATGTGCCGTGGTGGTGGGCTTTCCTTGATCGTCGTAATGAAATAGGAAAAATTCAAGCTCCGGTCCGACATTGAAAAAATAGCCCATATCCTCCGCTTCTTTTAATACTCTTCTAAGCGCATATCTCGGATCACCGGCAAAGGGCGTACCATCTACGGAATACACATCACAAATCAGACGCGCAACCTTTCCGAGCTGCGGACGCCACGGGAAAATAACAAACGAATCCAAATCAGGCCGCAAATACATATCCGATTCTTCAATACGGGCAAATCCGTCAATGGAAGAACCATCAAACATACAATTGTTGCTTAGCGCCTTTTCCAACTGGCTTGGCGTGATCGCAACATTTTTCAGGATTCCGAAAATATCCGTAAATTGCAGACGAATAAACTTAATATCTTCCTCTTCAACCATTTTCATAATATCTTCTTTTGTGTATTTTCCCATCTTATTCTCCTCCTTGAAGTCAGAAATCCCACTTTTTTTATGAAAAAGCAGCCTTCTCACTTGTCTATAAATGATACAGTACACCAGCTTTTGTATAAAGACTTTTTTTATTTTTCTTACCGTAAAAAAAGAAAAAAGCGTAAAGAAAAGCAAGACACGCTCGCCCTTTCGATCGCTGTTTTTTACATTTTACTTCGAAATAATGTGCTCTGTCAATATTTTCCATACGCGGGACTTGACTTTCTTGCCTCCATTTCCAGCTCCATAGAAAGAGGAGGAAGGCTATACTCCTCTCCGAATCGCGACCGCAACGCCAATTCCAGCAGAAAATCTGTCATAAGCGGATTTTTAGGAAGGAAGCTTCCGTGTGAATATGTACAATACACATTTTTGTAGATAGCACCCTCCGTTTTATCTTCTCCGTTATTTCCCGAACCGGTAAGAACCTTCGCCAAGGGCTTTACCCCTTCCCCGAGATAGGTACGCCCGCCATGGTTTTCAAATCCATAAAATATTCCGTCCGGCCCCGGGAAAAGCTCACTTTGATAAGCTGTATCCCCAACGAATCGTTCTTTTTCTCCTTTTGTCCACACATCAATCGCGCCCAGACAGTCTATCCTTTCGCCATTATGTTCCTCATAATAACGACCCATCATCTGATAGCCCCCGCAAATACAAAGAAAAATCTTCTCCATATCCACCGCTTCTTTCACCGCGGCACCCTTTTTCTCCACAAAATCTTTTCTCAAAAGATTCTGCTCCGCGTCCTGACCGCCGCCGAGAAAAACCATGTCATATAGACGAGGGTCGAAGTTTTCATCCAAGGAAACCGGCAAAACCTCCAGTGAAATATCCCTCCACTGTGCTCTTCTTTTCAAAGAAAGAATGTTTCCTCTGTCTCCGTAAAGATTCAAAAGATCCGGATATAGATGGCATAGACGAATGGTTGTGTTCAAAAAATAATCCTCCTATTTCCAAAAGGCTTTCAATTTATATCGGTCTGCAAGAATCTTTCTAAGCTGTAATAGGGCTGTGTAATTGGGGAGAATATAAAGGCACTCTCCGGGCTTACACTGTGCCAAGGCTTGATCTACCAAAGCGGCGCAATCCGTCATGGCGGCATAGGTGATTTTTTCTTTTTCCACACCCGCGTACACAAGCCGTAAAAGCATATCCCCATATCTTTCTCCGGAAACAAAAACGTGCTCAGGGTAGTTCCTTGCTTCAAAATCCACATCCCATATCCAAGAAACGTCTTTTCCGTCGGCATCATTGCTGTTTAAGAGAAAATACGCCGCGCCGGCATCTGAAACCTCTGATAAAAAGGACAATGTTCTCTCCAGACCAACCGGATTTTTCACCAAAAGAAGACAAATATATTTATCCTCTATTTTGATTTTCTCCATACGCCCAAACGCCGGTTTTGCCTGTCCCATTGCCTCACAAACCTTCGAAAAGGATAGTTTTTCATCCTTTTTGATTTCTCCCAGCAAGGTACACGCAGAAACAGCCGCCATCAAATTATAGAAATTATGAACCCCCGGCACCGTTGTCCGTACAGAAAACTCTTCCTCCTTATAGGACAACGTGACCGGAAAACCGGTATCTGAGGGGGTGATATTTTTCCCGTTCTTTTCATCTGTATAGGTGGGTGAAAAAGAAAAAGAAAAGACAGGTTTTTCCCTTTTTAATCCACAGGACGGGCAATAAAAATCTCCCAAATGACCAAAACTTCTCGCATGATACGCATATTTTGCCTGACAATGATGGCAATATACCGCATCCGAATTTATCTCGTTTAACATGGGTTTTTCGCCCTTTGTAACATTGTTACTTTGCATAGAATCCACATTCATGCCAAAATAGACTGTTCTTTTTTCCACAGAAAGGGAAGAAATAATAGAATCATCCGCATTCAAAAGAATCCTTCCGTCAGAAGCCGCCAATCCTTTTAGAAGAAAATCTCTGGTATGCGTGATTTCGCCGTAGCGGTCCAGTTGATCGCGAAACAGATTTGTGACCACCTGTACCTTCGGAGAAAGACTCCCGTTTATTTTAGAAAATGCCGCCTCGTCAATTTCCAGCACATACACCACCGGCTTATTTTCTTTTTTACTTCTCTTATAAAGAGAAATACCCTCGATCATTGAGGTCGCAATCCCGGATGCCATATTCGCGCCCGATACATTCGTTATAACTGTATATCCAAGCGTCGTCAACGCCTCCGAAATCATGTGTGTAGTGGTTGTTTTTCCATTCGTTCCGGTTACAGCAAGGATATCTTTTCCCTTCGCCATATAAAACAAAAGCCGCGGCTGAATCCGAAGCGCCACCTTTCCCGGAAAGGCGGTAGCCCCTCTTCCCAAAAGGCGTAAAAAGAATCTGGCGCATCGAGCGGCAAAAATACAAAGTCCTGTACGAAATTTTTCCATAATATAAGTAACGGCTCCTACTTTTTTCTTAAGTCAAAAAACAAATTATGACGATTCCTCTTTGAGGTGACAAATCACCAAAAGCCTGTGTGTTCCACCTTCGAGTGTACAAGTAACCAATGTAAGCTGCTTACCCGATCCGCTATTGATACCTATATAATCCGGAAGATTTTCCGGGTCAAGAGGTGTCACGATTCTGTCTGCCACATAGACATATTCTGACTTATCCATTGTGGTGATAATAACCTCATCCCCTATTTTCATTTCATTCAAACGATTGAAAAGACTCCCTCGTTCACGCATATTATGCCCCAAAACCACCATATTTCCCTCTTCGGCAGGCATAGCCGTATTCTGGAGCATACCTGCGCCATAGCGAAGCGGAATCACGCCGGCATCATCCCAAAGGGGGATATTCATCTCCACAGCGGGAATACGAATGGTTCCGATGGCCGCGAGAACAATTTCATTGGGAAGACCATCAAAAAGATCATCAAAATTGTACCCTTCTCCGTCAAAGCTTTCCACATCTTCACCGTCTATTTTGGCAAAAATATCATTTTTATTTACCACCATTGTGAAATCTGTCAATTCTTCGTCCATGGCGTTGTCAATAGCAATAATTTGTTTCGTCACTGTTTTCGACCGGAAATAATTTCTAATCGGCGTGAAAAGGAAAAAATCCAAGAGCTGCGACAAAAAGAAGGATTGCCAAAATCAAAAGTACCCTGTCCAACGCACCTTTTTTCTTTTTCCTAGGTCTCCTTGCCGTATTTATTCTTGTCGAAGATGTATTTATACTATTTTTTTTCATACTTACCTCGTCTAAGAAATATTTCATTTCCTTAATTTTCATGTTATGCTCCGTAAACGGCGTACATAAAATCAGAATTAGTATACCAAAAAAGACCGGAAAATGCTTTTCCGATTCAAAAATTTCTGCTATCATTAGTGTACTTTTTTACCGTTCTTGTTTTTGGAATTTCAAAGGAAAGCGTGTGTTATGTTAGAGGAAAAATACAATATCATTTGGTCGAGAGTCAAGGAATGCTTGAAAAATGAAGTGACCGACCTTACTTTCAAAACGTGGATTGAGCCAATGACGCTTGTTTTTGCAAGTGAGAATAACTATGTTCTTTCATCTCCCGACTCTTTTTCCCTTGAACACGTGAAGCCTTATAATATACTCATTCAGAATTCCTTTTCGCAGGTCTGTTCGCGCGAGTGCCATGTAGATATTGCGGTAAGCGAAACGAGGGAGCTTTCCGATATTTTGAAAAGCTACACCAAAAACAATCCCACCACCGGTACGATAAAAGAGAATGTTTCCAGCGGAAATATTTCTTCTTTGAACCCACAATATACTTTTGATTCTTTTGTTGTCGGTTCAGGAAACCGTTTCGCTCACGCAGCGTGTGTTGCTATTGCCGAAAAATTGGGCGGCAGAAACTACAATCCACTTTTTCTCTACGGCGGTTCCGGTCTCGGAAAGACACATCTTATGCACGCTATCGGAAATTATGTCACGACGAGTAAGCCTGAAAAAAAAGTAATCTTTGTACAATGTGAAAAGTTCGTCAATGAATTTATTTCCACGATTCAAAGAGGTTCCAGTGCTTATGATGATTTTAGAAATAAATATAGAAACGCTGACCTTCTTCTTTTCGATGACATTCAGTTTCTTGAAGGAAAAGAACAAATGCTCGAGGAATTTTTTTATACCTTTAATACACTCCATGATGCCGGAAAACATATTGTAATGACCTGTGATAAACCTCCACACAGCCTTACCACCTTGGAGGCACGTTTGAGAACACGGTTTTCCTCCGGTCTTACCGTAGATATTCAACCACCGGATTATGAGACCCGTGTTGCTATTCTTAAAAAAAGAGCTCTGCAAAATACTGTTGATGTTCCCGAAAATGTCTTCGATTACATCGCTTCTAATATTGCTTCTAATATAAGAGAATTAGATGGTGCTTTCAATACCGTTCTTGCGTATAGCCTTTTGGCTGGATCTATTGACCTTGACACCGCAACAGACGCGTTAAAAGACATCATCAATGAACCGGAAAGAAAAATTAGCAGCGACTTAATTATTGATGTCGTTGCCCGCTATTACAATGTTTCCGCTGGCGGCGTCCTTTCGAATAAAAGAAGTAGAGATGTAGCTATCCCGCGCCAGGTGGCTATGTATTTATGTCGTTTTTTATTGATGATGACATTCCCTAAAATTGGAGAAGTTTTTGGCGGCAAAGATCATTCCACTGTTATGCACGCCTGCAATAAAGTTTCTGCTGATATAAATTCCGTGGATTCTGTTTTTTCCCGTGACATAGAAGAAATCAAAAAAAGACTCTCTAATTGATAATTATCCACAGTTTTTGTTGAACTGTGGATAATTACTTATGAATTTCCTGTCTATAAAATTGTGGATAAATATGACCTGTTAATTGCTTCAAAATTTTCCTTTTTTTCCACTTCTTTTTTCACAGAAAATGAACACAAGAAACATTGTATTTTCCGATATTTTTACAGATTTCCACCCTATCCACACACCATAAGAAGAATAAGAAGATTTTTTTTAAGTATAGGTAGCTGTTTTTCTTTCCAAAATTCCTCTGTTTTTTATCTGTTTCAATTCCATTTTTCTCTTTTTTTTTGTATAATAAAGTAATAAATAAAAACGGAGGTAGTCTAATGAAATTTATTTGTTCAAGAGACCGTCTTGTTGAAATAGTGTCCATTGTTCAAAAAGCAGTATCTACTCGATCTACTTTGCCCATTTTGGATGGCATTTTAATACACGCAAGTGAAAATAGTGTAAGACTAACAGGTTATGATTTAGAAACAGGAATTGAAGCACTGATGGATTCGGATGTGTCTTCTGAAGGTGAGATTGTAATAAATTCCAGATTATTCGGAGATATCATTCGTAAACTTCCAGATGAGAATGTGCTATTAGAAAGTAATGAGCAGAATCAAGTGACAATAGAAAGCGGTTCTTCTGTTTTTTCTATTAAAGGATTTTCTGCGGAAGGATATCCAAAGATTCCCATTGTAACAGACGATCAGAAGATTTCTTTATCACAGGGTGTTTTGAAGGAAATGATTCGTCAAACGAATTTTGCAGTATCTACAGATGAGAGTCGTCCTACCTTGAATGGATGTTTGTTCTCAAGTGATGGATTTGCTGTTGAGATGGTAGCCATTGACGGATTTCGTTTGGCTATAAGAAAAAGACTTATAGGAACAGATCTTCCTGTTGTAAAATATATTATTCCTGGAAAGACATTAAGTGAAGTCGGACGTATTTTAAGTGCAAAGGATGAAGAAGTAGTGATTTATTCTTCCTCCAATCATATTTTATTTGATATTGGAAATGTAAGGATTGTTTCTCGCTTGATTCAAGGAGAATATATGAATTACAAGTCAATTCTTCCTTCATCGGCGAATACAACACTTGTTGTATCTCCGCAGGCGATGCTGGAGGCATTAGAAAGGGCTTCCCTTATTATTTTGTCTGAAGACAGAAGAAGTCCGGTTCAGTTTACTATGCCAATAGATGATACGCTTGTTATCAGTGCACAGACGGAAGTAGGAACATTACGAGAAGAAATTTCGGTTTCAATCACTGGGGAGAGAATTGATATTGATTTTAACCCCAGATATTTTATTGATGCACTTCGTGTCATAGAGAAAGAAGAGATTTCAATTATATTTAATGGAAGCGTAGGTCCCTGTGTTATAAAGCCGACAGAAGGTGATGATTTTTCCTATCTAGTATTGCCATTAAGAAGATAATTGAAGTATGTTTTTGAAGTCGATTCATCTTGAAAATTATAGAAATTATAGAAGGCTTGACGTAGAGGTTGGGCCTTCTATTAATGTTTTTTTCGGTGCAAATGCGCAAGGAAAAACAAATATTATAGAAGCTATATACCTCTGTGCTTGTGCAAGGTCTCACCGTACTTCAAAAGATAAGGAATTGATTTTTCGCGGAGAAAATCAATATGATATATCTTTGGTTATTTCTTCTGAAAAACGGGAAAATAACGAAGAAAGTGTGGCTTTATCTTTTATAGACGAAAATGGGAAAAAAGCTAAAAGAACGGCATATCATAATCAGGTTCCCTTTGAAAAAATAAGTGATTATTTGGGGATTTTTCATGCGGTGATATTTGCGCCGGAGGACCTTCAAATTGTAAAGGAAGGACCATCGGTAAGAAGAAGATATTTGGATATTCTACTGTCTCAAATAAAACCTTCTTATTTTTATAATATTCTCACTTATTCCAGAATTTTAATGCAAAGAAATAAGACCTTAAAAAATTTGAGACAAAGAAGTAAGCTTCATTCTTTAACAGAAGAAGAAGAAAATGAAATTGAAATATGGGATTATTCTCTTTCAGAAGTGGGTGGAAAAATTATAGCAGATCGAATCTTTTTTTCTAAAAAAATAAAAAAAATTGCAGAGGAAAAACACGCACAAATTTCAAATAATAAAGAAGTTTTGAAAGTTCGATATAAAACTATTTCTGGTGTCATAGATGAAGAAAAAGAAAAAAATCCTTACGAATATGAAAAGGAAATTGTAGAAATTTTTCTAAAAAAGCTTTTAGATTCTCACCAAGATGATTATGAAAGAGGCATAACAGGAATTGGTTCTCATAGAGATGATTTGGAATTGTTTTTAGATGGAGAAAATTTGAGGGTTTTTGCTTCTCAAGGTCAGCAACGGTCCGCAGCACTTTCTTTGAAGCTTGCGGAACTTGTTATTTTGAAAGAAGAAACGGGGGAAATGCCGGTTTTACTTTTAGATGATGTATTTAGCGAACTAGATGGAAAAAGAAGGCAATGTCTTTTAGAGAATATTGAGGAAGCGCAGATATTTGTGACTTGTACGGATCGTTTTTTTCTGGAAAATCTCTTCTCGGGTTGGAAGGGTAAAAAGGAAGAAAAAATCACGTTTTTTGAGGTTTTTGATGGTATGATAAAGAAATTTGAATAAAGCTCTTTATGGTATAATAGTAGTTGAAAGGTTTTCTATGTACATACATATTGGTGGAGAATACGCAATTTCGGAATATTTAATTATTGGAATTTTTGATATGGAGAATATTACCCGAAAGCAAAAGGATATGATTCATTTTCTTTCGGTACTTGAGAAGGATGACAAGGTGGAATATGTTTCGGATGAGATTCCAAGGTCTATTGTTCTTACTGTTGAAAAAGCATATTTTTCCCCGCTTTCCGTACAAACCTTGAAGAGAAGAATAAAAGAGCCGCTTAAAAAGTAAAAGCGAAAAGTAACATTGTTACAAATCCTTAAAATAAAAGGTATAGGCTTTTCGTATTTCTAAGACCTATAGATAATGGAGAG
>JGI994J12354_10004898_pt1 | contig 11809 bp, 10 predicted proteins | sample IntmicLarv3ML3BL_FD_12354 | JGI IMG/M metagenome (IMG submission 12354) | reverse complement strand
GCACACGAGTACGGAACCGTCGAAGTCGCGCAGCAGCGGCTCCGCGCAGCCTACGGCGTGGCCGGTGCCGAGCTGCTGCTCCTGCACCGCGAAAACGCAGTCGGGGAACGCGTCAATGACCATTTTACGCTTGTAGCCGACGACGATGATTGCGTCCTCTAGCGGAATAAAGTCAAGTGCGTCGAGCACGTGCGCCAGCAGCGGCTTGCCGCCGGCAACCGCGAGAGGCTTGGGCGCGTCGCCGCCGAGGCGTTTTCCGCTGCCTCCGGCGAGGATTACGGCTTTTACGTTGTTCATGTTTTATGTCCTTTCAAATAACCCTGTCATGTTGAGTGGGCGAGGCAAGGGGATTTGCGATGGCAGGACGTATATCGGGCATACGGCGTGCCAAGGTCGTCACGCCCTACGATGTGCGTTGCGGCACGTGTTCCGACGTTGGGACAGGAAACCCGTCCCCTACGGGGGTGGTAAATTTTAACGCTGCCTGCGGGTCGACCACGGGCGACCCCTACGGGGCGCATTGTGGCGTGTTCCGACAACGCGACGTCCCCTACGAGGTGCAATCGCAAACGAAAATCCGTGCGTTTTCCTGTCGGAAAATGCACGCGGGGTATGGTGGGATTTCGCCACAACCACACCCGAAAAAGCGAATGCTTTTTCTTGAAAATTCTTTGGTTACTTTCTTATAAGAAAGTAACATGCGTCTCCCTTGCTAAGATTCTTCGGGCGATGCCCTCAGAATGGCGCGGGCGTTATCCCCCAATGGCGGTGTGTTGTTCCGATACGAAGTGTGGTGCGTTAGTCACGGAGGACACCACCTAAATATGGTGTGTTTCGGTTACGGAGCGCACGGTGTACGACAGGTCGCGCAGGTAGCTGAGCACGAGCGGGAGGTTCTGCGTCGTGCGCTCAGAGCACGCAAATCGAAGCTCGGCGCGCGACGACGTCGTGACGGGGACGGCTTGGATGATGGTTGCAGCCGTGTTTTTGTCGGTCGTTAAGGTTGTCGGGCGCAAGTAGATTGCGTTCTGCGCGTCGGCGAGGGCGCGAACGGCGTCGCGCACCTCCGGGGGCGAGGATACGAACGGCGTGACCACGAACGCGGCCTCGTACAGCAACGCTTTTGCGTGTGCGTACTCCTCGGCGGCGTCCGTTTCGAGCCAAACGCCGAGCGTGTGCCCCTCGCAGGCGATGCGCCGCGCGAGTTCGGGATTGGCGAAGATTTCGGCGTCGGTCATGTAGAAAATCGCGGAGATGTTTTGGTTTTCGAGCTGTTCGAGAATTGTTTCCGTGTGTCCTGCGCTCGTGGCGTAGAACGAGAGGAAAATCGTCACGTCGGCGTGGGTGACGGGCTGCTGCGTTTCCGTTGCGCCCCATGAGGGAATGGGCAGCGGGGTCGTGGAGGCGGAGATGTATGCGTCATAGGAGCGCTGCATATCGTTTTTGTAGTGACCGAGCAACGTTTTGTCGTTGAAAATTGCGTTTTCCGTCGTGACGCGTATGACGGAAACGGGGTCGTTGGGAAGAATTGACACGCCGAGGTCGAAGAAATCGCAAACGAAGTTTAGCGGCAGGTAATACTGCCCGTTGATGCGCTCAACTGCCGCGTCCTCGTAAATCGTGCCGTTTTGGTCGGTAGCCTCGCCGAGCGAGATGAAGAAGTTGAGCTGGCGCTTTGCGGTGTAGACGTAGAGGTTGTTTTTCGCGCTTGACAGTCCGACGGTGATGCCGGCGTTTTGGAACAGCACAGGGCTGACGTAAAGCGTCGTGCCGACGTATGCGGGCATAGTGCTGTCGCGCAGGGCGAGTATCGTGTCATCGACGGCCATGAACATGACGACGGGCGACGCACTTGAGGTCGGCGTGAGCAACGCAACGAGCGTCACGGCGACGAGTATGAGCGCGAGCAAACGCTTTTTCATGCAAAACCCCTCCGTACTTATTTTATGCAACTATTGTAACATACTTTTCACGGAATTACAAAGCGAAAAAAGTATTTTCAAAAAAATTTCATTTTCCTCTTGCAATCATGTGCGCTATCTGTTATTATTAGTTGTCATAATCGTAAAAAATAGACTAAATGATGTATTAAACCGCTTAATTGGAGGTGCTATAAATGGCTAAGTGTGAAATTTGCGATAAGGGTGTTTCGTTCGGTATTCGTCAGAGTCACTCGCATAGACGCAGCAACCGCATGTTCAAACCGAACGTCAAACGCGTTTCGGCTATTGTTAAGGGTTCGCCGCGCCACGTGTATGTCTGTACCCGTTGCTTACGCAGCGGCAAAGTTACCCGCGCGGTATAAGAACATAGACAATGCGAAACAAACCACGGCCATGGCCGTGGTTTGTTCAATAGCGGTAGGTTATTTATGGACTTAATCAGCGTAATAATCCCGGTTTACAACGTGGAAAAGTATATCGAGCGGTGCCTTGAGAGCGTACTGCGACAAACATACTCCGACCTTGAAATAATCGTAGTCGACGACGGCTCAATGGACCGCACCGGCGCGCTTGCAGATGATTTTGCGAGCCGCGACGGGCGGATTTTGGTCGTTCATCAGAACAACGCAGGTGTATCCGCCGCGCGCAACAACGCGCTGGCGAGGGCGACGGGCAAGTACGTCGGGTTCCTTGACGGCGACGATTACGCCGAGCCGGAGCTGTTCGCAACGCTATACGACGCGGTGACGAGCGGGGAGTACGAGCTTGCCGTGTGCGGATTTCGCAATGTGCCCGACTACGTCGCGCTCGGTGCGGACGCGTCGAACGATGTGCCGCCGCAGGAACGCGGGAAGCGGCGCGATTTCACGCGTGGCGAGGTTTTTGAGCGCTTGCGCGTGAACGCAATCGGCGGTTTCGTGTGGAACAAACTGTTTCTGCGCAGCATTATCGCCGAGCAGGGGATTGAGTTTGACTCGCGGATAAAAATCGCGGAGGATTTGATTTTCGTGTGCCGCTACAACTGTTTCGTTAACCGCGCGGTGTACGACGCCACGCCGCTGTGCAATTACGTTCAGCGAATGGAGAGCACGGTGCGCAGAACGGAGCTGAGCATAGAAATTCTGTCCACGCGTGAGCTCGTAAACGAACTGCAAACAGAGATTTTTCGCGAGCATTGCCCCGAACGGTTGCCGCTCGTGGCGGCGGCGCACGCGGAATACTGCTTGTCACTGCTCGCAATCGCGTACAAGGCACGCGGCGAGAGGGAGCTTGCCGCGCAGTACCGCCGAGACGGTCGGCGGATTTTTCGCGAAGTGCTTACGGCTCGCATTGTGCCGCCGTCAAGCAAGGTTAAGCTGTTTATAAAACTGTATCTGCCTGCGTTACATACGGTAATCAGAAAAGGCAGGTAATTAAAGCTACAATTATATACAACGAAAGGACGAATATACTATGAAAATCGCTATTATAGGTGCGGGGAACCTCGGCAGTGCGCTAATCAGCGGATTGCAGGGCTCCGGAATAGCAACGGACGACATCCTCGTTTTTGAGCAGGCGGAAAAGGCCAAGGAAGTGAACATCATCCACGGCGTCAACACGACGACGGACTTGAGCCGTGCGTTCGACTTCGGCGATATTGTGTTCCTCGGCTTGAAAGGGTATGTTTTTGGCGACCTCGCCAAGCGGTTGGGCGTTGGAAGCGCGTCGGGCAAGTCCATCGTCAGCTTTATGGCGGGCGTGACGCTTGATACGCTCAAGGCACAGCTTGCCAACGCAATCGACGATACCACGAAATTCGTCCGCGCAATGCCGAGCCTGTCCATCGCGACGCGCGACGGCGTGGTCGGCTACACGGCCGCTCCGCCGGAGGTTGAGCTGCTGCTTTACGGACTCGGATTCGCATTTGAGGTTGAGCCTGACGATATCGACAAGGTCACGGCGTTCGCGTCATGCGGACTGGGCTTTGCGTCGTACCTTGTGGATGCGTTCGCCAAGGCGGGCGAGGCGATGGGCTTTTCGCAGCAGAGCGCGCGCAGCATTGCCGCACGAACTTTCAAAAACGCGTTGGAGCGTACGGACTTCGCCGAAACGGTCAAGCAGGTGTCCACTCGCGGCGGTGCAACGGAGCAGGGGATTCTGCACTTCGACGAGAACGATGTGTACGGAATCGTCAACGGAGCCGTCCAAAAGGCGTATAATCATATAAAATAGCATATACTCCGATGTGATTACGTTTGAACATGAACGCCTGCACCGCGCGATTGCGGAGCATTCCGTGCGCGACGGTACGGCGTATTACGCAGGCAGCGGCATTTTCGCCGAGGAAACACTGCGGTTGCTGTGCCGCCTGAACAGATACGTTCTTGTCAATCTGCCGCGCCGCTGTGAGCCGCTCGTGCGGCGCATTGAGCGCGAGACGGGCGCGTCGGTTATGATGTATCCCTCGTCAGCGCGGATTAAGTGCGCGCGGCTCGCCGTGCTCGACGCGCCGCTTGACGGTGTTGAGCTCGCGGAGGGGTGCGTTGTGCTGATTACACGCGAAATGTAGACTGCGGCGCGAGAGTTCGCCGACAAAATTTAAGACCTAAGCGGCAGGAGCCGCCATTCGTTATATGGAAGGAAACGACTAACCAATGGTTAAAGATGCAAAGTATGATATGGGGCAAGCCCGCCTTGAGGAATTAAAGGCGGAGTTATTGCACATCCAAACCGTGCGCGAAAAGGAAGTTGCAGAGCAGCTCAAGGAGGCGCGTTCGTTCGGCGATTTGTCGGAGAACAGCGAGTACGAGGAGGCGAAAACGGAGCAGGGCAAGCTCTATTCGCGCAAGGCGGAGCTGATGGACCTCATCGAAAACGCCAACATCGTTGAGGCAACGACGGACACGACGAAGGTCGGTATGGGTAGCAAAGTCACCGTGCAGGAGATTCAGATTAAGAACAAGAAGAAGCTGCGCATCGGTGAGCCGGAGGTCTATCAAATCGTCGGCTCGCAGGAAGCGGAGCCGGGGCGCAACCGCATTTCCGATGCCTCGCCCGTCGGCAAGGCGATGCTCGGCCACGCCGTCGGCGACAAGGTTGAGGTCGATTCGCCTGGCGGAAAACTACTGTTTGAGCTGATTGAAATCGCGCTCGACGATTAGGAGCGCACACGACTACTAAGAGATAAGGGAAAATGAACATGACTGAAAACACAGAAAACGTAGCAGAGAGCGTAGAGCTTTCGGCGGAAATGCCGCAGGAAAATCTCTCCGAAATTCTGCAAATCCGCAGGGACAAGCTCGCCGCACTTATGGACGCGGGCGCGAACCCGTATGCGATTACGAAGTTCACGCGCACGGCGTATTCCGCGGACATTCACGCCGATTTTGACGCGCTTGAAAACACCGACGTTACGATTGCGGGGCGCATTATGGCTCGGCGCGGCATGGGCAAGGCGATTTTCGCCGACCTCGCCGACGACAAGGGCAAAATCCAAGTCTATATCCGCAAGAACGACATCGACGAGGTGGAGTTTGAGTCCTTCAAAAAAGGCGACATCGGCGATATCATCGGCATTACGGGCTTTGTGTTTCGCACGAAGATGGGCGAGATTTCAGTCCACGCAAAATCCGTCACGCTGCTGTCGAAGTCGTTGCGTCCGCTACCGGAAAAGTACCACGGCTTGACGGATTTGGAGACGAAGTACCGCCAGCGCTACCTCGACCTCATCATGGACGCGGACACACGCCGCACGTTTGAGATTCGCAGCCGCTTCATTCGCCACATTCGCCGCTATCTTGACGAGCGCGGCTATATGGAGGTCGAAACGCCCGTCCTCGATACGCTGATGGGCGGCGCGACGGCGCGCCCGTTCATAACGCACCACAACTCGCTCGATATCGACATGTACCTGCGAATCGCGACGGAGCTGCACCTGAAGCGGCTCATCGTCGGCGGCATTGAGCGCGTTTACGAGATTGGACGTATCTTCCGCAACGAGGGTATGGACACAAAGCACAACCCTGAGTTTACTACGATTGAGCTGTACGAGGCATACGCCGACTTTAACGACATGATGCGCTTGTTCGAGGAGATTGTCACGACGTTCGCGGCCGAGGTTCTCGGCACGTACGAGGTCGAGTGGCAAGGCGAGACGATTAACCTTGCGCCGGGTTGGGCGAAGATGACGATGGCAGAGGCCGTCAAGCTGCACATCGGCGTCGATTTCTACGCGTTCACATCTGTTGAGGACGCTGTAAAGGCGGCCGCAACCATCGGCGTTAAGATGTCGGACGGCAAGGCTCCGACGTGGGGCGACCTGCTTTACGAGTGCTTTGATCAACGCGTTGAGGAGAAGCTGATTCAGCCTGTTTTCATTACGGAACACCCTCTTGAAGTATCGCCGTTTGCCAAAAAGTGCGCACACGACCCGCGCGTCACGGAGCGTTTTGAGGCGTTCATCTGCCGCAGCGAGATGAGCAACGCGTTCTCCGAGCTCAACGACCCTCTTGATCAGCGCGAGCGCTTTTTGGCGCAGGTTGCACTGCGAAACGCGGGCGACGATGAGGCGGGAATGATGGACGAGGACTTCCTCGCCGCGCTTGAATACGGCATGCCGCCGACGGGCGGTATCGGCATCGGCATCGACCGCTGCGTCATGCTGCTGACGGGCAAATCGTCGATTCGCGACGTTCTGCTGTTTCCGACGATGAAGCCGCTTAGTTAAGATAGGTTCACGAATGGCTAATGCATACGGACAAATGCAAATGATTACGAGCCGCTCAAACGCGGCCGTTAAGCACGTGAAAAAGCTCGGAAACGAGCGCGAATACAGAACCGCGGTCGGCGAATTCGTATGTGACGGATTGCGCTGCCTGCGTGAGGCGGTGACGTGCAAAAGCGCGATTACCGCCGTTTTCGCAACATCGGACAAGCTCGACGAGGAGTTTTCGCAGCTCCCGATAACGCTTGTGACGCAAGAGATTTTGGAGTACATGTCGCCGCTGAAGTCCGCGCAGGACGTAGTTTTTACGTGTAAGCTGAAAGCGGAGCGAACGGTGTCGCCCACGGCGCGAAACGTCGTGCTCGACGGCATTCAGGATCCCGGTAACGTCGGCACGATTATCCGCTCGGCGGCTGCATTCGGCGTGGATTCCGTGTTGCTCGTCAACGCGTGCGCCGACCTGTACAACCCGAAAACCGTCCGAGCGACGATGGGTGCGATTTTCCGCCAAAACGTCGTCGCAGTGACCGTAGATGAACTGCAATACCTCACCGAAAGCGGCATGACGCTGTTTGGCGCCGCACTCGACGATGAGGCTCCGAGGCTTGACCGCGCCGACCTCGCGAACGCGTCAATCGCCATCGGCTCCGAGGGCGCGGGACTGAGCCGCGAGGTGCTGAGCCTGTGCAAAACGAAGGTTTTTATCCCGATGGAGCCTGATACGGAGTCGCTGAATGCCGCGATTGCGGCGAGTATTATAATGTGGGAAGCGTATAGAGATTAGGGAGGCTGCTACAATGTCAACTTTGAAGTATTACGTTTGGTTATCAACGCGCAAGGGCATCGGCGCGGCGGCGGCTGGGCGCGTTCTGCGCCATTTCGGTACAGTTGAGAACGCGTTCTTCGCCACCGACGCGGAGATTCGCAAGGTTCCCGACCTGCGCAACGCCGAGCAAGCCGCTCTGCGCGACAAGGACCTCACGGAGCCGAGCGATATTCTCGCCGAAAGCACGCGTCTCGGTCATCGCGTGATTACGATTCAGGATGCGGAGTATCCCGAGCGTTTGCGCAACATCTACGACCCGCCGATTGTGCTGTACGTCAAAGGCAGATTACCGACGATTGATGAGGAGCCCGTTATCGGCGTCGTCGGAACGCGCTCCTGTACGCCGTACGGCTTGAAGCAGGCTGAAAATGTCGGCTACGAGCTGGCGCGGCGCGGTCTGACCGTCGCAACGGGTCTTGCGCTCGGCGTTGACAGTGCGGCGGCACTCGGTGCGTTGCGCGGCGGCGGAGCCGTAATCGGCTTGCTCGGTTGCGGTCTTGACGTTATCTATCCGCCGGGCGAGAAAAGCGCGCAGCTTTACGAGGACGTTGCGGCAGTTGGTGCGCTTATCTCGGAGTACCCGCCGGGGACTAAGGCACTTGGCTCGAATTTTCCCGTGCGCAACAGGATTCTGTCCGGCATCTCCATCGGCGTTGCGGTGATTGAAGCGCCGCTGCGCTCCGGCGCGCTGATTACGGCGTCGCGTGCGCTGGAGCAGGGACGCGATGTGTTCGCAATGCCCGGCAATGTCGATTCCGGTGCGTCGGCGGGCGCGAACGCATTGCTGCGCGACGGAGCGATTCCGATAACCTCAGGTGAGGATATCGTCAACGAATACGCCGATCTGTTTCCGCTGAAGATTAAGAGCGGCCCGATACGCAAGGTTCCGCTTGATAAGAAAGCCGAAAAGCGCCTTGTCGCAACAGCTGAGGAGGCGTCCGAGAGGAAGGTGCGACAGGTCTCGACAGAAAAAATCATTGACAAGACGGAAAATAACGCTTATATTGACACGGAGGAGTCTGCGCCGTCATCGACGCAGGTGGAGGCTGTTGCGCTGACGCTCACAGGCGTTGAGAAAACGGTCTACGGCACGCTGCGCCGCCTGTTGTCGGAAACGAACGCAAAGCAAATCCACATCGACGAGGTGCTTTCCGCGCTCTCATCGGACACCGAAGCCGCAGAGGTGCTCGGTGCGATGACGATGCTGGAGATTGAGAGCGCAATCCAATCGCACGGCGGCGGCTACTACGGCTTGGCATAGTGAGAATTTTGTGTGTAAAGGAATTTAGGTGAGTATGGCTAAGAAGAATTTGGTAATTCTTGAGTCCGGCGCGAAAGCGAAAACCGTTCAAAATTACCTCGGAGCTGATTACAAGGTCGTTGCGTGCAACGGCCACTTCATAGATTTGCCCAAGAGCAAAATCGGCGTCGATTTTGACAACGGCTTTCATCCCGAATACGTGCCCATCAAGGGGCGCGGAGAGGAGACGATTGCCGCGCTGAAATCGGCGGCGAAGAACATTGATAAGGTCTATCTCGCAACCGACCCCGACCGCGAGGGCGAGGCTATTGCGTGGCATCTGCGCGAGGTTCTCGGGCTGTCAGAAAAGGACACGTACCGCGCGCCGTTCAACGAGGTTACGAAGAACGTCGTGCTTGAGGCGATTGCGAACCCGCGCAAAATCGACGAAAACCTCGTCGATGCGCAGCAGGCGCGCCGCATTCTTGACCGCATCGTCGGCTACCAAATCTCGCCGCTGCTGTGGAAGAAGATTCGCCGCGGCCTGTCCGCGGGACGCGTGCAGTCCGTGACGACGCGCCTCGTTGTTGACCGTGAGGAGGAAATCCGCGCGTTCAATCCGGAGGAATACTGGCTTTTGGACGTGGAATTGCAGCCTGACGGCGCGAGAAAGGGAGACAAGTTCACCGCGCGTTATCACGGCATCGGCAGAAAAGAGAGCAAAATCACGAGCGAGACCATGCTCAACGAAATCCTCGGCGCGATTACGACGAACCCGTTCGTTATCGAGACCGTCAAACGCGTTGACCGCAAGCGCAAGCCCTCCGCGCCGTTCATTACGTCAAGCCTGCAACAGGAAGCGTCGCGCAAGCTCGGTATGACGCCGCGCCGCACGATGAGCATCGCGCAGCAGCTTTACGAGGGCGTTGACATCAAAGGCGAGGGCACAACGGGTCTGATTACGTATATGCGAACGGATTCCCTGCGCTTGAGCGAGGACGCGCTGAGCGATGCCGCGCAGTTTATCAAGGGTCGCTACGGCAAGGATTACTATCCCGGCGAGCCGACGCGCTACAAGGCGAAGGCCGGCGCGCAGGACGCGCACGAGGCGATTCGCCCGTCGCACATTGAGATGACGCCCGACGATATCCGCACAAGCCTCACGAAAGACCAATACAATTTGTATAAACTCATCTGGAGCCGCTTTTTGGCGTCGCAGATGTCGGACGCAGTTTACGACAGCATGACGATTGACGCCGTTTCGGCGGGATATCTGTTCCGCGCAAAAAACGAGGCGGTGAAATTCCCGGGCTTTATGGCACTGTATATCGAGGGAAGCGACACGGACGAGGAGACAAATTCCACGCCGCTGCCGAATCTCGCCGAGGGCTCCGGCGCTAAGCTGGAGAGCAAAAAATTCGAGCAAAAGTTCACGCTTCCGCCCGCGCGCTACACGGAGGCAACGCTCGTTCAGGCGATGGAAAACACGGGTATCGGTCGGCCGTCCACTTACGCCGCAACGGTTTCGACGATTACCGACCGCGAATATGTCGTGCGCGAGGAGGCTGGAAAGCATCTGCGCCCGACGCCGCTCGGCGAGGTCGTTACGGGCTTGATGAAGGACCGCTTTACGGATATCGTAGACGTGAAATTCACGGCGCGCATGGAGGAATCGCTTGATGCCGTTGAGCGCGGAGAGGCCGATTGGCGCGATGTGCTCGGGCAGTTTTACAACGGCTTTGCCGAGGCTCTGCAAAACGCCGAAACTGCTCTTGAGGGCGAGCGAATCAAGGTTCCCGACGAGCTCTCCACCGAGGTTTGCGACCTGTGCGGTAAACAGATGGTAATCAAATCCGGACGTTTTGGTCGTTTCTTGGCGTGCCCGGGGTACCCCGACTGCACGTTCACAAAGCCGATTGTCGTTGAGATGCCGGGCAAATGCCCGACGTGCGGCGGTCGAATTCTAAAGCGCACGTCGAAGAACGGCTACACGTACTACGGGTGCGAGAATATGAAGGAATGCGGGTTCCTCACGTGGGACGTGCCCGTTGCCGAGACGTGCCCGGAATGCGGCTTTACGCTGTTTAAGAAGTCCGGTCGCGGCTCTAAAAAACCGTTCTGCATCAACGACACGTGCGAGGCGTTCGTGCCGGAGGACAAGCGCGGCGGCTACAAGAAAAAAGCTCCGACCGACGCTGCCGCCGTTGACGCGGCAGGCGAAGCAAACGCCGCCGCCGAGGAAAAAGCGACGAAGAAATCTGCAAAAACCACGAAGAAAACGACGAAAAAGGCTCCGTCGAAGCGAAAAACGGCCGCGAGCAGGACGAAAAAAGCATGAGTGTGACTGTAATCGGTGCCGGTCTCGCGGGGTGCGAGGCGGCATGGCAGCTCGCGGAGCGCGGACACGCCGTAACGCTTTATGAAATGAAGCCGCAAAAACGCTCGCCTGCGCACACGGCGGACACGTTCGCGGAGCTAGTGTGCTCAAATTCGCTGCGCGGCGACGATTTGTCGAACGCCGTGGGCTTGTTGAAGGAAGAAATGCGTCGCCTCGGCGGGCTGATAATCGCTTGTGCGGACGCGACGCGCGTTCCGGCGGGCGGTGCGCTTGCCGTTGACCGCGAGGCGTTCTCCGAGCTTGTGACGCAGCGCGTGAACGCGCATCCGCGCATCACAGTTGTGAGTCGCGAGGTTGAGGAAATCCCCGACGGCGATGTCATAATCGCCACGGGACCGCTCACGTCCGACGCAATGACGGACGAGCTGCGCAGGCTTCTGCCGAACTCCGAATTTTTGAGTTTTTATGACGCAGCCGCGCCGATAGTGACGGCGTATTCGATTGATATGAACAGTGCGTATCTTGCGTCGCGCTACGGTAAAGGGACCGCCGACTACATAAATTGTCCGCTGAGCCGCGAGGAGTATCTTGCGTTCCGCGAGGCGCTTTGCGCCGCCGAGGAAGCGGAGGTTCACGGCTTTGACGACGGGGGAGTGTTCGAGGGCTGTATGCCCATCGAGGTCATGGCGCGGCGCGGCGAGGACGCGATGCGTTTCGGTCCGCTGAAGCCCGTCGGGCTTGACGACCCGCGTACGGGTCG